>WNFB01004584.1_pt1 | contig 12280 bp, 10 predicted proteins | sample 5400501 | NCBI WGS metagenome assembly WNFB01 (sample SAMN13153341, study PRJNA577476) | soil metagenome | isolation source: 200 cm saprolite under Douglas fir tree site 2 hole 1 | place: USA:California | collected 2015-04-18 | reverse complement strand
TCCATCGCCCCTCGCCCGGGTCCAAAACCAATCGCCTATCGCCCGACTTCCCTCGGCGATGACAAAAAGAAAGGGCCTCCCCTTCGGGAGGCCCAAAAACTGATGTTCAGCGGCTGCCTAGAAGTACTTCCGCCCTTCCTTTTCGTCCGGGATCTGCAGGCCCATGTCTTCGATCATGGGGTTCACTTCGGCCAGGTAGTCGGCGCGGGCTTGGGCGTTGGGGCGGCGCTTCAGGCCCCAGTGCATGAACCGCTCCGAGCGGTGCGACTCCGAGTTGCCGAACATATCCAGCGCCTTCGGGTACCAGTAGTTCACCCGTTCCTGGATGCGCTTGCGCTGCCCATCGTCCTCCGACTGCGCCATGCGGCGGCTCTCCTCTTCGCCGTGCGCAATGTGCCCCTGCTCCTCGAGCAGCATGGGCGCCATCAGGCGGTCCAGAGGCATGTAGCTGCCGCCGACGTACTCGTCGAGCTGGAAGCGGCCGACGCGGTCCACCAGGAAGCCAAAGACGGCGTAGCCCTCCCACGTGTTGATGACGTCCCGGAAAGCCTCCACGTAGCGCTCCATGTTCGAGCGCTTCAGCAGGTAGGTGGTGTCCACGCCCAGGTCGTTGGCCAGCTGGCACATCTTCCGGAAGTGGTCGATTTCCTCACCCGCGGTGCGGGCGACGATCAGCTTGTCTTTGTCCGTGGGAGCGTTCAGCAGCATGTCCTTCACGTACAGGTGCGGGCCGCCGATCTCACAGTCGGCCTGGATCTGGAGGACTCGCCGCAGCAGGTCGCCGTACTCGGGATCCAGCTTGTCGACGTCCTTGGTCTCAACTTTGTCGGTGAACACTCGCTCCTCGCTTCACATTTTTATACGGTCGTGTATGATTTGCAGCATAACCCCTGGCCGGGCGTTTGTCAAAAGGCCAGGTATGCTAAAGAACTGAAGCAAATCTGGGAGGCTAACGATGGCAATCGATGTGCGGGAGCCCGTTACTCGAAGCGCTGAGTCGGCAAGGATAGCCTCGCTGGAGGACATCCGGACACTGCCGGCGACGGTCAACTGGCTCCGGTCCCAGGGGCTCCTCCTCGAGACCGACGTCGAGGTCGATGGCGACCTCGAGCTGACCGGCATCCAGAAGACGCTGGACGGCAGCTACCCGATCCTGTTCAACAACGTCAAGGGCTACCCGCATGCGCGCGCGGTCACGAACCTGTTCGCCAACTACGACATCCTGGAGAAGATGTTCGGCTGGGACGGCCCGACCGATCGCACCAGAAAGCTGGCCCATGCTCTCACGCACCCCCTCAAGCCGGTTGAGGTCTCCCAGTCCGAGGCGGCCTGCCAGCAGGAGGTCATTACCGATGACCTCGACGTGAACAAGTACATCATGAACATCCGCCACACCCACCTGGAGACCGAGCTGACCATTGGCAGTGGCAACAGCGTGGTGGTGGGCGACTACTTCCACGGCGGCAGCCACATCGGTTACAACCGCATGTGCTTCCGCTGGGGCAACGTCGGCACCTTCCAGTCCGCCCCTGGCGCCCACATGTGGCAGATCATCTCCGAGCACTACCACGACGAGAAGCCCATCCCGCTCACCATGTGCTTCGGCCTCCCGCCGGCCTGTACGCTGATTGCAGGCGGCGGCTTCGACTACGTGGTCTTGCCGCGCGGCGCCGATGAGCTGGGCGCGGCCGGCGCGGTGCAAGGCGCGCCTATCCGGCTGGTCAAGGCCAAGACGGTCGATGCCTGGGCCGTGGCCGATTGTGAGTACGTCCTGGAGGGCTACCTGCACCCGCGCGACAAGCGCTACGAGACCGCCGAGTCCGAGGCCGCCGGCAAGCAGGGCAAGTTCTTCTTCCATCCCGAGTGGGCGGGCTACATGGGCAAGGCCTATAAGGCGTCCACCTTCCACGTCACAGCCATCACCATGCGCCGCCGCGAAGAGAAGCCGATCATCTTCCCCCTCGGCGTCCACATGGCCGACGACGCCAATATCGACACCACCGTCCGCGAAGCGGCCATCTATGAGCTGTGCGACCGGTTACAGCCCGGCATCATCCAGGACGTGAATATCCCCTACTGCATGACCGACTGGGGCGGGGCCATCATCCAGGTCAAGAAGCGCAACAAGATCGAGGACGGCTGGCAGCGCAACTTCCTGGCCGCCATCCTGGCCTGCAGCCAGGGCATGCGCCTGGCCATCGCGGTCGACATGGATATCGACATGTACAGCATGGACGACATCATGTGGGCGCTGACCACCCGCGTGAACCCGAGGATGGACATCCTCAACCCGCTCCCGGGCGGCATCGGCCAGACCTTCCAGCCGGCGGAACGCATGACCGCCGGCGACAAGGAGTGGACTGCCGCCAACACCACCTTCGAGGGTGGCATGGGCATCGACGCCACCATGCCGTTCGGCTATGAGCAAGACTTCCACCGCCCGGTGTACCCGGTGGACCGCGTAGAACTGAAGAAATGGTTCAGCGACTCCGATATTGTCAAAGGCAAGGCGCTGATGCGCGGCTGGGTGGAGTCGTTGGCGCGCACCGGCCGCTAGGCGTGGCGCATGTCATTCTGAGCCGCAGGCGAAGAACCTTCCCGTCTGCGTGATCCGAGAAGATCCTTCGCTTCGCTCAGGATGACCGACAAGCCGGAGGCGCCCCTAGAGGGCCTGCGCGTCCTCGACCTGGCGGGCGAGCTTGGCCTCCTGTGCGGTCGCACGCTCGCCGACTTGGGAGCCGATGTCGTCAAGGTCGAGCCGGCGGAGGGCGAACCCGCCCGGCGGCTCCCGCCGTTTGCCGGCGACGAGCTGGGGCTGGAGCGCAGTCTTACCTGGCTGGCCGGCAACGTCAACAAGCGCGGCATCACCTGCAACCTGCAGGTCGAGAGCGGGCGCGATCTGTTTCGCCGGCTGGTGGCCACAGCTGACGTCGTGATCGAGAGCTTTGCGCCGGGCGAGCTCGATCGGCTCGGCCTCGGCTACGATGCCCTGGCGGCCATCAACCCGGCGGTCATCCTGACCAGCGTCACGCCCTTTGGGACCGAAGGCCCCCTGGCCGGCTGTCCGGCCTCGGACCTGGAGATCAGCGCCTCCAGCGGCAGTTTGTGGCTGGCCGGCGACCCTGACGGCCCGCCAGTCCGGACCTCCCTGCCCCAGTCGCCCAGCTGGACGGGCATGTGCGCCGCCATGGGCACGCTGATGGCCGTGCTGGCGCGAGATGCCATCGGCCGCGGCCAGCACGTCGACGTCTCGGGCCAGGCCAGCATGATCACCGCCATCTCGCACGCGCCGGTGTTCTGGGACCTGCTGCGCGAGGAGCAGATGCGCTCCGGCCCCTATCTCACTGGCCGCAGCGTGACCGGCGCCAACTACCGCATGATCTGGCCCTGCCGCGACGGCTACGTGGCCTTCGCCCTGTACGGCGGCCCGGCCGGCCGCCACACCTCCAAGCAGCTGGTCGGCTGGATGGAGGAGCTCGGTGTCGATCCCGGAGCCATGAAGAAGGTCGATTGGGACAGCTTCGAGGTAACGACCGCTACCCCCGAGCTGGTGCGCGCGCTGGAGGAGTCCGTCGGGCCCTTCCTGCTCAAACTGACTCGCCAGGAGTTCTTCAGAGGCGTGGTCGCTCGCAACATGCTGGGCTATCCGGTGGCCACGGTTGAGGACATCTGGCAGGACGAGCAGCTCGTAACCCGCGGCTTCCATCAGGAAGTCAGTGTGCCCTGGAGCGGCGAGACTCTGCCTTTCCCCGGCAGCTTCGCCCTGTTCGACGGCTGCCGTCCCGCCCTGCGCCGCACCGCGCCGCGCTTAGGCGAGCACAATACCGAAATCTACTGCGGCGAGCTCGGCCTCAAGCTCGACGAGCTCGTGGCCCTCCACGAGGCAGGCGTGATATGAGGAGCCATGAGCCAGGAGCCAGGAGCCAGGGTGGCTCCGAGTCTCCCACGTCGCTCGGCGGAGGGGAAGAGGCAGCCGGCTCCCGGCTCCCGACTCCCGGCTCCCAGGCTTGCGGCGGCCTGCGCGTCATCGAGTTCGGCGGCTTCGCCGCTGGGCCCGTGGTCGGCAAGCACATGGCCAATTACGGCGCCGAGGTCATCCGCATCGAGTCGCGCCGCGCCCTCGATGGCTTCCGCACCCACTACCCGCCCTACAAGGACAACGTGCCCGGCACCGAGCGCGCCGGCATCTTCAGCTTCTTCAACGACGGCAAGCGCAGCGTGACCATCAACCTCAAGACGCCTCGCGGCTGCGAGCTGGCACGCGAGCTGGTGGCTAAGTCCGATGTGGTCGTCGAGAACTTCACGCCCGGGACCATTGCCCGCCTGGGACTGGGCTATGACGTGCTGTCGCAGGCCAACCCTGGCCTGGTGATGCTGAGCACCTGCAACCAGGGCCAAACGGGCCCGCACGCCAATCATCCCGGCTTCGGCAGCCATTTGACGTCGCTGGCCGGGTTCACGCACCTGCTCGGCTTCCCCGGCGAGACCCCCTCGCTGCTGTACGGCCCCTACATCGATTACGTCGCCGTCGGCTTCGGGACGATCGCCGTGCTGGCCGCGCTGGCCCGCCGCAAGCGAACCGGTAAGGGCGCTTACATCGACCTGTCGCAGTATGAAACCGGTGCGCAGTTCATGGCGCCCGCACTGCTCGACTATTTCGTGAACGGCCGCGTCCCCACCCGCGCCGGCAACCGCCATCCCTCCGCGGTGCCGCACGGCGTCTTCCCCTGCCGCGGCGAGGAGAAGTGGGTGGCGCTGAGCGTCGCCGATGACGCCGAGTGGCAGCGCTTCGTGGAGGCCATCGGCGAGCCCGCCTGGACCGCCGAGCCGGTATTCGCCACCATCGAGGATCGCAAGGCCAACGAGGACCGCCTCGAGGGCCTGGTCGGCGAATGGACCCGCCAGCGCGACCGCGAGGGAGTGGTGAAGCAGCTTCGCGCGGGTGGCTTGTGCGCGTATCCGGTGAACTCCATGGCCGATCTGTTCAGCGATCCGCAGCTGCTGCACCGGCAGACCTGGCGGCCCGTGGAGCACCCCGTGCAGGGCAACGTCCACGCAGCTGCGCCGCCGTTTACCCTGAAATCGACACCTCCCCAGCTGGAACGGCCAGCGCCCTGCCTCGGCGCCGACAATTCCTACGTCCTGGGCGAGATACTTGGACTGACTGACGCGAATATCGACGAGCTTGCCCGCGAGGGCGTGCTCGACTAAGGGAGAGGACATGGCCGAAACACGCTTCCTGGTTGATACCTATCAGGACTGGATCCACAACGAGGGCATCCCGATCGTCGAGGACTTCGGGATCAACCTGCTCGGCGTCGAGACCAAACCCTGGCCGCGCATGGGCGGCAAGGGCGCCTTCACGCTCATGAAAGGCCGCGGCGACTTCCTGGACACCTATATCCTGGACATTGCCCCCGGCGGCGAGACCGAGCCGCAGAAGCACCTGTTCGAGGAGGTGATATACGTCCTCGACGGCCGCGGCAGCACCACCATCGAGGACTCCAGCGGCGCAAAGCACAGCTTCGAGTGGGGCACCAAGAGCCTGTTTGTGCTGCCCTTGAACTGCCGCTACCAGCACTTCAACACCAGCGGCCAGAAGGCGGCCCGCATCGTCTCGACTACCAACCTGCCCATGATGCTGAATGCCTTCCACAACGACGACTTTATCTTCCACAACCCGTTTGCCTTCCCCGAGCGCCTGGGCGAGGAGAAGTACTTCAAAGGGGACGGCGAGTTCATCCCCATGCGCCCCGGCCGCCACATGTGGGAGACCAATTTCGTGCCCGATCTCGGCACCTTCAAGCTGCAGGAGTGGAAGGAGCGCGGCGCTGGAGGCTCCAACATCATGTTCGTGTTGGGCGATGGCACCATGCACGCCCATGTCTCGGAGATGCCGGTGGGCACCTACAAGAAGGGCCATCGCCACGGTGCCGATTTCCACGTGTTTGCCGTTTCCGGCGGGGGCTACAGCCTGTACTGGTACGAAGGTGAGCAGGAAATCCAGCGCTTCGACTGGCAGCACGGTGCCGTGTTCGCGCCCACCAACATGCTCTTCCACCAGCACTTCAACACCAGCACCGAGCCGGCTCGCTACCTGGCCGTCGCCTTCGGGGGCCTGCGCTACCCCTTCACCGAGGACAAGAAGAAGACCTTCCTCGGCATGGACGTGGACGTCAAGGCCGGCGGCCGCCAGATCGAGTACGAGGACCAGGATCCGCGTATCCACCAGATGTTCGTCGACGAGCTGGCCATAAAGGGCCTGAAGTCCAACATGGACCAGTTCAAAATCCCCGTGCTCGCTGCCTAGCAGTGGGTACGTTTTCGGTCCCCATTCAAGTGGGTGACCACGAGGGCACCCGCTGGCATGACCTCGAGGCCCTCGTGGACACCGGAGCCACGTTCACGGTGATCCCGCCGGAGGCATGGGAGTCACTAGGTCTGACGACGTCGCATCGCCTCCCTTTCGAGCTCGGAGACGGACGACGGGTCGAGCTGGATCTCGCAGAAGCCCGAGTACGGATCGATGGCCAGGATCGCGTCGGCTACGTGGTGGCAGGTGAACCTGGTTCTTCGGCGCTCCTGGGGGCCGTCACGCTGGAGACGTTCCTCTTGGCGCCCGATCCGGTACACAAGCGCCTAGTCCCTGTAACTGGCCTGCTGCTTTAGTGGATCACGATTTCGGGGGCATCGACCACAGCCACATCCACGAGATCGTCTTCCCCGACCACCACGCTGGCGGTCCCGAGGACGAGGTCGAGCCGGAAGAGCTCGCCTCGCTCGCCTGGAGGATCGACAACGTCGAGCTGCTGACCGTCGGCGTCGACGTCGGTTCCTCCACCTCGCACCTGCTGTTCGCACGTCTGCACCTGCAGCGGCTGGCCCAGACGCTGTCCAGCCGCTTCGCGGTGGTCAAGCGCGAGGTACTGCACCGATCGCCGGTGCTGCTGACCCCCTACCGCCCCGACGGGCTGATCGACGTAGACGAGCTGGAGCGCTTCATCGCGCGCTCGTACAAGGAGGCCGGCCTTAAGCCGGAGCGGGTCGATACCGGCGCCGTGATCCTCACCGGCGCTGCGCTGGAGCGAGCCAATGCGCGAGCGGTCGCGGACCTGTTCGCTCGCGAGGGCGGCAAGTTCGTGTGCGCCTCCGCCGGCCACAATCTGGAGGCCATCCTGGCGGCCCACGGTTCGGGCGCCACCAGCCTGTCGCACCAGCGCGGCGACACGCTGCTGCACATTGACGTCGGCGGCGGAACCACCAAGTTCGCCCTGGTGTCCGATGGGGACGTCCTCCAGACCGCTGCCGTGCACGTCGGCGGCCGTCTGGTGGCCGTGGACGAGCAGGAGCGGGTGGTGCGCATCGAGCCCTCGGCCGAGCTTATTGGCCGTGCGGCCAGCGTGGACGTCATCATGGGCCAGCCGCTGAGCGCTGAGGATCGCCGCCGCTTGAGCGAGATCATGGTGTCGGTGCTGCTCGAAGTCGCTCAGGGCAAGCCAAAGTCGGAGCTCGCTCGCGAGCTGATGCTCACGCCGCCGCTGGATCTCTCCGGCATAAAGCCGCCAGCCGCCTGGAGCTTCTCAGGCGGCGTCGCTGAGTACATCTACGGCCACGAGGCGGGCCGTTTCGGCGATCTGGGCGCCGATCTGGCCGCCGAGCTGCGCCAGCGTCAGCTCCCAGCCGGCGTCGTACAGGCGGGCGAGGGCATCCGGGCCACCGTCATCGGCGCGTCGCAGTTTACCCTGCAGCTCAGCGGCAACACCCTCCATATCTCGAATCCCGCGGTGTTGCCGGTCCACAACCTGCCCGTAGTCCACCCGCGGCTGCCGGCACAGCTCAGCGCTGAGGGCGTGCGGGACGCCATCAACGAGTCCTTCCGCCGTCTGGACCTACGCGAGGGCGAGCAGCCTGTCGCGCTGGCCATCTCGTGGCAGGGCGAGCCCCGCTTCGCCACCTTGCGGGCGTTGGCCGGCGGCATCGCCAAGAGCATGCCTCGCACGCTGGCCGGCGGTCTCCCGCTCGTGCTGGCTCTGCGAGAGGATGTCGGTCGTGCCCTCGGTTGCATCCTGGAGGAGGAGTTCGACGTCCGCGCCGATCTCGTCTCCATCGATGGCCTGCAGCTCCTTGAGCTGGACTACATCGACATCGGCGAGCTGATTCAGCCCGCGAACGTCGTGCCAGTGGTGGTCAAGTCGCTGGCTTTTCCGAACAGCTGTCCCCTCTCCCGCCAGTTCGCCGTCCGCGTAGGACCGGGAGAGGGCTAGGGTGAGGGAACCCACTACTTGGCGGGCTCGATCGCTCCCTCCTCGCCTAAAAACGCGTACCGATAATCCCGCGGCGGGACAAACGTCTCCTTGATCGTGCGCGGGCTCACCCAGCGGATGAGGTTCCACAGCGAGCCGGCCTTGTCGTCAGTGCCGGAGGCCCTGGCCCCGCCGAACGGCTGCTGGCCCACCACCGCGCCGGTCGGTTTGTCGTTGATGTAGAAGTTGCCCGCGGCATGCCGCAGCTCCGTCTCCGCCTGCTGGCTGGCCGCGCGATCGGTGGCGAACACCGCGCCGGTCAGCCCGTAGGCGGTGGAGCTGTCGATCAGCCGCAGCGTGTCAGCGTAGTCGCGGTAGACGTACACGGTCACGATGGGGCCGAACAGCTCCTCCCGCAGCAGGCCTGAGGCGGGGTTGTCCGTCAGGACCACCGTTGGCTCCACGAAATACCCCTCACGGTCGTCTGTCCCGCCGCCGGTCAGCACCTCCGTCCCAGCCGTCGAGCGGGCCTCCTCGATGGCGGCGCGGTGCCGCTCGAAGGCCGCCCGGTCGATGACCGCGCCCATGAAGTTCCGGAAGTCGGCCACGTCGCCCATCCTGATCGTGGCGACCTCGGCCACAAGCCGCTCCCGTACCGCCGGCCAGATGTCCTCGGCCACGAAGATGCGCGAGCTGGCCGAGCATTTCTGACCCTGGTACTCGAAGCTGCCGCGGATGATGGCTGCCACCACCGCGTCCACGTCAGCGCTCGCGTGGGCCACGATGAAGTCCTTGCCGCCGGTCTCGCCCACCACCCGCGGGTAGTTACGGTAGTTGGCGATGCGCTCGCCGATGGCTTTCCACATGCCGTGGAACACGCCGGTTGAGCCGGTGAAGTGCACGCCCGCCAGCTCTTCGCTGGCCAGCGCCGCGTCCCCAATCTCGGACGCGCGGCCGTACACCAGATTGATGACGCCGTCCGGCAGGCCGGCGGCGCGCAGCAGCTGCACGATAAACCACGCCGAGTACGTGGCCGCCGAAGCGGGCTTCCAGACCACGGTGTTGCCCATGAGCGCCGGGGCCGTCGGCAGATTGCCGGCGATCGACGTGAAGTTGAACGGCGTGACCGCAAACACAAAGCCCTCCAGCGGGCGGTACTCCATCCGGTTCCAGACCCCGGGCGATGACTCTGGCTGCTCGTCGGACAGCCTGGCCGCGTACTCGACGTTGAAGCGCCAGAAGTCTGCCATCTCGCACGCGGCGTCGATCTCCGCCTGGTGGACAGTCTTGGACTGGTTCAGCATGGTGGCTCCGTTGATGGTGTTGCGCCACGGGCCGGCCAGCAGGTCCGCCGCCCTCAGGAAGACGGCCGCCCGCTCCTCGAATGAGGTCCGCGACCAGGTTGCCCAGGCCTCCTTGGCCGCCGCGATGGCGCGCTGCACTTCGGCCGTGCCGCCCATGTGAACCTCCGCCAGCACGTGGCTGTGGCAGTGCGGCATCACCGCCTGCGCCAGCTCGCCGGTGCGCACCTGCTGACCGCCGATTATCGAGGCGATCTCGATGCGCTGGCCAGCCATCGAGCCGAGCGTCTCCCGCAGCGCCTTCCGCTCCGCCGTCCCAGGCGCATACGAAAGGACCGGCTCGTTCACAGCCTTAGGCGGGCGGTAGCTCATAGCCTGAGCGTACCTTGTTCCCTCTCCCTCCGGAGAGGGCTAGGGGAGAGGGTTCTACCCCTGGAACAGCTCCACCAGGTTGCCCGCCGGATCATGCACGAACAGCTGCACGCCGCGCCCCGGCAGCGTTTGCTCGTCGTACTGGATGCCTTCCCCCTCCAGTGTGCGCTTGGCCTCTTGAATGTCGTCCACTGCGAGCGCGAAGTGCGCGCCGATTGGCCGCCCCGAGGGCGTTTGATTCACCCGTTCGCCGATGGGCGTATGGATCTGGGCGCCGCCGGGGATGTTCCACCACATGAGCCTTCGCTCGTCGCTCCAGGGCATGCTCGGATCCCGCTGCAGCCCCAGCACGCGCCCGTAGAAGTCCTCCGCCTGGTCGGGCGTCTGCAGCCGCACATTGGCGTGATGCATTGCCTTGACTTTGATACCCACGACTCAGCTCCTAACGTGAGGGTTAGGTTATTGTATTCCGAGGTGAGGCGTTCTTCGGGGCTGGGCGCCTTCCAGTACCCGAACTACACCTGGTACTGGGTCAGCCAGGTCACGACCAACATCGGCACCTGGATGCAGCAGGTAGCCACTGGCTGGCTGGTGCTCCAGATCACCGATTCGCCCGCTTTTCTGGGCTACAACGCCGCCTTCCAGGCGGTGCCCATCCTGGTTTTTGCCCTTATCGGCGGCGTGGTCGCCGATCGCTTCAACCGCTACCACCTGATGACCGCCTCGTACGTGGTGCAGATCCTGCCCGACGCCGCGTTGGCCTGGCTGGTCATCAGCGGCAACATCCGCGTCGAGCACGTGTTCGCCTACTCGGTGGTCACGGCCACGATCAACGGCCTCAGCACGCCGGCCCGGCAGGCGCTGCTGCCGCAGCTGGTGCCGCGCGAGGCGCTGCTATCGGCGATGGCCCTGAACTCCATCGTCTGGCAGGGCGCGGCGGTCGTTGGACCCGCCGTGGCTGGCATCATCCTGGCCTTCTGGGGCTTGCCGGGCAGCTTCAACATCAACGTCGCGAGCGACGTGGTGAGCCTGGTGGCGGTGCTGCTCATGCGCATGCCGGCTGTCGAGCGTGTCCGCACCGGCCGCTCGGGTCTCAGCGAGGTCGGCGAGGGGCTGAGATACGCTTGGCGGGCGCAGCACGTTCGCGTGCTGCTGCTGAGCATTGCCGCGGTGACGTTCCTGTCGCGGCCCTACTCGCAGCTCATGCCGGCCTTCGCCCGCGACGTGTTCGATGTCGGCCCGCAAGGCCTGGGCTGGATGCTGACCGTGCCGGCGCTGGGAACTATCGCCACCGGCATCACCCTCGCCTGGGTGCGGCGCGTCGCGCTGGTTCGCTCGTTCGTGATCCTGGTGGCCGCTATGGCATGCGCGCTGATCGGCTTCTGCGCCACGCGGAGCTTCCCCGTGGCCCTGGGGCTGCTGTTCGTGATTGGCGGCTGCTCCACGGCTGCCAATACACTGGCGAACACCCTCTTGCAGGAGAACGTCGAGGAGCGCCTCCGAGGCCGGATGATGAGCCTGTTCATGGCCAGCACCTGGGGCATGTGGCGGCTTGGCTCGCTGCCCGTGGGCGTGGCTGCTCAGGCCTGGGGCCCGCCCATCGCCGTCGGCATCGCCTCGGTCGTCCTGCTGGCGTCTGTGGTGCCCCTTGCCCGCAGCCGCGCGCTACGCCAGGCCGAACGAATTCCTCTCCCTCCGCAGCGGGAGAGGTTGGGTGAGGGGCAGCGCGAGTTCCTCTCCCACCGCGGTGGGAGAGGCTAGGTGAGGGAACCCGGGCGAGCCTTCGAAGTGCCCCAAGCTAGCCTTAAGCGCGTGGACCTGGTCAGCCTCGTCTCGGTTAACGTCGGGCTGCCGTCCGTGATCGGCAGCTACCGCGGCCGGCCGCTGACCAGCGCCATCGGCAAGCAGCCCGTGGCGACTGACAGCCTGTATCTCGATCAGCGCAACCTCGAGGGTGACCGCCAGGCCGACCTAAAGGTGCATGGCGGGCCGGACAAGGCCGTCTACGCCTACCCGGTCGAGCACATCCGGTCCTGGGCGGCAGAGCTGGGTGAGGACCTTGGACCAGCCTCATTCGGCGAGAACTTGACGGTCGCCGGCTGGCTCGAGAGCGACGTCTGTATCGGCGACGTATGGGCCTGGGGCGAGGCGCTGCTCCAGGTCAGCCAGCCGCGGCAGCCCTGCTTCAAGCTGGCCACCTATCGCCGCCGCAAGGATCTCCCCAAGCGGTTTGTGGCCAAGGGTTGGACCGGCTGGTACTTCCGTGTCCTGCGTCCCGGCCGCGTCCCGACCGCTGGCCCTATGGAAGTCATCGAGCGCGACCCGGCCGCCGTCACCATCCTGGCAGTCCACCAGGCCCGCCTG
>WNFB01004583.1_pt1 | contig 12281 bp, 8 predicted proteins | sample 5400501 | NCBI WGS metagenome assembly WNFB01 (sample SAMN13153341, study PRJNA577476) | soil metagenome | isolation source: 200 cm saprolite under Douglas fir tree site 2 hole 1 | place: USA:California | collected 2015-04-18 | reverse complement strand
GTCACAACAGCTCTGCAGAAGGGTTTCCCGATAGATCGTTTGAAGCTCGTTTCTGACCTCCAGAATTTGCTCGCGGATCCGAATTTCCGGCCCAACACAAAGTAGCCAAATCTTGAAAAGGAGAAACGCAAATGGCACAGCCAACACGAGCACCAGCACCAACCCCAGGGGAGCCCCCACAGATCACCATCGGCCCGGATGGTAGTGTGAGTCCGCCCGTAACAATTGACAACGGAGGAGTGATTAGATTTGTCGTGAGTAAATATAAACCGAATACAAGCCGGTGCACAGTGACAATCACGAGTGCCAACGTGACTTTTGGCACTCCACCGCGGCCTAACGGGGACACGATTTCAGTGGGCTCCTAACGAATGAATGGCCACCAGCGTACGCGCGCAGGCTGGCGGCTCACACTCTCGGCATCGCGCTTTGCCTCGCCCTCGCCGAAGGATGCGGCAGGTGGGGGGGGTGTGCCTGTGATCGGCTTCTGCTGAGTCATCCTTCGCGGCTGTAGGGGTCTCATAGGGGCAGGCACTTCGAGGGGCCTGGGGAGGGCCGGTCTGCCTTCTGGGATGCGTTGCGTGAGCGACTCGGGCTCGGTTCGGCACCGATGGCCCTTCAAATTGCGCCGTTCGCTTTCTCCCCCTTGAAATCCTCGCTCTGTTCTTGTAGCTTAGAGGGCCTTCAGACTCAGGTCCTTCGAGATCTGAGTCTCATGAAGAGTGGCCGAGGGAACGGGCCCGATGACGCCACGGCAACCGGGTCAGACGCGGATCTGAACTCCGGTGCCAATTCCCACCCCGAGTCGCGGGGGACATGAGACACAGGGATCTCGCTTCGTAACGTCTCTTCCCAGACTCGAGAGCAAAGCCGGTGTGGGTGGCTTTGCCTCTTGAGCCCGCAATCCCAAGCTCGGTGTACACAGAAAGCGGAAGAAATGGCTCAACCGTATCAGTTGCGCTGCCGCGAATGTGGCCGCGCGTGGGGCAATGCTCCCATTTCCATCTGCGAGGAATGTTTTTCCCCGCTCGAAGTTCGGTACGACCTGGACACCTTGCGGGGCAGCTTCACCCGCCAGCGCATTGCCGAGCGCCCAGCCAACATCTGGCGCTACGCCGAACTGCTTCCAGTCGAGCCCGAGCACCGGGCAGCGCCATCGGTTGGCTTTACGCCGCTGATTGAAGCGCGGCGCTTGGGCTCGCGGATCGGCTCGCACTGCCTCTACGTAAAGAACGACGCCGTCTGCTTTCCCACTCTTTCGTTCAAGGATCGCGTCGTGGCCGTGGCGCTGGCTCGCGCCAAGGCGTTCGGCTTCGATGTGGTCGGTTGTTCCTCGACGGGCAATCTAGCGAACGCGGTAGCTGCGCAGGCAGCGCGAAACGGTCTGCAGGCGTGGGTCTTCATTCCCGCCGACCTTGAACCCGCGAAGATCCTGGGCACGGAAGTGTACGGCGCGAAGGTCGTGCGCGTGGCCGCTAACTACGACCACGTCAACCGCCTTTGCGGGCAGATCGCCGATCGCTACCGCTGGGGCTTCGTCAACGTGAATCTGCGCCCTTATTACGCGGAAGGCTCGAAGACTGTCGGGTTCGAAATCGCCGAGCAACTTGGCTGGCGGCTCCCCGACAACGTGGTCGTCCCGATGGCCGGCGGCTCGCTGCTCACCAAGATTCACAAAGCTTTTGCGGAGCTGGTCGCGCTTGGGCTGACGGAGCCGAGGCGGGTGAAATTTTTCGGTGCCCAGGCGACTGGCTGCTCGCCCATATCGACGGCGGTCAAGCAGGGCTGGGAGCACATCCAGCCACAGAAGCCCGCCACGGTCGCGCGCTCGCTTGCAATCGGCAATCCCGCCGATGGCTATTACGCTATCAAGACGATTCGGTCGAGCGAAGGCTGGGCCGAAGACGCTACCGACGCTGAAATCGTGGACGCCATCAAGGTCCTCGCGGAAACGGAAGGAATCTTCACCGAAACCGCCGGGGGCGTGACCGTGGCTGCTGCTGAAAAACTGTTTGCACAGGGCCATCTCCGTCCCGACGAAACGACGGTGCTCTGCATCACGGGCAACGGGTTGAAAACAACCGATGCCCTGGCCGGCGAGTTCGCTGCCGCGCCTGCCATCGAGCCGCGCCTGGCAGCGTTTGAGGCGTATCTGGACGGAGTGGCCGCGCCGGTGAAGGGAGATTGAGATGAAAGTCACTGTGAAGATTCCGACCGCCTTTCGCCGCTTTACCGGCGATGTCAACGCGATGGAATGTTCGGTCGCTTCTCTACCGGAGCTGTTCAGCCAGCTCGAGGAGCGCTATCCAGGACTCCGGCCGCACTTGCGCGACGCTGCCGGTCAGGTTCGCCCTTTCCTTAACGTCTACGTCAACGAGGAGGACATCCGTTTTCTCGGCGGGAACGCCTATCGCTTCAAGGACGGGGACGAAGTGATGTTGGTGCCTTCGATTGCCGGTGGCAGTTAGGCGGAAGCAGAGCCCATCAGCCTGCCCGGCGCTTCGGCCAATGTCGGCGGCGCGTTGGACTCCGCCGCGCCGGCACTGAACGTCTACCCCTAGAGCACGTCTGGCGCACTTTTCCCGCGAGCGGAGAACCGCGGCGCGGTAGATTGGCTTCAGAACGTTGTGGGGCAACGGTGATGGAAACCGGGAGCAGGCTGCCATTGCGGGTGATGAAATTCGGGGGAACCTCTGTGGGCAACGCAGAGCGGGTCAGGACTGTCGCCCGCAGCCTCGCCGACCACGCCCGCGAGGCCACTCTGGCCGTCGTCGTTTCGGCGATGGGCGGTGTGACGGAGATGTTGATCCGCGCCGCCCATGCGGCTACTCGCGGAGACGAGCACCGGTGGAAAGCTGTAGGCCAGGGGCTGGCCCAGCGACACCGCGAGGTAGCCGAGCAGTTGCTTCCAGCGAGTGAGCAAGCCGCGGTCTTACCCTGGCTGGGGGAGCAACTGAGAACGTTTGAGAATCTGTGCGTGGGATTCTCGCTGGTTAGAGAAGTGACGCCGCGCTCGATGGATTCGCTTTCGAGCCTCGGCGAGGTGATGGCCGCGGCCCTGCTCGCCGCAACGCTCAGGGGACAAGGCATTCCCGCGCTGGCCGTGGACACCGCAGAGATCATCGTGACCGACGACCACTTCGGGAACGCCTCGCCCCTGTTCGAAGAAACCAACGCCCGGACGCGCGAACGCCTGCGACCGCTCCTGGAACAAGGCATTATCCCCGTCGTCACCGGATTCCGCGGCGCCACCCGCGACGCCATTTGCACGACGCTGGGCCGCGGCGCGTCGGATTACACGGCCACCATCCTCGGCGCAGCGCTGGACGCCGATGAGATCTGGATCTGGACCGACGTGGACGGGGTGATGACCGCGGATCCACGCTTGGTGCCGGAAGCCAAGGTCATTCCGGAGATTTCTTACCGCGAAAGCATGGAACTCTCCTTCTTCGGCGCCAAGGTTCTTCACTCGAAGGCTATTCAACCAGCGATGAAAAAGGGCATCCCCGTGTGGATCAAGAACAGCTTCAATCCGTCCTGCCCGGGCACCAAGATCGGCGCCTCCGCCGTGGGCCGGCCGGGGGTTCGGGCGATCACCTCGGTGTCGAAGGCGAAGCTGTTCACGGTGAGCGGGGATGAGTCGCTGGGCTTCGCGCGGTTGGCGGCAAAGGTCTTTGGGTCGGTGAGCCTCGACGATATCCCCAGCCTGATGGTGACCCAGTCATCCGCTGAAAATGTGCTATGTTTCGCGGTCCACGAATCCGACGGACCCCGCGTCAGAGCCAGGCTGGAAAAGGCTCTCGAGCTTGAGATGCGCCACGACTACGTGGCCGCCATCGAAATCATGCCTCAGGGGGGCGTCGTCGTGGCCCTAGGAGAGAAAATGAAGGGAACACCCGGGATCGCCGGCCGCCTCTTCGGCGCTTTGGGGCGCTGCGGGATCAACGTCATCGTCATCGCCCAGGGCTCTTCCGAGCTGAGCATTTCGTTTGCGGTGAAGTCGGCCGACGTGCCGCAAGCGATCAGGACCATTCACGAAGAGTTTCAGCTCGGGCGGTTGGCGCGATGACGTCTCAGCTTGCCTCCAGTGCACCAAAGAAACCTGCCGGCAAAGGCGGCCTCTCCACAAAAGGAAGCCGTTGCGATTCCTGTGGCGGGCCCATGCCTGCGCAGAGTCCTGGAGCCTTGGTTGCTGTCCCGAGAACCTATCGGGCCTCGGCAATAGGGAGGAGTCTTCTTAGGTGGAAGGAACCTTGCCAAACCGGAACACATCGCATGAGCGCGAGGGAGCGTCTCGGATGTTGAAAATCGCTCTGGTTGGCTTTGGCACGGTCGGTCGTTGCGTTGCGAAGTTATTGTGCCAGGACAATGCGGGCCCCTTCCATTTGACCCACATTTTTAATCGCCAGATCGAGCGCAAGAAGGTGGACTGGGTGCCGGCGCACATCCGCTGGACGGAGAGCATTGACGACGTGCTCTCATCGGACGCGGATGTTCTGGTGGAGCTGATTGGCGGCCTCCAGCCCGCAGGGGACTGGGTCCGAAGGGCGCTGGAGTCCGCCAAGTCGGTGGTGACCGCGAACAAGCAATTGATCGCCGAATGCGGCCCCGAACTCACGGAACTGGCACGCCAGAAGGGCGGGCGGATTGAGTTTGGGGCCGCGGTTGCCGGAGGAGTGCCAGTCTTGGCCGGACTCCAAGAAGGTTTGGCCGGAGACCGCCTGCGCAGAATCGCCGGCATACTAAACGGCACCTGTAACTACATCCTCAGCCAAATGGAGGCCACCGGGGCGCCTTTCTCGCAAGCTCTCCAGGAGGCTCAAAACCTGGGATTCACGGAAGCCGACCCGAGGGACGACCTGGAAGGATTCGACGCCCGCGCGAAACTCGTAATCCTGATCCGGGCCGGGTTGCGCTGCCAGCTCCGCAGCGAGCAGGTTCTGTGCCGGCCAATTTCTTTCATTGAGCCGGTCGATTTCGTGTACGCCCGCGAACTCAGTCACACGATTCGGCAGATTGCGCTGGCCCAGAAGGAGTCCGCGAACGGTTTGCGACTCTTCGTTGCCGTACAGCCCGCATTGATCCCAGCGTCCTCACTCCTGGCTCATGTTCAGGGAAACCAAAACATGGTCTTGGCCGTGGGCGAGTTCGCCGGCGAGACGGTGTTTTCCGGCTCGGGGGCGGGCGGTGACCCTACGGCGGTGGCGGTTGTTTCGGACCTGTTTTCTATCGCGCGAAGCACGCGCACGACGCGGGCCGAAGTTCCAACCCCTTTAGACTTACCCGAAAAAGTGAGCGGGGACTTCACCGTGCCGCACTACCTCCGCTTTATCGTCAAAGACCGCCCCGGTATTGTCGCGGCCTTGGCCAGCATATTGGCCCGGCACGGGATCAACATAGATTCCGTGCTGCAGAAGCCAGGCTACGCGCACTCCAGGCTTCCGTTCGTGATGACCGTGGAACCGTGCAGCGCCGCAGTCATGGGCGCTGCGCTAGACGAGATACGCGGCCTTGATTTCCACGTCCAACCGCCAATCTGTCTGCCGATTCTGGGGAACTAAACGCGGAATTGCCCTGAGCCGTGACATGCGCCCAGGGGGACTCACGGTTCATCGCAACAGGAACTGTCACCAGAATCGGATTCGAACGTAGACCGAAGGTTCCACACGATCGTACTAGGGCCTTGTGACTGGGGTTCTATCGACCCCGCCAGGTTTTCCTCCCAGAATGGCTCTCGCACGCGAATCAGAATGAAACATCTGATCGCATTTGAAACGCGGATAAGAGGAGAAAAACAATGAAACGCTTCTTCCCGGCCCTGGTTGCACTCACCTTGCTTGCAGTCACCACCATTTCCCAAGCCACAGTCACTTCGGGCCTGATTGGATGGTGGATTTTTAATGACCCATCGTCAAGCGTCTATGCTCAGGATTCCAGCGGCCATGGGCACCCCGGCACGCTCACCAGCACGGCTTACTTCACGCCTGATTCACTGCGCACCCAAGTGCTCGATGTGGCCGGTGCGCCGGGGGAAGTAGACTATGGCATTCCGTTCTCGCCCTTCAGCGGCACCATCAGCGTGTGGGTTAAGCCAACCCTGGCGGTGACGGGGGACGTGATTCGGCAGGACACCACCGCTCTCCCTGGGACGAGCGGCACCTACTACGTCTACGACCTGCGGGTGAGTGCGACCGGCAAACCATCGGCCATCATCGGCAACCCCAACTTCAAGGCCGGCCAAAAGGATCCGCAAATCGTCGTGACCGGCAAAGCCAGCGTAAAGCTGAATCAGTGGACGCATCTAACGATGCGTTGGGATTCCAGTGCCGGTGTTTTGTCGCTGTTCATCAATGGCAAGCTGGCAGGCTCCGCGACATACACACCCCTTACAGGGCTCGGCTTGCCCTACGACGGCACCTCACCGATGAAGGTTGCTGCGGCCATCTGGGATTTCAACAACGGCTACCTGGAATACGTCGGGGAACTTTCGGATTTCCGATTCTACGGTCGCGCCCTCGCTGATACCGAAATCTATCAAATCTACAACGGGCAGTGACGCGTACGAGCCCACAACAACCGAGGTCAACAGCACGGGTAAAATGCTTCACCTCTCAGCGGATTGTGGCCTTCTGCGATGTCGCGGGCAGAAGGCCACTGTCACGTTGGGGCCAGACGAACGCCTCGGGCCTCCCTATGTGAGATTGTGCGATGCAGGGGAATGGGTGGGCCTTTAAGCGCTTGGCCTCTATTTGCTGTTGCAAAACCCGCCTGAATCAAGTATCTATTCATCAAGGCTCTTAGGAGGATGCCTTGGAACAGAACACTCCTAAACTGTCCAAGAAGGCGTATAGCAGCCCACAACTGAAGGTGTACGGAGATATCCGAACTCTCACCAGCGCTGTCGTCAACAAAACCAAAGTTGCCGACGGCGGTGTCGGGAAGACGAACAAAACGGGCTGAAGACAACGGTACTAGGACGCGCGAGAGTTGCGGCGCTTGCGTGTTCTCATCGAAGCCCGCCCCGCCCAGTCGCTCCAGTGCATTGGCAGTACGGCGAATCTACTCCAATAACTTTAGTACTGCCTGTAGCTGCTGCTACAGCACTCGAGTGTGGAAATAGCCGACTCGCCCAGTCTGAAGGTACCAGTGGCGTTCCAACCTAATGGGGCAAGTCCCGCCTAGGCGGCCTCCGCTTCGGGCGCAGGCGGAAAGCGCAGGGCCGGAATCAAAACACCGCGCGCTTCTGGACCGCCTGCTTGGTAGCCAGCGAGAAGCGAGGTTCAACGGCACCAGCCCCCTCGATCACCCGTGCGGCGACGTATTCCCCGAGCGCCGGGCCGTGCTTGAAGCCGTGGCCGGAGCCGCCGCCCACCAGCCAGACGTTCTCGAACGCGGGATGCCGGTCGATGAGGAAGTCGCCATTCGAGGTGTTCTCGTACTGGCAGACGCGCGTTTCCACTACCGGGGCATCCTTCAGCGCAGGAAAGCGCTCGCCCAGGTATCGGCGCACCGCTGCGAGCGATTCCGGCGTGGCGACGCGGCTGCCGGTATCAGGGTCAAACGCGGGGCCGTGCCGGTCGAACGCGATTTTGAAGCCGCGGTTCTCCAGGTCCGGGATGCCGTACATCTCGTCGGCGACGTAGATCCAGGTGGGCATCGCGGGCGGCGCAAATCGGCGGTCCCCGGCGGGCACCCCGAAGAAGAAGACGTCCTGCTGCGAGGGAAAGATGCGGTCGCCAAGCAGCGTGGGGAAAACCTTGGGCAGCCACGCGCCGCAGGCGAAGACGAAGCTTCCCGCGTGGATGGCTTCGCCGCTACGGGTGGCCACCGCGGTGAGCTTGCCCTTGCCGGCGGGCGTCGCTGCGGCTTCGGGCAGGTAAGCGACTCCGTTGCGCACGGCTTCTTCGACCACGGCCTGCACCGAGCGCCGCGCCATCAGCGCTCCGCTATCCGGTTCAAACAGGCCCCATTTCACGCTGCCAAGAGCGATCTGCGGGAAGCGCTTCTCGAGCTCCGGCCGCGCGAGCTGCTCGAAGCGCACCCCGAGCTTCGTGAGCGTTTCGAGCGTGCTGCGGACGTAGCGGTCGTCTTCGCCCGCCATCCACAGCACGCCCGTGCGATGGAACAGCGGCTGCCCGGTTCGGCCGAAAAACTCCTGCCAGAGCCGGAGCGAGCGCATGGCCCAGCGGCTGTAGATTTCGTCGCCGCCGTAGCCCATGCGAATGATCCGCGATTCGCCGCCGGAACTGGCGCGGCTGTTGGCAGGCCCGTAGGCATCGAGCAGAACGACTTTTGCCCCAGCGCGCTCGAGGTGGTAGGCAGTCCACGCGCCGAACACCCCGGCGCCGATCACCGCCGCGTCATACGCCGTGCGCGTCATCGGCTGTAGCGCTCCCGGCGCTGGCAAGACTCCCCGCGCCGCCAAGCGGAGGGCGCTGCCGGCGCCCGCCAAGTATTTCACAAATTCGCGACGGCCGAGTTTCATCCCGTGAGCTTCCCGCAACCTCTCCGCCAAGGCGCGCTGAGTGGAACAGACTCGGCGGGTCGCGGGCAAGTGCTTTCTTGCAGGAATCCCAGCGGCGCAGCGTGGCTGCAAAGACGGCCGCGCCGGTTATTTCAGCAGCCAATTCGGACCGATCAGCGGATAGGCAGCCAGGCCGATGACTGCCCCGGCGGCTACCAGCAGTGGGTCGGGCAGCTTCTTCCACAGCGCGAGCGCAGCAAGGCTGAAAACGGCAAGGGCGATGGTCAGCCAGTCGCCAATGGCCGCGCGCGCGACCAGGTAAGTGGTCCCGACCAGCACCCCCACTACCGTTACGGTGATCCCGCGGATGAACCCACTGAGCCGCGGGTTGTGCCCGTAGCGGAGCAGCAGCGGCGTCGCCAGAATGGTGAACAAGACGGCGGGAGCGAAAATGCCGATGGTGGCGGCAAGGGCGCCGGCGACTCCGCCAACCAGGTACCCGACGAACGTGGCGGTGATCACCACGGGCCCGGGAGAGATCATGCCCACTGCCACGGAGTCGAGAAACGCGCGGTTCCCGAGCCAGTGGTACTGGTCCACGACATAAGCTTTCAGGAATGGCACGATGACCAGCCCGCTGCCGAAGACAAGACACCCGGTCTTGAAAAAAAACAGGAACAGTTTTGTGGTCATGCCGGCGGCGATTCCCGCAGACGCGCCGGCGGCGAGCGTCGCCCCGCCCGGGCGTTGCGCGGGGGCAGGAGGAGCCTTCCGCGGGGCATCCCTGCGGGGTGCGTCCCCCCGGCCGAAGACGAAAATTCCGATGGCGCCGGCGATCAGGAAAATCGCGGTCAGCTCCTTCCGAACGACGATGGTAATGGCGCACGCCGCAACGGCCATGGCCCACGCCGGGATGTCCCGGCGAAGCGTTTTTCTTCCCAGGTTCCAGCACGCCTTCAGGATCAGGGCGATCACGACGGGGCCCACGCCGTAGAACAGGGCGCGGAGCTGCCAGTTTTCTGTGAAATGCGTGTAGAGGGCCGCGCTCGCCAGCACCACCAGAAACGGCGCGAGCCCAAAGGTGAACGCCACGGCCAGGCCCCCCGCGATGCCGTAGCGCACGTACCCGCAATAGACGCCCAACTGGTAGGCCAGCGGCCCGGGACAAGCTGCGGAGATCGCCAGGCCCGCGTCATATTCCGGCTCGGTGAGCCAGCCGCGGTTCTCGACCAGATCGCGCCGCATATAGTTGGCCAAAGCCACCGGCCCGCCAAAACCCAGAGCTCCCAGGCGCAGGAAATAGGCGCTCATGCGCAGCAGGGTGACTTCCGGCGGCGTGGAAGCGGGCGGCGCTGGGGCGGCCTTCATAGCGGCTTAGCAGGGTGCTGAAAAAGTGCTTTCGATTGTCATTCCGAGTCCCTCGGCCCGCCACGGTGGGCTCGGGATAAACTCCGCGAGGTCCGATGTCGGGACTCCGATGGCCCCGACCTGTCGGGGCCGCAAATCGGAGAATCCGCTTTTTCGCAAAAGCCCTTGTATCACCTGAAACATCTTCTTGTAACATATGTTACAAGAACCCGTCAACGCCGTTCGCATGGGTGCCCCACGCGTCGCTTTTACGCGTGGGGGGTCTTTCCTCCTGTGGTTCTCCTTGTAGCGGCGCCCGTTTCGGATTTTCGAGTTTCAGATTTTCGGGTTACGACGTCTTACAAGGCGGGCGCCCCACGCGGCGGGCTGTGTCCGGATCGTCTGACTGTAGCGGCCGCTTTACGCGGCCATCCTCCCCGCCACCCGACGAGGCCCGTCATCCCGAGTGAGCGCAGCGACGAGGGATCTCTCTGCCCCGCGGCGGGCGCCCGTTTCGATTTTCGCGTTTCGCCTGTCGGTTTGGTAGCACAGCCTTACAGGCTGTGTTTCTTCCCGCCCGCGACGCTCCCGATGTGTCGCCGCGCTTCAGCCGCCACCTGCCACATTCATACGAGTCGAAGATGACGCTACCGCTTAGGTAGAACTTCACCTTTGCCTGATTCCGGTGGTAAGAGGCTGTCGGCCCACTGGGCGATGGTTTGGGCTACCTGTGCCTCTTCGCCGGTATACATGTGGTCGGCGTGCTGGATCATGACGGTATTCACGCGACTGGGACCGCTCGACTGACGCTGGATCGAGGATTGGAGCAGTTTCAGATCCGCCTCAGTTCCAACATCCCCCCTCGTGCCGAAAAAGGCGAGGAGCGGACAGTGGACGCGCGTAACGGCCGGGTTGGGCGTCTGGACTCCGAAAAAATCTTTGAATTCTGGAGGGCCGTTGGCGATATCCAGAAACGTGGCCGCGCTGATGAAGGAAGGAAAGGAGCGTTTGGGATCGCGCACCAAGTCGTCCCCACGACCGTCAGCCATCAGGCGAGTCGCTTGTGCAAGCTGTTCTGGATCTGTCGGCCTGGTTTCCGCCCGAACCGCTCCGGAAGCGAGCACCACGCCGACTACACGTCGGTCCTGCTTTTCAGCCTGGTAGAGGCGAACCGCCGCCCAGCCAGCGCTGTGTCCAACCAGCACCACCTCCTTGAATCCTCTATCCGTGGCGAAGTTAATCCAAGCAGCGAGGTCTCGCACTTCCTCGCTGGCCACACCCCAATAACCGCCGCCGCGGATCCGTTTATCCCCTCGCCACCCGGCGACGTTTCCAAGGTCATGCATGCGCGTGTTGGCAGTGATGCATGTATAGCCGCGCTCCGCGAGGGCTCGGCCAATCATCACGTATGTCGGATAGTAAAAGTTCACCCCCCATCCATGGATCCAGATGACGGCGATGGGCTTGGCTGAATTCTTCGGTGCGGTAAAGATCGCGCCGCCATTGATGATGTCGTCCTTCGACCGGACATAGACAAGCTCCTCAGGGAACTTCCCAGCCGTAACCGTAACGGCGCGTGGACCGTACTTTTGCCAAAGTACGAAAGTTATCGCCAGCAGAGCGAGCAGTGCAGCTATCGCGGTAAGTTGTCGCCGAGTCATCCAATCTTGTAGTTTCACCGGCCTTCACCTCTCCGAATTGAGTGCATTGAATGTGACCCAGCCGGCCTATCTTAGCAGCGAAAGGAGAGCCGGGACGAGAAGAGTCGTTTCAGCGAGGGGGCGGGTGCCCCACGCGGCGGTTTTACGCGCGGGGGTCTCTCCTCCTGTGGTTCTTCTGGAGGGGCGCCCGTCTCGATTTTCGCGTTTCGGATTTTCGAGTTTCGACGTCTTACGCGGCGGGTGCCCCACGTGGCGCTCTTACGCGTGGGGTCTTTCCTCCTGTGGTTCTTCTTGTAGGGGTGCAGCCCGCCGCCGCGGGCGCCCGTCTCGATTTTCGTGTTTCGGATTTTCCAGTTTCGACGTCTTACACAGCGGGTGCCCCATCCTGCCCGGCACTACGGGCAGGGTGGGGGTGTAACCCGCAATCAATGTAGCGCCGCCCGTTAACTACACAAGGGCTCCGATCTTGATATCCCGTGTAGCGGCGGGGTTCATCGGTTCGATGAGTTTCCAGACTGGCTATTTCCTTGGCGGGTTGCGCGCTCCCGCAGTGTGCCCGCCTCCGCGGCGGCTCGGGCCTTTTTGTGGTCGTAGAATCCTTGGATTCATGGGCGCCTGTACTTATATGGCTGGAATCCTGCTGAAGGACATCGAGGAGGCGGACCAGATAAGAAAGATCGCGCGCCTGAAGCACTGCGGCTTCGGGAATACGGAGATTGCCGAGAGGCTGGGCACCTCCGCAAACGTCGTGAATGTGGCGGTGCACTCCCTCCGCAAGAAGCAGCGACGTCGTAAGAAGAAACTAAGGA
>WNFB01008674.1_pt1 | contig 12288 bp, 5 predicted proteins | sample 5400501 | NCBI WGS metagenome assembly WNFB01 (sample SAMN13153341, study PRJNA577476) | soil metagenome | isolation source: 200 cm saprolite under Douglas fir tree site 2 hole 1 | place: USA:California | collected 2015-04-18 | reverse complement strand
ACGGTAATGCTCCTTGGCGTCGAGCCAGATTTCAAAGTGTCCGCGAAGGACGTGCAGGAATTCCTCGCCTTCGTGCGAGTAGGATTCGCCGCTGCCGCCGCCGGGTTTGATGCGGAAAAGATGGGGCTCCATCACCGTGTTTCCCCAGGCGAGCAGCTCCATGCGCACGTCCGGCGTGGTCTCCAGAACTTTTCGCTGGTGCGGACGCACGAGGCGCGGATTATCGCCGGCGGTCTCGAAGAGGGAAAGAATATTGGTGCGGTAAAAGCGGGCGATGCGGCGCAGGGTGGCGATGGAGGAGCGCATCTGGCCGCGCTCGAGGGCGCTGAGAAAACCGACGGAGACGCGAGTGGCGCGAGCGACTTGAGCGAGCGAGAGGCCGCGGCGCGTCCGCAAGCGGCGGAAACGCTGCCCGGGGAGAAGGGGGTTTTCCGCAGGAGCAGAGACAACGCCCTGGCGCTTGAGCACGTGAACGATGGCGGCGGGATTGAGGCCGCGGGCGCGGCGGAGGAAAATCGCGCGCTGCAGCAAGCGCACATCGGCTTCGGTAAAAAGGCGGTAGCGGCTCTGCGTGCGCTGTGGCGAGACGAGGCCCAACGTTTCCCATGCGCGCAAAGCAGAGGAAGAAACGCCCACGCGGCGCGCGACTTCGCTGATGCGCAGCGTGCGCGGCGGCGTGCGCGCGGCCGATGCGGCGGATAGATTCTTTCTGCTTGACACAGGTCCCGGCTTTCTCTAAGTTTGCAGGATTATAGTAAGGTTTCAGGGGCACAGCAACCACGAAGAATCGGTCCTCGAAAGATTCTTCGCGGCAAGGGGTGAGGTCATGAAGGTCGACACACGATTCCGGCAACTGCGTTCGTTATGTTGCCGCGGCACCTTATACGCAACTACTCTGGCGATGGCCTTCTTCCTCACGGCGCACTTTGCGGGCGCGCAGAGCACCGGCGGCCGCATCCGTGGCACGGTGACCGATCCGAGCGGCGGCGCGGTGCCGGCGGCGAATGTTGCGCTAATCAACGAGGCGAACCATGCCACACGTGACGTCCAGAGTGGTGCGAATGGAGAATACGTCTTCCTGGAAGTACCGGTGGGGAGTTACCAGATCGATGCCGCCAGCCAGGGCTTCAAGAAATACACCCGCAAGGGAATTGTCCTCAATCTTAACGAGGTGGTAAGCGTTGATCTCGCGCTGCAGATCGGCGGATCGACCGAGGTAGTGGAAGTCACCGGCGCGCCTCCGGTTGTGGATACGACATCGACGCAACTGGGAGCCATCGTCAACGAGCGCTCTTCGACGCAGTTGCCCCTGAACACGCGCGACGTCTTCCAGCTCCTGCAATTGCAGCCTGGCGTTCAGTCCCAGATCGGAAACAATCTCTTTTATGGCTCGGACAAACCTGGCGTTGTCACTGTGAACGGTGGACGAGGCCGCTCCAACAACTACTCCGTAAACGGCGGCGACAGCAACGACCTCTTCGCCAATCTCCCCGCGGTTCAGCCCTCGCCCGATAGCATTGAAGAATTTCGCGTCATCACCAATTCCTTTGACGCCGAGTACGGCCGCAACTCCGGCGCCGTCGTCAACGTCGTCACCAAGTCGGGTACAAACGATCTCCACGGCAGCGCTTACGAATTCTTCCGCAATGACGTTTTGAACGCTCATGGCTTTACTTTCAGCCCAACCCCGAAAGCCCCCTTCAAACAGAATCAGTTTGGGGGCACGCTGGGCGGTCCGATCAGGAAAGACAAAACCTTCCTCTTCGGTTCTTACGAAGGACGCCGCATCGTCCGCGGCATTGTTTCGCAAAACGTGCCGGTCCCCAACGCGGGCGACTACTCTGGCACCTTCACCTCCCCGGCTCCCCCCTCCGGTCAACTGCCGCAGCCCGTGTTTCCGGGAACCCTGAATGACGCCATGGTCGCGACGATCCTGCAGAATCGTTGCGGTAGTCTAAGCGCCGGCGGAAGCAAGCTAACGCCTGCGGGGCAGGCTGCGCTGAACACGGTTGCAGGTGGCACGCCTCAGCCTTGGGATTCTATATTCCCGAGTACGTTCGCGCCGGATGGTTCGGGCACTGCTATGGTTCCCACGCAGTGTTTTGATCCCGTGGCTGTCAATTTGGCGAAGCAATTCCTAACGGGCTCCGGTGGCAGCAGTTCTCAAGTACAGGATGTGGTGAATTCCAGAGATCGCGGCGACCAGTTCCAGCTTCGCTTTGACCAAATTCTGAACAAGAACCAGAAATTCTCCCTCTACTACTACTACAACAACGACAACACTCTCGATCCTTTCGCAATCTTCCAGTTGGCAGGCGGCTCCCTGGGCAATTTCGGCGGCCGCATCATCTCGCACGTGCAGCAGATTAACGCTAGCCACACCTGGACCCTCGGTTCCACCGCCGTAAACGAATTTCGCTTTACTCTATTCCGCGAGGCGGAGCCCCAGTTCTACACTCCCTCGAGAACCAATGCTGTGACCGCTTCGTGCGGCAGTGATCCGACCGCTTCGCGCTTCTGCTTCACCGGAACCTCGGACACTTCCCTGGTAGCCAATGATGGTACGGCCCTGGGCTCGACTCCCTCCTGTCCCGGATTTGGCTGCGGAATCCATCCGGGCCTCGGGTCCAAATTTGAAGGCGTGCCCTTCGTTACCTTCAACGGCACCCAGGGCCTGTTCGGCAACAACTTTGAAGGCCAATTGCCGCAAACCGGCAACACCTTCCAGTTCAACGACAACTACAGCAAGATCATCGGCAAGCACAGTTTCAAGTTTGGCGGCGATGTCCGCTACCAGAAATTTGACCAAAAGGTTTATTTCAACGTGAACGGCGAGTACATCTTCGGGCCCGGCGGCACCAACAATACCGGCGCCTCCGACCTCTACGCGAATTACCTTCTCGGCCTCCCGACTTCTTATTCGCAAGGTTCGGCAAATACCGAATTCGTCCGCAGCACATCGGTCTACCTCTTTGCTCAGGACAGTTGGAAGCTTAAGCCAAATGTGACGCTGAACTACGGTTTGCGCTGGGAAATGAATACGCCACTCACTGACATCGGCCAAAAGGTGCAGCGCTTTAATCCCGGACAGAACTCCACGGTCTATCCGTGTCAGCTAAGCCCCAAGAGCAATCTCTTTGGCCCGGGTAACACCTGCGACAATCAGGGTGTCACGCCAACTGGTCTCGTCGTTCCCGGTGACAAGGGCGTTCCTGGCGGGCTGATTGACAACTATTATAAAGCCTTCGCGCCGCGCATCGGTTTGAACTGGAGCCCGAGCTGGAAGGACGGCGCACTCGCTAAGTTGACCGGCGGCCCGAACAAGACGACCGTGAGCATGGGTTGGGGGCTTTTCTACAATCCCATCGAACAATTGGTGCTCGAACAGTTCGTCGCCGAACCGCCCTTCGGGATCAGCAACGGTGTTTCGAATCCTCTCTTTAGCACACCCTTTGTCACCCAAAGCGGGACGACCAAGCCCAACGTCTCCGACGCTTTCTTGAATCCGCCGCGCAATCAGCCCGTGGATTGGTCGCTCTATCGTCCGATTTTGCTCTTTGGCCAATTCCCGACGAAGCTGCGCACGCAGTATTCCGCGCAGTACAACTTGACCATCAAGCGCGAGCTTCCTGGCAACATCCTTGCGCAGATCGGCTATGTCGGCTCGCAGGGCCATCGGCTTCTCGCCATTCACGACCAGAATTTTGCCAACAAGCAAACCTGCCTGGATATGTCGGCAATCTCCAATTTCTACGCACCGCCTCCACCTAATGGACCACCGAATCCCAACGAGAATGATGCTTTTTCTGCCGCCTATAGCTGCGCTCCTTTCTTCGAAGACTCCTCGTTCAGCCTGCCGGCCAATTCCATCCCAGCAGGCTTTACAGTTCATCTGCCTTACGGTTCCGTCCCCACCGTTGGACCCGGCAATCCGGCAATCAAGTTGGTTGGTCTGCGGCCTTATTCTTCGCCAAATTGCCAGCCCACCACGGGAGTGGGATGCCCAGCCGACGGCACGCCCATTTTCACCAGCATCTTCGCGGAGGACTCTGCCGCGCACTCCAACTACAACTCGCTGCAAGCTCTCTTCGAAAAACGCTTCTCTCACGGTTTGCAGTTTCAGGCGTCGTACACCTACAGCAAGTCGTTGGACAACGCCTCCAGTTTTGAGGAAATCCTGAATCCGCTCAACTTCAACTCCACTTACGGACCCTCGCTCTTCGATTCCCGTCATCGCTTCGTTTTCAACTATGTTTGGGAGTTGCCCATCCCGAAAATGCAGGGCTTTGCCGCAAAGGCTCTCAACGGCTGGCAATTTTCCGGAATCTATACCTTCCAGAGCGGCTTCCCGATTCTGATCAACAATTGCAACGACCAGGAACTGCAGGGAAGCACTCTGGGTTTCGAGTGCCCGGGCAAGCCCGACCTCACCGGCACCTTCACGACCCATAATCCCAGGATTGATGGCAACGTTTTCGATCCAACCATTTTCACGAACAGCGCTCTGGGAAAAATCGGCAACACGCCGCGCACCCTTTGCTGCAATCCTCCCATTAACAACTGGGATATGGGGCTTTTCAAGGACACGCCCGTCAGTGAAAAACTGCGTGTGGAGTTCCGCACCGAAATCTACAACGTTTTCAACCACGCTCAGTTCTACGGGGTGGACGGCGGCTCCTCGAACTCCACCTTCGGCCAGCCGCAGAAGGTTCGCGACCCGCGTCTGCTCCAATTTGCACTGAAGCTGATTTTTTAGCAGTCCAGGAAAATCCAACGCTTTCCCGGCGCGGCTCGCGAGGGCCGCGTTTTCGTACGTCTGATAGAATCGAGAGCAGCAGTTTCCGGAAATTTTCCTCGCAGATGCTGACCGCAGGGAACAGACTTGCAATCAGGGAGTACTCAAATGCACGACGAACTACAGAAAGAAATCGCCACCTACGAAAAGCGCACGCCGAAATCGGCGGCAGCGCACAAGCGGGCGCTAGAACGGATTCCACTCGGGGTCGCCAGCAATTACCGCCACTACGAGCCCTATCCGATTTTCGTGAAGGATGGAAAGGGCAGCCGGATTCACGACATCGACGGCAACGAATACATCGACCACAACCTGTGTTTCGGCGCGCTGATGGCGGGGCATTGCCATCCGGCCGTCGTGAAGGCCGTCGAACAAAAGCTGCATGAAGGAACGACCTTCGGCATGCCGCACGAGCAGGAATGGGAGCTTGCGGAAGAGATGTGCAAGCGCTATCCGGTGGAGATGGTGCGGTCCGGGTCCAGTGGAACGGAAGTCACCATGCATGCCTGCCGCATCGCGCGCGCCGCGACGGGCCGCGACAAGATTCTGAAGTTCGAAGGCTCCTACCACGGCCTGCATGACACCGCGCTCGTCAGCGTCAAGCCCAAGGCGGAAGAGTACGGCGATCCGGATGCGCCCAATTCCGTTCCCGGGGGCGGCGGCGTGCCGAAGGCCTCGCTCGAGAATGTTGTCGTCGCCAGCTTCAACAATCTGAAGAGTGTCGAGAACCGCTTCAAGCAGTATCCCGGACAGATTGCTGCGATCATTCTCGAACCTATCCTCATGAACGTCGGCTTGTGCATGCCGCAACCCGGTTTCCTGCAGGGGCTGCGCGATATTTGCGCGAAGAATGGAGCGTTGCTGATCTTCGACGAAGTGAAGACGGGCGCGAAGCTTGCCTGGGGCGGCGCCAGCGAATTCTTTGGCGTGAAGCCAGACATGATCTGCCTGGCCAAGTCCATCGGCGGCGGCTTGCCGCTAGGAGCGTTCGGCGCGAGCCGCGCGGTAATGGATCTGATCTCGCAGCACAAGGTCTTCCACGGCGGCACCTACAACACGAACCGTGTGGCAATGGCCGCGGGCCTTGCGACGTTCCGCGAGGTCCTCACACGCGAGAGTTATGCGCATGTGGGCAAGCTCAGCAAGACCCTCACCGAGGGCTATCGCAAGATCGTCGCGAAAGCCGGTTTGCAGGCGTACGTCGCCAGCGCAGGCGTCAATGGCGCGCTGATGCTCTATCCAAAGGAGATTCAGAACTACCGCGACTGGACCAAGATCGACGTCGATCTCTGGCGCCACTACTGGTTTGCCATGGTCAATCGCGGCGTGCTCGCCCAGCCCTATTGGTGGGACGAGCAGTGGACAATCTCCGTGCAGCACACGGAAGCCGACATTGACAAGCACCTCGCAGTTTTTGAAGAAATCGCGCCGGCGCTTGCGAAAGCGCAGCAGGAGCGAGGCCTCGCATTTGTCGGTGCGGCTGGACACTAGTCCGGTTCAGTACGTGAGTCAGGAGAGAACGCCATTGGCGAACGAGGTCAGCACTGTGCCGGCAGCGCCTTTGTCACGAGAAGCGCCGCACCTGCGCCGGGTGCTGGGACGGTGGGACCTCGTTTTGTTATTTGTCGTCGCAATCGTCAACCTCAATGTGGTTCCGACCATCGCGGCGAACGGCGGCGTAACCGTCTGGCTTTGGTTGCTGGCGTTGGTGTTCTTTTTCTGGCCACAGGGCATTGCGGTCATCGAGCTGGCGCACCGCTATCCTGGTGAGGGCGGCGTATATCTCTGGGCTAAACAGGTGTTCGGCGACTTCCACGGCTTTCTCTCGGGTTGGTGCTACTGGACGAACAACATTTTCTACGTGCCGACGGTTCTTCTCTATTTCGTTGGCATCTCGGTTTACGTCGCGGGTCCGCGCGCCCGCACGCTTGCCGACAATCCTTGGTTCGCGCTCGGCGCATCGATGGTGCTTCTCGCCCTTCTTGTTGTCCTGAATGTACGCGGGCTTGGCGTCGGCAGGTGGGTCAATAACCTGGGTGGCCTGGGTACCGCGATCACGGCGGTCACCCTCATTGGCCTCGGGGTTGTCGTGCTCGTTCGTTTTGGTACCACGATGACCGCAGCCGATTTCCGTATTTCTGGCGACGTTCGCTTGATCGGATCGTTTGGTGTCATCTGCTTTGGGCTGGTCGGGCTCGAACTGGGTTCCATCATGGGTGACGAGATTCAAGATCCGCGGCGAACGCTTCCTAGCGCCGTTGGATGGGGAGGCCTTCTCGCGGGTGCGTTGTATTTCGGGGCAACTCTGACGCTGCTTCTGGCCGTCAGCAAGCAGGATATCGGCGTCCTGCAGGGCGTCATTCAAGGGGTCAGTCACATGGCCGAGCAAATCAAAGTGCCCTGGATCGTTTCCCCCTTTGCCTTCGTGCTGAGTATTTCCATTGCGGGGATCGCCTCGGCTTGGCTTTCCGGTTCCGCGCGAATTCCTTTCGTCGCAGGCCTCGATCTTTACCTGCCGGAGGGTTTGGGCAAGCTGCACGGGAAGTACGCGACGCCTTACGTCGCGCTGATCGTGCATGCGAGCTTTTCCGCGATTTTCCTGGGCATGAGTTTTGTCGGCGCTGGAGTGAAGGAGGCCTTCGTTACTATGCTGGACTTGGCCGTTGTTCTCCAGCTTGTGCCATATCTGTACATGCATGCGGCGTTACTGAAGCTCGCCAAACAATCGCATCCCGGCGAGGGGTATTACAGCAAGACCACACTTGTTCTGGCGGGCAGTTGTGGACTCATCACCACGATCCTTGGGATCGGCGTGGCCTTCATTCCCTCGCATCAAATCGAGTCGATACGATTATTTGAAATTAAGATGTTCGCCGGCACTTTATTTCTTGTCGGGCTGGCGGCGTTTTTCTTTTTTATTTACGGCAGGCGCAAGGCCGCGAGGAAACTGGAGGCGGCGCCTGCGCTTTGAAGTGAATCTGGGAGGCAGTTATGTCGAGCAGCGTGAAAACAATCGTTCGAGCCTATCAAAACTACATCAATGGACAGTGGGTCAAGAGTTCTTCCGGTGAGGTGTTTCCCGTCTACGATCCTTCGACCGAAGAAGTGATCGCGCATGTTGCATCGGGCACGGCAGCAGATGTCGATAGCGCAGTGAAAGCTGCGCGGGCCGCCTTTGATTCCGGCCCGTGGCCGCAGACCAGCGCCGCCGAACGGGGCCGCCTTCTCTACAAGCTGGCTGAGAAAATCCGGGCGAACGCCGCGCAACTTGCCGAGATCGAATGCCGCAATTCGGGCAAACCCATTGTTGAAGCGGAGTACGACATCGCCGATGCCGCAACTTGTTTCGAATATTATGCCGGTCTCGCGAACAAAGTTCTGGGGCACGTCAATCCTGTGCCCGCGAATGCGCTGAGTTTTACTTTACGTGAACCAGTTGGCGTCGCCGGACAGATTATTCCCTGGAACTATCCGCTGGTGATGGCTTCCTGGAAGCTCGCTCCCGCGATCGCCGCGGGCTGCACCTGCGTCCTAAAGCCGGCGGAGCAGACGCCGCTCACCATGATGGAAGTCGCCAACTGGTTTGAAGAGTTGGGCCTGCCACCAGGTGTCATCAACATTGTCAACGGGCTTGGCGAGATAGCAGGGGCTGCGCTCGTGGCGCATCCCGGCGTGGACAAAATCGCATTCACGGGCAGCGCGGCGGTCGGAAAAATTATCGTCAAGAGTGCGGCAGACACGCTCAAACGCGTCACGCTCGAGCTTGGAGGCAAGTCTCCCAACATCTTCTTCGATGGCGCGGATTGGGAAGCGGCTGTCGATGGCGCGCTCTTCGGAATCTTCATCAATCAAGGCGAAGTTTGCTCCGCGGGCAGCCGCATTCTCGTCGAGAAGAAAATCTATACAAAATTCGTGGAGGCCATGACGGAAAAAGCCAACCGTATCAAGCTTGGCCCGCCGCTCGAGCGCGAAACGAAGATGGGGCCGCTGGTCAGCAAAGAGCAATATGACCGCGTCAGCTCCTATCTCGAAGTCGGGAAGAAGGAAGCGAAGGTCGCCATCGGCGGCGGGCGGCCGAAACAGTTTGGCAGGGGCTACTACGTCGAGCCGACCATTTTCTACGACGTCGATAACAACGCGCGCATCGCTCGCGAAGAAATCTTTGGCCCTGTCGCTTCGGTGATTCCGTTCGAGGGCGAACCCGAGGCGATTCGCATTGCCAACGACACGCCGTACGGACTCGCGGCTCGCGGCAGCGGTCTGGACGCGGGACATTTACAAAGCGTTTCGCGTCGTGAAATCGCTGCGCGCCGGTATCGTGTGGGTCAATCACATGCAACCGACTTATGTCGAAGCGCCATGGGGCGGCTACAAGCAGTCCGGCTTCGGCCGCGAGCTTGGTCCCTGGGGCCTTGAGGAATATCTGGAAACCAAACAGGTCTTCGTCAATCTCGACGAAACCCCGATCGGCTGGTATTAGGAATCAGGACGGCGGTTTCGTGGTCGCCGGCAAAAAGGAACACACAAATGAAAACGATTCAGATTCGCACGGAAGTACCGGGACCCAAGTCCCGCCAATTGATGGCGCGCCGTGAAGCCGCTGTCCCGCGCGCGGCGTATCACGCGACGCCGCTCTTTGCCGCGAAGGCGGAAGGCGCGGTCATCGAGGACGTCGACGGCAACCGCTTTATTGATTTTGCCGGCGGTATCGGCTGCCTCAACATGGGCCACCGCGCGCCGCGTGTCGTTGCCGCGATTCGCGAACAACTCGAGAAGTATTTGCATCTCTGCTTCAGCGTAACGCCGTACGAGAGCTACATCGCCGTTGCGGAAAAGCTGAACGCGCTGGCGCCCGGCAAGTTTCCGAAAAAGACCTTCATCATTAACACCGGCGCGGAAGCGGTCGAAAACGCCATCAAGATCGCCCGTGCCTATACGAAGCGCCCTGCGGTGATTTGTTTCGAAGATGCTTTCCACGGCCGCACGCTGCTGGCGCTGTCGCTGACGAGCAAGACGCATCCGTATAAAGCCGGGTTTGCACCATTCGCGAGCGACATTTACCGGATTCCCTTCGCCTACGCCTATCGCGGAGGGAAGGGCGCAACCGCCGAGGGTTTCGCGCATCAACTGGAAGATGCCTTCAAACGGATTGTCGCTCCCGAGTCTGTCGCGGCGGTGATTGCCGAGCCCGTGCTTGGCGAAGGTGGTTTTGTCGTGCCTCCGCGGGACTACTTCCGCATTCTCCACGACATCTGCCGCAAGCACGGCATTGTTTTCATCGCCGATGAAGTCCAGTCCGGAATCGGCCGCACCGGAAAATGGTTTGCTTCGGAGCATTTCGGCATTGAGCCCGATTTAATTACGACAGCGAAGTCGCTCGGCGGCGGCCTGCCGATTGCGGCTGTTACCGGCCGCGCGGAGATCATGGATGCACCCGGCGTCGGTGGCCTTGGCAGCACCTTCGCTGGCAATCCGCTGTCCTGCGTTGCCGCTCTGGCGGCGATCGCGACGATCGAGAAGGAAGGATTGCTCGCGCGCTCCACGGCTATCGGGAAGCGCTTCGAAGAGCGTGCGCGTGGCTGGCAGAAAAAGTGGGCGCTCGTCGGCGATGTGCGGGGGCTCGGCGCCATGTGCGCGATTGAGCTTGTGCGCAACACTGAAACCCGCGAGCCCGCCGACACCGAAACCAAGGAAATCGCAAAGTATTGCTACGAGCACGGCCTCATTACCATCACAGCGGGCACTTACAACAACATCATGCGCGTCCTTGTGCCGCTGGCCGTAAGTGACGAGCAATTCGACGAGGGTTTGGACGTTATCGAAGCCGCGCTTGCGTCCGTTGCAGAGCACATGCAAACAGTGCTCTCTCACGTCTAGTCAGTTAACCGAGCGTGACGCCGCACGTTCCTAGAGTTTTTCGGCCTTTAAAATCCATCGTTACGAAATGCTTTAACTGAAGATGCGCACCAAACCTTTTCCATGTAGGATATTTCAGAAGTGGCGGGCCCGTAGCTCAGCGGTTAGAGCAGCGGACTCATAAACTGCGACCAGACACGTCAAACAAACGAGATAGCTGAAAACTCAAGAGTTTAGCTCCCCTTCACAACCCATCACGGCCCATCATTTCCGATCCTACAACGCAAAAAGAACGCAAACTGAACTCGCACTTGTTTTTCCTCAACGCCCAGGGTGGCCGCGCGGTGATCGTCCTTGGTGCAGCGGCTTGTCGAACTGAGATTTCATCCGTGAGAACCGTTTGCTCGGCGGGGTTTGAAAGCCGCCTAGAGTTTAGATCACAGTCAAGCATTCGGTTGAAAGCCGGAAGCTCGTAGCCTTACACAGCTCAATCTGGATCGTTTGGAGTGGTGCTGTCACAACAATGTCACACAGATGAAAGCTAGTCTCACCGAACAATCGGGGCTGCTCTTCGAAAATTTGCTACAACAGTCTAGGGAACCGTCGCCTAAAAACGTTCTTTGAATCGGTGACCGAAACCTTCATATTCGTGGGCATTGCAACGTCATTCGGTTTCCGCAGAATGCTAAGCAATCGGTTCACTACCGAAAAGTCGTTGGTTGAAATCAAGCCTCTGCAATTAATTGTTCTTTTATATCAAGAAATTCCGGATACCCCGCAGCCATCCGAGTCTCAGGGCGTGGTTTAGAAGATGGTTAGGACACCTGCCTTTCACGGCCGAGGCCGCGAGTTCGATCTCGCCGTCCACGCCATTCCAATTTGAGCTTACGCGCGTCTTGTGCCGGAGTTCGTTGCCGCGGGTTTGCTATCCCCTTGCGGTGTCCTCTCGTCTTTCGTTCGGAGAGAGGGATATTGGATCTTCTTAAGCCACAATATCAACCGTGATCGGGTGCCTTTAGCCGACTGAACATCCAACTGCATCTGGCTGGGTACATCGCAACTTCCCAGAACGGGACAACATTGGCTTCCGCCCGGGGCGTTGGTCAATTAGGGGTCGCATCGAGTCCGCAGCCGCTCGTTTCAGGATGCGCTATGATCCAAACGGACCCAGCCCGGTGACAGCGCCGATGATCGTCACTTCCGCGATCCCCGCTGCTGACCCAATCGTAACTTGTCAGTGGAATAGGGCCGCTCTTCCGGCGAAGCACGGTGTAATGTGAAGAAACGCAGCAGGTCGCACTCTTGCGTCCGAAAAACACATGTGCGGAGGGCTTAGATCATTTTCGAATGCTGTTGATCCCCGTAACTTCCCGATGTGCGCCGAGGGAGCCATCAGGGATCACGACGATTACCCACGGCGTGCCGGATGCCAGAATACAGGCGTGTCTGACCAGTTCGGCGTCGTGGCCAGGCCGCAGCTCAATCGTCTGAGTGCTCGGCTCATGGAATTCGAGGTTTTGGGTTTTCACTTCCAGCGTATGGACGCCCGCACCTTCTGCGTGGATACGCAGCGTGAGTTCGTTGGCGTGCGTCGGTTCCACGGAGACATTGAAATCAAAGGCGCGGCTGGCGCGCAG
>WNFB01008048.1_pt1 | contig 12291 bp, 12 predicted proteins | sample 5400501 | NCBI WGS metagenome assembly WNFB01 (sample SAMN13153341, study PRJNA577476) | soil metagenome | isolation source: 200 cm saprolite under Douglas fir tree site 2 hole 1 | place: USA:California | collected 2015-04-18 | reverse complement strand
TCGGTCGTCTCTCCCTCGTGGTGTATCCCCGCTTTCATGCCGTCGCTGCTTGGCGCCCTGGGCCGTCCGCTACGCGTCGAGCGCCAGCTCTTCCACTGGTTCGAGGCCGCGCGCAACGCCGAGATGTTCCGGCCCGACCGTTGCCCGGTGGCCGTGTGGGAATACGCGCCGGATCGAATCTTCGCGACGCAGCCGGACACCGGGGATGGCCTCAAGGCCGGCATCCACCACGAGGGGGAGACGACCGATCCCGAACACGTGCGGCGGGCGCCGACCGCGGAGGACGAGTCCGTGATGCGCCGCCTGGTGGAGCGCTACATGCCGGACGCCGCCGGGAGGGTACGGGAGGCGCGGGTCTGCCTCTACACCAACACTCCCGACCACCACTTTCTCATCGACGTCCACCCCGACCACCCGCAGGTGATCCTGGCCAGCCCATGCTCCGGCCACGGCTTCAAGTTCGCCAGCGTGGTGGGCGAGATCCTGGCCGATCTGGCTACCAATGGCCGCACTCGCTTCGATCTCTCGCCGTTCGCGCTATCGCGACTGACGCGGGCCCCTTAACGCGGAGGACCATGAGAGTCCGCTCTTCTGAGTTCTTTCTCCGCGCCCTCTGCGTTAGTTTCCCCGCGCCCTCCCGTTACTATCTGTTCCTTGCTTCCTGTTCGTTCTCTGCGGCCTCTGCGCGTTCCTCTGCGGCCTCTGCGTTGAAGGGCTATGGCTTGTCCAGGCCCGCCGTCAGGGCCTTCTCGAAGAGGGTCTGCAGCCGGGCCCGCTTGTCGGCGGGCAGGGACAGCACCGCCGATTTCATGAGCTGGCTCATCTGGCGGTCCTCCTCCGGCGTCGTGCCGTATCGGTTGCGGGCGCGGTCGATGTACTCGCCGAGGCGCTCGCGCTGGGCCGGCGGCAGCGACGCGTAGAGGGCAGTGTGCAGGTCTCCCATCTCCTTCGATTCGGACTTGCTCAAGGCGTGCAGGCCATGGCCGACGAGGCCGTAGGCCCGGCGGAAGACCTCGGGCGGCTCGACGACGTGGGCCGCGCTCTTGGACATCAGCAGCTCGGCCGCCTGCGGAGAGAGCAGTGGGATCTCCTGCGTCGCCGCCCGCACCGCGAGCGCGACGCTGGGGTCGGGCGCCGAGCTCGCCGAGGGAGCGAGACCCGGCGGCGCGGATGCGGGAACCGCCGGTAATGTCTGGGGAGGCGCCGGCGCCGAGACGGCGACCGCCGCGGCGGGAGCGGTGCCCGCCGGCACGTAGCCGAAGTAGTACACGCCCGCGGCGCCGAGGAGGATCGTGACGAGGAACAGGATGGCGCTCGCGGTGGCCACCGCCGCCCCCAGGAACGCGAAGAACCCCGAGGCCACGACCCAGGCACAGAGCAGCACGAGCAGCGGCAGACCCCGCACTCCCTGGGCGATCAGCAGGCCCGCAAGCGGGAAGAGCGCGAAGGCGGCCAGCAGCATCACGACCCGCGTGAACATGCGGCCGATGGGCCAGCCCCGGACGAGGGTGAGGGCGAGAACGAGCGCCCCCAGCGCGATTTCCCTCCAGGGCACGGGAGCGATCGCGGGCGTCCACCGCTCGGGGAAGAACGCCATGTACCCGGCCGCTCCGGCGGCCGCGAACAGCAGAGCCGAGGCAACGTAGCTCCGCCACTTCTGCGGTCCGGCCGGCCCCGCCGCCTCCTCGTCATCGTCGTCTCCCGCCCCGCCCGCCCGGCCCGGGGACTCCTTCCAGCCGCGCATCTCCACGACCTCGTCCATGCGCTTCCAGTTCTTGGAGCCCGGTGCGCGCATCGGCGTGCTGCCCTGGATGAGCCCCTGGTCGTACCACGACCGGACCATGTCGCTATCGAGGTCCATCTCCGACCCATCGTCGAGCCGCACCCTGAAACCCTTGGCCATGGGCCTCCCTTTTGCCGGCCAAAGGATACGCCGTCCGAGCCGGGTAGACTAGCGCGGTGCCCCCTCATCCGACCGCATCGAAAAGGGATCGCCGGCGGCTCGTGGCGGTCCTGGGCGGCGCCGGCGCCATGGGCCGCGCCGTCGTGTACGACCTTTCGCGCGCGGGCCTTCCGGTGCGGATCCTCGAGACCGACGGCGCCGCCGCGGAGCGCGTGGCCCGGCGATACGGCAGCGCCCGGTGCGAGGTGGACACCGCCGACGCGGCCCGTCCGGCGTCTCTCGCCCGCAAGCTCCAGGGCGCGGCGGCGGTCGTTCACTGCGCCCCTTATGCCCTGAACCTGGCGGTCATGGAGGCGGCGCTCCGCGCCGGCTGCCACTACCTGGACCTGGGCGGCCTCTTCCACACCACCCGGCGGCAGCTGCGCCGCGACGCGGATTTCCGTCGCGCCGGCCTGCTCGCCGTCCTCGGCATGGGCAGCGCCCCCGGCATCTCCAACGTGCTGGCCCGGGCCGCGGCGGATCCGCTGCGCCGCGTCCGCTCGATCGGCGTCTACAACGGCGGCGCCGACTCCACGCGCTACGCGTCGCCCTTGCCCTTCGCGTTCTCACCGGCCACGGTCCTCGACGAGTTCACGCTGCGCCCGATCGTGTTCGAGCATGGCCGGTTCCGCAGCGTGCCGCCGCTTTCGGGCGACGAGGACTTCCCCTTCGAGCTCGGGACCGAGCGGGTGCGCTTCAGCCTTCATTCCGAGGTCGCAACGCTGCCGCTCACCTACCGGAGCAAGGGCATCCGCCGCTGCGCCTTCAAGATCGCCTACGACCCCGAGCTGGTGCGCCGGCTCCGCCTCCTCATCGACCTCGGTCTCGCCGATCCACATCCCGGACCGCGCGGGGTGGCGCCGCGCGACGTGCTGCTCGACTGCTTCCGGCGCCTGCCGCCGCCACCCGACGTCGTCGACGACCGCGACACGCTGGCCGTGGTGGTCGCCGGGGAGGACGATCGCGGACGCGTGAACGTCCGCTATGACCTGACCGCGCGCGCGCAGAAACGGCCGCCGCTCTCGGCGGTGGCCCGCGACACGGGCTTCGCCCCCGCGATCGTCGCCCGCATGATCCTCGACGGCCGGATCGAGGAGCGTGGCGTGCTCCCGCCGGAGCGCTGCGTCCCCGCCCACGAGCTCTTGGCCGAGCTGGCCGAGAGGGGCATGCGCGCCCGCCGCCGGGTGCTCCGGCCGCGCTGAACGCGGCTACTGGCCGAACGTCGCTCCGCGGCGCTCGCGGCCGAGGGCCACGACGATCGCTCCCAGCGCGAAGACCGTGAACGCGGTGAGGGCCATGGCGTTGGCGTAGCTGGTGCGCCGGGCGAACACGGCCTCGATGTAGGCCACGCTCCCGGCCAGCAGCACGCCGCACTGGTAGGCGAAGCCGGGCAGGAAGCCGCGCACCGAGTCGGGAGAAAGCTCCGTGATGTGGGCGGGAATCACGCCCCACGCCCCCTGCACCATGAACTGCATGAGGAACGCCCCCAGTACCAGTAGCCCCGTCGCCGGAGCGTAGGCCCAGAGCGGGATCATCACCATGGCGAGGAGCAACGCAGTGACCATCGCCCTCCGCCGTCCCACGCGGTCGGAGTAGAAGCCGAAGCAGATCCCGCCCAGCAGCGCCCCCACGCTGGCGGTCATGACGATCAGGTCCTTCGCCCGGGACGAGAAGCCGTGCTGCACGATCAGGAACGTGGGATACATGTCCTGCGTCCCGTGAGAGACGAAGTTCATCATCATCATCAGCGCGGTCAGGTAGAGGAAGAGCTTCCACTGCGCCGCGATGCCGCGGCCGAGGTGCGCCCAGCTCTCGTGCCGCGTCTTCTCCCAGACCGCCGACTCCTTCACCCTGAACCGGACGAACACCGCCAGGAGGGCCGGCAGGCCGCCGATGAAGAACATCGGGCGCCAGCCCCAGCGCGGAAAGACGAAGAAGGAGCAGGCAGCGGCGAGGAGGTATCCGACCGCGTAGCCTTCCTGCAGGAAGCCGGAGAGCACGCCCCGCCACCGCGGGGGGACCTTCTCCATCGCGAGCGAGGCCCCCACTCCCCACTCCGCGCCCATCCCGATCCCGAAGAGCGCCCTGAGGATGAAGAACGCGGTGAAGCTCGGGGCGAGCCCCGAGAGCACCTCGACGATCGAGAAGAAGATCAGGTCGAGCATCAGCGGCAGCCGCCGGCCGTAGCGGTCGGCGATCAGCCCGAAGAGGAACGCGCCCACCGGGCGGAACGCGAGCGTCACCGTGATCGTGAGGGCGACGGCGGGGATGTCCTTGCCGAAGTCGTGGGCGATCGCCGGGAGGGCGACCACGACGAGGAAGAAGTCGAAGGCGTCGAGCGTCCAGCCCAGGAAGCTCGCGACGAGGGCGCTGACGTAATCGGCGGCCGCGGCCGGGGGCGGCGCCTCCTTCATTCGCGGGGGCGTTCGTACCGATAGGGGTACCAGTACGGCTTCGCCCCGATCACGTAGTCGAGGTGAACGTGCTTGCTGTCGCGGAAATCGTCGATCCCCTCGCTCCCCAGCTCGCGGCCGATGCCGCTGCGCCGCATCCCTCCGAACGGCCCGGCGTCGTTGTCGGTGAGGGGATCGTTGATCCAGAACGTGCCGGCGTGGACCTGCTCCATCGCCTTCATCGCGTGCTCGAGGCTGTTCGTGTAGATGGACGCCCCCAGGCCGTACTCGCTGCGGTCGGCGAGCGCGATCGCCTCTTCGATGTCCCGGCAGCGTACGATCGGCGCCACGGGGCCGAAGGTCTCCTCGCGCATCAGGGCCATCGAAGGCGCCACCTCCAGGAGGACGGTGGGCTCGTAGAAGAAGCCCTTGGCAAAGCGATCGGGCCGGCGGCCTCCCACCGCCAGCCGCGCTCCCGCGGAGACTGAATCGGCGATCTTTTTCTCGACCTTGGCGCGCTGCTCGGCGCTGACCATCGGGCCGAGGTCCACGTCCGGGCCGAGGGGATCGCCGATGCGCAGCGTCTTCGTGAAGGCCACGAAGCGGTCCACGAACTCGTCGAACGCCTTGCCCACCACGTAGAAGCGCTCGGCGGACGTGCACACCTGGCCCATGTTGAGATAGCAGGCCCAGGCCGCGCCCTTTGCCGCGACATCGAGGTCGACGCCCTCGTCCACGATGAGCGGATCGTTGCCGCCCAGCTCCAGGTGGCACTTCTTGAGCTGCTCGGCGCAGGTGACGGCCACCCTGCGGCCGGTGGCCTGGCTGCCGGTGAAGGCGACCAGCTCGACGTCACGGTGGGCCACGAGCGGCAGGCCCGCCTCGGGACCGTAGCCCGTGATGAAGTTGACGACGCCCTCCGGCAGCTCCTCCAGCGCTTTGGCCAAACGCAGCGTGGACAGCGGCGTGTGCTCGCTGGGCTTGGCCACGACCGTGTTTCCCGCCGCGAGCGCCGGCGCGAGCTTCCACGCGAGCAGCAGCAGCGGGTAGTTCCAGGGCACGATGAGCCCGCAGACCCCGTAGGGCTCCTTGATCACGAAGTTGAGCTGGTTGCGGGCGACCGGGCTGATCACCCGGCCCACCGCGTCGCGCCCGATCTCCGCGTAGTAGTCGAAGCACGCGGCGATCCACTCCACCTCGTCCCGGTTCTCCGGGAGCGGCTTCCCTCCCTCCTTCGTCAGGAGGACGGCCACGCCTTCCTTGTCCTCGCGGATCTTGCGGGCGACGGCGTGGAGCTTCTCCGCCTTCTCGATCCCGGGCGTGCGCCGCCATTCCGGGAACGCGCGCAGGGCGGCGGCGACGGCCTTGTCGACGTCGGCGGCTCCCGACCGCGGCGCGGTGTCGATCACCTCTTCGGTGGCGGGGTTCACCACGTCGAAGACGCGGCCGTCCGCCGCGCCCGTCCACCGCCCGCCGATCCACATGTCAGCCATTGCGCCCTAATCCAGGCCAGCTCTTCTTTTTAACGCAGAGGACGCAGAGAACGCAACGAAGAGGACGCCGAGGACGGACAACAAGGAAGCGGACAACAGCTGCGAGCGGAGCGCGATTCATTCGCGCGAAGTGAGCGGGGGGTCTGGGGGGTGCGCCGCTAGCACCCCCCAGCTGTCGAGGTTCCCCGCGTCCTCTTTCTTCGTTCTCCGCGGCCTCCGCGTTTAGAGGGAACGCCTTAGTACCACCCGATCGGTTGTTCGTTCAGGTTGATGTAGACCTGCTTCACTTGCAAATATTCCTCCGCGCCCCAGGGGCCGAGCTCTCTGCCGATGCCGCTCATCTTATAGCCTCCCCACGGCGCCTCCACGTACGTCGGCTGCATGTGGTTCACCCAGACGATGCCGGCTTGGAGCTTCTTCACCATGCGCAGGCATTTGAAGATGTCGCGGCTCCAGACCGCCGCGGCCAGGCCGTAGGGCGTATCGTTCGCGATGCGAAGGGCGTCGGCCTCGTCCTCGAACGGGATCACGGCCATCACGGGGCCGAAGATCTCCTCGCGCGCGATCGTGGCCGAGTTGTCGACGTCGTAGAAGATCGTCGGCTCGACGAAGTAGCCCCGCTGCAGGGCGGGATCGGAGGGCCGCCCACCTCCCGACGCCACCTTCGCCTCCTTCTTGCCGATCTCCTGGTACCGAAGGACGCGCTCCATCTGCTCTTTCGACACGAGGGGCCCCATCTTGGTCGAAGAGTCGGTTCCCGGCCCCAGCTTGATGCGCTTGGCCTTCTCCACCATCGCCTCGAGCATCTTCTTGTAGATCGGCTTCTGCACGAGCACCCGGCTCCCCGCCGAGCACACCTCGCCCTGGTTGACGAACACCCCGAACAGCGCTCCGTCCACCGCGGACTCGAAATCGGCGTCGGCGAAAAAGATGTTCGGCGACTTGCCGCCCAGCTCGAGGCTGATCTTCTTCAACGTCTCGGCCGCGGCCCGCATCACGCTCTTGCCCACCTCCACGCTGCCGGTGAAGGCGATCTTGTCGACCTGCGGGTGCGCGACGAGCGGCGCGCCCGCGGTCTCGCCGAAGCCGGTCACCACGTTGACGACGCCCTTGGGCAGGCCGCATTCCCCGAAGAAGCGCGCCAGCTCGAGGAGCGTGACCGGAGTCTGCTCCGCGGGCTTGATGACCATGCTGCACCCGGCGCAGATCGCCGGCGCCAGCTTCCACGCGGCCATGAGCAGCGGGTAGTTCCAGGGGATGATCTGCGCGGCCACCCCCACCGGCTCCTTGAGCGCCATCGACAGCGCGTTGTCGGGCACCGGCAGCACCTCGCCGTGGAGCTTGGTGGCCAGGCCGCCGTAGTACTCGAAGCAGGTGGCCGCGTCGCTGATGTCGAACTCCGACTCCGCGAGCGGCTTGCCGGAGTTAAGGGTCTCGAGCGTCGCCAGGCGCTGCGCCTCCCGCCGCACCGTTTCCGCGAGGCGGAAGAGGATGCGCCCCCGCTCCTGCGCCGTCGCGTCGCGCCACCCGCCATCGAACGCGCCGCGGGCCGCCTTGACGGCGCGGTCTACGTCCTCCGCTCCCGCGTCGGGCACGGTGGCCATCGGTTCGGCCGTCGCTGGATTCGTGACCTCGAAGGTCCGGCCGGACCGGGCCTCGACCCACTCCCCGTCGATGAGCATGCGGTAGGCGTGCATGTTGGCCTCCTCCGCGGGATCTTGCCAAAGATTCGAGGGAACTGACAGAGCCAAGCGCTTGCGGGCGGCGCCGCGGGCGTGTATCCTTTCGCACTCTTCCGGGCCCTGGCCGAGGAGGAATGGTGGAAGGAACGGACGTCGGAGCTCTCGTCGGGGGCTGGATGGCAGTCTGGACCGGCGTCCTCGCTCTCGGCTACCTCGCCGATTTCACGCCGTGGCCCCGGCTGCGGATCCTACGCTCACAGGGCGTGACGAAGGCGCTCCTGCTCGCGTCGACCGCGCTCGTGGGCGGTTTCAGCCTGGCCGGCGTGACACAGTACTGCGCCCTCCTCGCAACGTGGGTGATCCTGTTCTCCTCGCTCAACTGGCTGTTCCACTACTTCGGCTCGGTCGAGTAGGCCCCTAGCCGCCGTCGCCGCCGCCGTCGTCCGAAGGCGCTCTCTGCAACCGCGCGCCCAGCCGGGCTATGACCGTGGCCAGCTCGAGCGGGGGAACCGGCTTGGTGACGTGGATCTGGAAACCGGCCTGCAGGGTACAGAGCCGGTCCTCCGGCCGGCCGTGCGCAGTGAGGGCCACCGCCGGCGTCCGGCCGCCCTCGAAGGAGCCCAGGGACCGGGCCCGGCCGATGAAGTCGTAAGCGGCCTCGCCGCGCATCTCCAGGTCGACCACCATCGCGTCGGGCGCGAAGGCGGAGACCTGGCGCACGGCCTCCTCTGACGAGGCGGCCGGGCATACCGCGGCGCCGCGTACGGCGAGCTCATGCGCGATGTCGTCGCGCGGCTTCCCGTCGTCGCCGACGATCAGGACCCGCAGTCCCTCGAGGTTGAGAGCGCCGGCGGGCCCGGAGCCCCCCTCGTCGGCCGCCGTCGCGCCCGCTTCCGCGCCGCGCAGCGGGAGCCGGAGCGTGAACGTCGCGCCACGCCCCGTGCCCTCGCTGGCCGCCGACAGGGCTCCCCCGTGGAGCTCCGCCAGGTGGCGCGCTATGGAGAGTCCCAGGCCAAGCTGCCCACGGCTCCGATCGCTCTCCCCGGGGCTCGCCCGCGTCCCGTGCGGGAGGCGGTCGAACAGGTCGGGCAGGACGGCGGCGGGGATCCCCACTCCTTCGTCGCGCACCCGTAGCTCGGCGCCACCCGCGACCCGCTCCAGGCGCACGTCGATCCGGCCCCGCGACTGGCTGAACTTCACGGCGTTCGCGAGGAGGACCGCCACCACCTGCTGTAGCCGGTCGGCATCGCCCCATACCGTCGCCGCGGCCGGGTCGACCGTCGCGTGGAGGCGCAGCTCCTTGGCGTCCGCCGCCGGCCGCGCGGCGCCGAGCGCGCGGTCCACGACGCGCCGCAGGTCGACGCGCGCGCGGTTGAGCCGTAGCCGGCCGGAGAGGATGCGGGTCGCGTCGGTGAGGTCGGCGATGAGGTCCGCCTGGCGGCGGGCGTTGCGCTCGATCACGTCGATGGCGCGCGCGGACGTGCCGGGATCCAGCTCGCCGGCGCGCAGCAAAGTGACCCAGCCCAGAATCGCGGTGAGGGGGGTCCGAAGGGCGTGGGCCGCGATCGACAGCAGCTCGTCGCGGGCCCGGCAGCCCGCCTGGGCCTGGGCGACCGCTCGCTCGAGCCCGCGCACATCGGCGCGTTCCCTGTCCTCGTCGGAGACCGCCGACCTTGGCCTCTCCCGTTGCATCGGTTGTCGCCTCGCGACCCTCCTTTGCGGGGCTGGCCTTCCCCGGGACACCGGCGAGGGAACCCGGTGAAAGAACCTTGCAATAAGCCCGCCATCCTTACAAAGGCCGCCGCAGCTCAAGCTCAACGAGATGGTCGCCGCCCTGGATGGCGCCAGCAACCGCCTGGATGGCGCCAGCAACCGCCTGGTGAGCATCGAGGACCTCAGCGAGAAGGAGCTGACGACACTCCACACCCACTACGCGAAGCTGGCCGAGATGGCCAAGCGCGACATCGACCTGCTGAAATCGCACTCGATCGACGAGGCCGAGGCGCGCCACCGGAGCAAGCTAGGCTCGCGCCGCTGACCGCATCCCGCCGAGAGCTCGAAGCAGGGCCAGAAGGAGCATCGCTCCGAGAAGGCCGACCAGCCACCGGGCCGGTGAGCCGGCTACGGCGATACCCAGGACGCCGGAGAGCCAGCTTCCCAGGAGGGAGCCCACGATCCCGACCAGGATGTTCGCGAGCACACCCATCTGGCCGTCGGTCCGCATCACCAGGCTGGCCAGCCAGCCGATGAGCCCACCCGTGACCAGGGTCATGACCAGATCCATAGAGCCTCCAGCATGCAAGGACGGCACGGCCCTCAAGCTGCCCGCCTCCGCCTGCCATGTTGCAATGGCCGTGCCGCCGTCCCGAAAACACGCGCTTTTTGCCCGAGGGCATTGACAGCGCCCGCAAGGGCTCCTAGATTGACAACTTGAGACGGTTTCGGCCGACCTCGCGCCCCTCGTCCACTCCTGCGTCCAAGAAGAAAGGCAGGCCCCCATGTCCAGTCGCGATTCTGGTTCCGACGTCCTGATGGCGTTCCTGATCGGCGGGGCCACGGGCGCCGCCCTGGCTCTCCTCTTCGCGCCCCGGTCGGGTGAGGAGACCCGGGAGCTGATCTCGGACGCGGCGCGCGAAGGGGCCCGCCGTGCCCGCGACGCGGCCGACCGCGGACGCGAGATCGGCGAGCGGGCGGTCGACCGGGGCCGCAAGCTGGTCGACGACGCCGCGCAGACGGTCAGCCGCCAGGCCGACCGCGTGGCCGAAGGGCTCGACAAGACCGCGCGCACCATGAAGGAAATCCGCGATCGTTGATCGGCAGGAGGCCCCTTGACTGACCATCCCGCCTGGGTCGGGGTGTTCCTGGGCGTCATCGCGTTCACCGCCCTGCTGCAGGCCGCGTTCGTCATCGGCCTCGCCGTCGCGAGCCGCACGGCGCACCGCCGCCTGCGGGAGGCGGAGGAGCGGCTCGAGCCCCAGCTCGCCGCCGGCCTCGACCAGGTCGTTCGTCTCACGTCGGCGGTGTCGGCCGCGTCGGAGCAAGCGCGCGTGCGCGCCATTCGACTCGAGGCGGCGGCGACGCGCCTGACGGCGGACCTCGGCGAGCTGGTGGGAACGGGGGCGGCTCACGTCGAAGGGATGGCGGGCGCCACGGCGGAGAACCTGGCCGCGCGGCTCGCCGCCCCTTCCGAGGCGGGCCGGCGGCCGTTCCTCCGCGCGCTGGCGCTCGTGAAGGGGCTGCGCCGCGGCCTCGCGGTGTGGCGGGGGGACGACGGCGCCTAGACCATCGCCTCGCGGCGGACCGCGCCGCGCTTCTGAAGGTAGAACGACACCAGCCGGTCCGCGTAGTCGGGGAACCGGGGGCACTCGATGCCGAGCGCTGACAGCGCGCGGCCGGCCTCGGTGGTGTCGAAGCGCAGGGGATGGTCGAAATAGTCGAGGATCTGCGCCGGCATCCCGAAGTGGCGCCGCACCGGCCCCAGCCCGAAGACGGCCTTGGCGAGGCGCCTCGGCACCGGCACGTACGCGAACGACCTGCCGAGCGCGCGGGCGAACAGCCTCTCCACCTCGATGACGTTCAGCGGGTGCGGATCGGTGAGGTGATACGTGTGCGTCCCCGTCCCTCGCCGCGTCGACAGCCGGGCCAGTGCCTCCACCACGAAGTCCACGGGGACGAGGTTGGCCGGGTTCTGCCCTGAGCCGATGCGTACGAAGACGCCCGGCGAGGGCACCTTCTCCATGGCGCTCAGCGTGAAATACGGGCCGTCGAACTTTCCGGTCTCGCCGGTGCGGGAATCACCCACCACGACCGAAGGCCGATAGATGGCCGCGGGCACGCCGCTGCGTACCACCTCCACCTCGGCCAGGAATTTCGTCTCCTCGTAGTGGTTCTTGAATCCCTGGCCGACGTCGAGATCGCTCTCGCGGAAAACGCCGGTGGCCGAGCCGGCCACGTAGGCGGTCGAGACGTAGTGGAGGCGCTCGAGGTGGCCGGCCTCGGCGAGGAATGCCAGGACGTTGCGGGTGCCCTCGACGTTCACCCTCATTCCCAGCTCGCGCGAGACCGCCAGGTCGTAGGCGGCGGCGAGGTGATAAGCGGCGGCGAGCTCCCGCCGCAGGCGCGCCGCGTCATCGGCGGAGAGGGCGAGGCCCGGCTGCGTGATGTCGCCGACCACCGTCGAGAGCCGTCCCCGGGCGGCGGGCGCGCGCACCTCGATCGCGGACAGCTCACGGCGGGCCACGTCGAGGAAGCGCTCCTGGACCAGGCACACAAACCTCTCCTCGGGCGACAGCTCCAGCAGGCGCGGCAGCAGACGCGCGCCAATGAAGCCCGGAAAGCCCGTGAGGAGCACGCTCACTCAGCCCCCCGCTCACACGATGGAGCGCACGACGCCGCCGTCGACGCGCAGGGCGGCGCCGTTCGTCGCCGCGGCGCGGGCGCTGCAAACGTAGACGATCATCCACGCCACTTCGTCCGGGGTCGCGAACCGCTTCAGCAACGACGACGGGCGCGCCGTCTCGAAGAACTCCCGCTCCACGGTGCTGGGGTCGGTCCGGCGCGCCGCCGCCATCTGCGTCACGAAGCTCGCCACGCCCTCGGAGGCCGTGGGTCCGGGGAGCACGCTGTTGACCGTGATGCCGGTACCCACCGTGGACTCCGCCAGGCCCCGCGCCACGGCGAGCTGGGCCGTCTTCGTCATCCCGTAGTGCACCATCTCGACGGGGATCTGGACGGCCGACTCGCTCGAGACGAAGACGATGCGGCCCCAGCCGCGCGCCCGC
>WNFB01004580.1_pt1 | contig 12292 bp, 9 predicted proteins | sample 5400501 | NCBI WGS metagenome assembly WNFB01 (sample SAMN13153341, study PRJNA577476) | soil metagenome | isolation source: 200 cm saprolite under Douglas fir tree site 2 hole 1 | place: USA:California | collected 2015-04-18 | reverse complement strand
CATCGCGACGATCCCAGCCGAATCCCGCGCCGGCGCCCACCAGACTGTTCCAGCAAATCGTCGCGTCCAGGTCGTCCAGCAGAAAGCCGTCCGCGCGCGCCAGCGGCAGGTTTTCCGGAATCAGCCGCTCGCTCTCACCGGATTTCAACTGCCAGACAAAAAGGCGCTCGAGGTCGGAGTCGCGATACACCAGCATGGCGGCATCGGTGTGAAAGGCCTGCGTCAATTCGTCCAAAAGCAAACGCAGCGATTCCGAGAGGCCCTGGTCCACCTGCATGGTGGAGCTGACGTGCGCCAATAGTTCGTTTTGCGCGGCGAAGCTGCGGCTGAGATCCCCCAAAAAGGCGCTGCCGCCGCCTGCGGCCAGCGTCGCGCCGACAAGCCCGAGCCAGGCGACGACGCGCATCCAGTGGATTTCGCCCTTCACCGCCGTCATCATGACCAGCAGCAGCGCCAGTCCGCTGGCCAGAGGAAACGCGACGCGTAATCCCCAGCGAATTCCTGCCGCGTAACACACGAATAGATACGGAAACCATGCCGGAACCGTTGTGGGGCTCAGGTACATGAAGAAGCCCAGGGCCAGGAGATCGCAAGCCAGCGGCAGATGCCACGTCAAGCCGCTTAGCATTTGCTCGAAGAGCAGCGCAAACACGGACAGAAAGAAGTAGGCGATCAGGAAGTAGATGGGGCCGCGCGCGAAGTTGCCGGAGGTCTGCTGGAACAACGCGATCAGCGCCAGCAGCACGACAATCGGGCGCGCGTAAGCAATCTGGCGCTCAATGTGCCGGCGATCCGATTCGTGGGGGCTCATGCGCGGGGACGCAGTCCTATGCGGCTAGTCTAGCAGCGTGCAGGACCCGCGGAGCTTCGCTCGGTAAGAGAGTTTTCCAGATTGCAACGGGAAGGTGGACTAAGAACGGGAGCGGGAACCGGCAATGGAACGTCCCGCAAAGACTGCGGAGGGGGAAACCGCCCTTGAATTGGTTGGCTTCGAGGCGAGTGGAGCGGTAATTCCCCGTCGTACCGCGGCCAGCGGCGCGTCTTCGACAAGGCGAACACTTTTTCCGTCCGCAACGATACCCAACTCCTTCCACATCGAGGCGAGGTCAACCTGCACCGGGTTGTCCTTCCATTTGGCGTACAAATCGCTGAGCACCGCGGTGCCCGTCGCCTGATCGCCGATTTTCAAAGTTTTCGCGAGCTCCCAATCATGGGTGATGTCGCCGCCCGCCTGCAAAATCCCGCGCAGCGCATCCTGCAGACCCTTTTGATTGCGCGTCTGCTTGCGAATCTCCACGTCGGCCACAAAGCAGAAGAGCGCACCTCCCCAGTACGTGCGGCCCCAACTGTGCGTGTGATCCAGCCCGCGATCACTCCCCTGCGGCTGGCCCTTGGGCATGTCGCGCACGAGGTCGGACCACATCTGCTCTGCGCCCATTTGCTTCGCTTGGATGCGCGCGATGGGCTCCACGTAGACCGCAATGCCCTCTTCTATCCAATGATGATCGTCGGCCATGGAGGGAAACGACAGGTGCACCATCTCGTGGGTCAGCATCCAATCGTTGGGCATCTCAGCGGCTTGCGTCTGCTCCCCCACGCGAATCTCGATCAGTCCGCCATCGTATCCGAATGTCTGTCCATGGCGAACGCCCGAACCATCTACGGGCGTAATGCGGACTTGGACGTGCGGAACTGGATAGCGGCCGTAATACGTAGCGACCGCTTTTGCCGCGGTTTGCACCCAGTACAGCAATTCCGCATGCGTCAGCTTCATCTCGCCCGAATCGATGCTCACATCGATTTTCGAGCCGCCGATGAGTAGAGTCGAAGTCACCTGGTCCGCCAAAAGCACAATGTTAGCAAACAGAAGTGGGCATAAGCAGAGGAGGAGTTTGACGATTCTGAAAGAGAGCATTAGAAGACCATCGAATCAAGTAGGACCGATTCCGGGCTCCGTAGGTTTCACTTAAACGCAGAATCTACGCCATCAGCCGGTCAGGCGCAGCTCCTTCACTTCTGGTGGGACGAACAGGCGTTTGAGAATGGCGTCCACGCAGATTATGCCCGGACCGAAAATCAAGATAATCAGAGAGGCAATCAGAAAGGTGTAGGGCGCCGCGGCGTAGAACTTGTCTGGGTCGGAGAAGATCGAGAACAGCGCCTCGCGGTCCCCGATCACGTACGCCATGATCAAGTTCACCGTCAGAACCAGGGCGGTTAGACGCGAGAGTAATCCCAGCGCCAGAAAAATGCCGCCGAAAAGCTCTACGCACGAAATGACCGCCGCCATCTGCCCCGGCATCGGCAAATTCAAGCTGGTGAAATATTCCGTGACCTTGTCCAGGTGATGCAGCTTGCCCCATCCGCTTTGCACCAATTGCCAGCCCCAATACAGCCGGACGGCTAGCAGGAAAGGTGATTGCAAGAAGTCAACAGCTTCAAAAAACCATGCGTACATGCGTTGCAGACGAAAGAAGAGTGTTTTCATAGGAGCAGTGGACTCCTGTCCCGCGAGAAAGTTTCAATAAAGGCCGGAGAGACTCTGGAGCCGCCAGCACTCGCGCCGGAATGTGGCCGACGCGCAGGATCGAATCTCGCCACTAAGATGCCGGCTCTGCGAATCCAAATTCAGCGACAGAACCAACCGAGTGTCGCCCAATTCTGGAACCAAGTCTGCACCAACCCGGCGCGCTCCTCCGTGGGAACCCGGCTCTTGCGAAATGCGGCCTCAATTGCTTTTCCCAGCGCCTTTCCATCGCGCAGGGCGCTCAGAATCGCGAATTCCTCTCGCTCGATTCGCCGGAAATATACGGAATCATCGACCCGATGCACGGCTAGAAAAATGTTCGCCGGCTTCAGTTTCGCCACCGCTTGCACGCGCTTGCGTTTGTGCCGCTCCTGAAAGGCGTTGCTCGCGAAATCCGTGTCCTCGTACTCTTTACGCACTTCCAGCAGCAAATCGTCGACGGGATATTTCAAATCCAGCAGCCGCACGTACGGCTGCAATTTCAGCATCAGCTTGGCCCCGGCGTCCGCTTGAAGATCCTCCGGCTGCAGCGCCGGCTCCGCCTTCCCATCGAAGGCCTCTATGTCCGCCCATTCCAGCCGCGCGATATCGATCGCCAGGACCTGCTTTGGCCCTGCCCATTTCGGATGCTTGCGCAGCCAAGCTTCCAGGCGCGCCCCCAGGTTGCGCAGCGTAAACGATCGCGACGGACAGTCCACCAGGTACGCCTTGCTCATCGCTTCAAATTTTTTGTCGCCCAGCACCGTGCGCAACCCCGGAAAATCTTCGATCATGCTGGAGAGCACGCGAAACCAGTATTGCCGGTTGTAAATTTCCAGCCGTTCGAACGCGGTCAGTCGGTCATTGGGCTTGATGAAGCGCGAAGCATACGCGCGCATGGACTTGCCGTCCGGCGCCGTATTTTGCATGCGCTCCGACGCGGTCAGCGGCTGCATCACCGCGCGCGCCATCGTTCGTTGCAGCGCCGCGAGTCTCATACCGCCGTCGCCAGCAGGGTGGAAGACAAAAATTTGTTGGCTTTCAGCGCCTCGTCATGGACTTCGTCAAAGGAAGGAATGCTATCATCCCATTCCAGCAACGTGGCGGTGTGCCCCACGCGCTGAATCGCCCGCTCGTACAGCTTCCACACCGGGTCAATCACCGGATGATCGTGGGTATCGAGAATGTAGCGCCGGTATTTCGAGTGTCCGGCAATATGAATCTGCGCCACGCGCTCCGCCGGAACGCTGTTCACATAATCGAGCGGATTGAAACTGTGATTCTGCGAGGAAACATAAATATTATTTACGTCCAGCAAGATTCCGCAGTCGGCGCGCTCCACCACTTCGTTCAGGAACTCCCACTCGGTCATCTCCGAAACGTGAAACTCCGCATAGCTGCTGACATTTTCGACCGCCACCGGCACTTCCAGAAAATCGCGCACCTCGCGCACCTTTTGCGCGGTGAGCTTGGCGGCCTCAAAGGTGTACGGCATGGGCAGCAAATCGTGCGTGTACCGCCCGTCGACACTGCCCCAGCACAAATGGTCGGAGAGCCATGGCGTCTTCGTTTTCTTCACCAACTCCTTCAATCGCCGCAAATGCTCGCGGTTGGGCTTCTCAGCCGAGCCGAAATACATGGACACGCCGTGCTGCACCACTTTGTACTGTTCCAGGATCTGATCGAGGATGTGCAGCGGACGCCCGCCGTCGATCATGAAATTCTCGGAAATAATCTCGAACCAGTCGCACACCGGCTTGCGCGTCAAAATGTGGTTGTAGTGCGGCGCGCGCAGCCCAATCCCAATCCCATACTCCGTAAACCCGTTGAATCGATTTGCAGGCATTCCTGTGGACTCCGACCGCAGTAAGTAAAAAGGAGGGCCAGCGATACTCACCAGCCCCCCAACAGGTGAGAAACGTACGTTTTGAGGCTGTGGCTAAGAGGGCTTCTTCTCTTCGGCCGGCATCTTGCTGCCATCAGTTGCGCAGCCGCCCTTGCCCTTGCAGGAGTTCTTGCCCTTGCAACCATTGTCGCTCGACTTGCAGCCGCCCTTGCCCTTGCAAGAGTTTTGGCCCTTACAGGCGTGCTTTTCCTTCACCGCCTTCTCAGCCTTCTTCTCTGTGTCCTGAGCGGAAGCGGAAGCCTTCCCCCCGGGGAACAGATTGGAAGCCTGAATGCTGGCGCTGGTGCCCGCGAGCAAGCCCGCGACCGCCGCACCCGTTAGTAAAAAGCGATTCGACTTTGTCATTTTCCCCAACGACCTCCTGGTGAATTTTACTGCTTTGCACTTCGGGCGTCCTACCGCCCAAAGACCGTTAAACCACTGGGCGCAATGGTCGGGACGTAACCATTACAGAGCACGTGGGCTGGCCAGGACCTGAGCCTAGGGGCATAACGGAAGTCCACCATACCCCCAAGTCACGCGAGCCGCCACAAAAACTTTTCTGCGACCAATGTAAAATTTTCGTCACCTGGTCGGCCCTTGCTCCTGCCAAGTTGCTCCAGACTGAGCCCTTCCATTGGACTTACGTGAGCGAAGGGTTTTTGGATGTGTTGCTACATGTGGTTTTCGGGCAGGCGGCAAAAGTCTCGACCACGCCTCATCGTTGAACGGCGGAGTGGGCCTAGCCGCTGCCGCTTTTCCGGCCGTGCAAATTAGCGTAAACTGACTGACACCGGCGGTGGGAGTAGCTCAGTTGGTAGAGCGTCGGACTGTGGCTCCGAATGTCGCGGGTTCAAATCCCGTCTCCCACCCCACTCCAATGGCCACCCACAGCAGCTATTTCAGGATTGGTTTCTTGTGCGGCGCGGCTTCCCCTCAAAGGTATCCAGAATATCGTCCGGGAGCGGCGCGTCGAAATCACCTGGAATGGTCAGTTGATCCCGGAAGGCCCCGAGGTTGTTCGCTGCCCCCAAGCCGAACTCGCGATGCGCGGTCAGCAGCGCTTGCTTCATGGCGCTGTCTTCCACCACAAACGAAATGTTAGTCTCCGAGGAGCCTTGGGCGATGGCGATGATGTTGACGTTATCGCGGCCCAGCGCGGCGAAGGTGCGCCCGGCAATGCCGCGCGTCCCACGCATATTTTCTCCCACCACGGCCACGATGGCGATTTTCGGATCGACGGTAATGTGGTCCACAACCTCGTGCGAAAGGTCGCTCGCGAATTCGCGCCGCAGAGCCTCCACCGTCCGCTGCGCATCGGACGTGCCCACGATGAAGCAGATGTCGTTCTGAGACGAAGACTGCGAAATCAGCAGCACGTTCGCGCGCAGCTCCGCAGTAGTGGAAAAGGTGCGCCCGACCACGTCCGGCACGCCCACAATCCCCGGTCCGCCCACGCTGATCAGCGCAACATCGCGGATCGCGGTCAGCGCCTTCACGCCGCCGCCGATGCTGCGGCCCTGCTGCGAAATTTTCGTGCCGGGGCGCTCAGGCGCGAAGCTGTTGCGAATCCAGACGGGAATGCCCGCCGGCATCACCGCGCGCAGCGTCTTCGGATGCAACACTTTGGCACCGAAGTAGGCCAACTCCGCAGCTTCGCGGTAAGAAATTTCGGGAATGGTGCGCGCGTCCGGCACCAGCCGTGGGTCCGCGGTCAGCACGCCATCGACGTCGGTCCAGATGATGACCTCGTCGACGCCCAGCGCCGCGCCCAGGATCGTCGCCGAATAATCGGAGCCGCCGCGACCGAGCGTGGTCAGCACGCCGTCGGACGTAGCGCCGATGAAGCCAGTCACCACGGGAACGCAAGATTCGTTGAGCAGCGGCCGCAGCGCAGCTTCGCAGCGCGCGCGCGTAAGGTCCATGCGCGGCTCGGCGCCGCCGTGAAACGTGTCCGTCACGATCAATTCCGTAGCGGCGACGGCGCGACTCTTCACGCCCAACTCGACAAGCGCGCTGGCGAAAATTGGCGCGCACAAGCGCTCGCCGAGACTAGAGATGGCATCCAGCGCGCGAGGCGTAAGCTCGCGAAGCAACGCCGTGCCGTCCAGGAGCCTCTGTCCTTCCGCGAAAATTTCATCCAGCGTGCCGGTAACATCCGCGCGCCGCGTTTCGTCCGAGACCAGCCCGGCCAGCGCCGCTGCGTGCTGCCGACGCAACTCCGCAATCAGCGCCGAACCTGCTTCGCGATCGCCGCTCCCCGCGCGATTCGCCGCCTCCACCAGCCGGTTGGTAACGCCACTGATCGCGGAAACCACCGCTACCACCGCGTTCTGGCGGGCCGCTTGCGCCACGATCTGCCCCGCACGCGCGATGCACGGCGCATCGCCCACCGACGTGCCGCCAAATTTCATTACCTGCACTTGCGATTTCATCTGTGACCGTCACCCGTCCAGCAGAATACCAAGTATTATGGAGCGCATGAAAATTGTGTGCCGTGGCGTGCTCTTTGATCTGGACGGTGTTCTCGTCGATTCCACGCCGGCCGTCGCTCGCGTTTGGACGAAATGGGCCACCAAACACGGTTTCGTCGCCGAAGAAGTCGTGCGCCAGGCCCACGGCCGCCCCAGCATCACTACCATTCGCGAGCTGCTCCCGCACACCGACCACGAAGCCGAAAATCGCGAAGTCGAGCGCGGCGAAATCGAAGACGTGGAAGGCGTCATTCCCCTCCCCGGCGCTCTCGAGCTGCTACAAGCGCTTCCGCAAGATCGCTGGGCCATCGCCACCTCCTGCAGCCGTCGGCTCGCCGAAGTGCGCATCCGCGCCGCGGAGCTCCCGCTGCCAAAACATTTGATCACGTCCAGCGACGTGCAACGCGGCAAGCCCGACCCCGAGCCCTATCTCAAAGCCGCGAAGATTCTCGGCCTGGCTCCCGCGGACTGCATCGTCATCGAGGACGCCCCCGCCGGCATCCGCGCCGGCAAAGCCGCAGGCGCCCGCGTCTTCGCGCTGCGCACCACCGCGCGTGACGCCGAGCTGCTCGAGTCCGGCGCCGACTGGATCGTCAACGATCTCGCCTCCCTCCGTTTGCTGTCCTCCGATCACGGCCCTACTCTAGAGTTCCTCTTGACCCCGGCGACGCTTTGACTTGCCTCTCCCCCGATGTATAAAATCATGCGCCCGAATCCCAATCTCGCTTTTCTGGAGCATCAACGATGATGAATCGCCTTCACCTCAGCGCGTTCGCTCTCGCTTCCCTGCTCGCCCTGCCGCTCTGCGCACAGGAAAAAGAAACGAAAGCCGCCGAGAAAGAAAAGCCCGCCGAGCCCACACCGCCGCCACCAAAAGAAGAATCCTCCGTCACCGAGCACTCCATCAAAATTGGCGGCCAGACCATCCCCTACAAAGCCATCGCCGGAACGATCCTGCTAAAGAATGAAAAAGACGAGCCGCAGGCCCTGATCTATTCCACCTCCTACATCCGCACCGATACCAAAGATATCTCGCAGCGCCCCATCTCCTTCATCTATAACGGCGGCCCCGGCTCCGCTTCCGTTTGGCTGCACATGGGTGCGTTCGGACCGCGCCGCGTCCTCACCGCCAACGCTGAATCCACTCCGCCTCCGCCGTACAAGCTCGCAGACAATGCCGGCACGCTGCTCGATAAAACCGACATGGTCTTCCTCGACCCCGTCGGCACCGGATTCAGCCACGCTGTCGGCAAAGCGCAGGACAAGGATTTTTGGGGCGTCGATCAAGACATAAAATCCCTCGCGCAGTTCATCATCATGTACGTGAGCCGCAACGGTCGCTGGAACTCTGCCAAGTTCCTGATCGGCGAAAGCTACGGCACATTCCGTTCCGCCGCTCTCGGCAACTATCTCCAGGAGCACGACGGCATGGACTTCAACGGCATCGTCCTGATCTCCTCCGTCCTCGACCTCGGCACGATTTCTTTCCATCCTGGTTCGGACATGCCCTACATCTTCTATCTCCCCAGCTATGCCGCAACCGCGTGGTATCACAAGGTGCTGAAAGACCGCCCCGAAAATTTAAATGCTTTCATCGAAGATGCCCGCAAGTTCGCCAAATCCGAATACGCTTCCGCCTTGATGAAAGGCGCGAACCTGACCGCAGCAGAAAAAGCAGACATGGCGAAGAAGTTGGCCCGCTACACCGGATTGACCGAAGACTACCTGATTAAAGCCAACCTGCGCGTCACGCTCGGCCAATTCATGGAGGAATTGCAGCGCCATCGCGGTCTCACCACCGGCCGCTTGGATTCGCGCTATTCCGGCTTAACCTACGATCTCCTGAGCGAATTCGCCGAATCCGATCCGCAAAGCGCTGCGGTCACCGGCGCGTTCACCGCCGCTTTCAACAGCTACGTTCGCGATGACCTGAAATTCGGCCAGGACAAGACCTACCACGCCATCAGCGAAGGCGTCGGCAGTAACTGGGACTGGAAGCACCAGACCGGCCGCGGCTTCTTCCCTGGCTCTCCAAATGTCGAGGGTGATTTGGTGCAGGCGCTGCTCGCCAATCCGCATCTTCAGGTCGAGGTCGAAAACGGTTACTACGACATGGCCACGCCGTTCTTCGCCACCGAATACACCATGGAGCATCTCGGCCTGCCGGAGCAGTTGCAAAAGAACATTCGCCTTAAGTATTACGATGCCGGCCACATGATGTATCTCCGCGACGAAGACTTGACCAAGCTCAAATCCAACATCGTCGCCTTTATCGATTCCGCCTCCAAACCGTAGTGGCACAGCCAATTCTGGCTGTGCGGCCGCCGATCTCAAGCGCCAATCGCGGCGCTGTGTAACGTGAGTGCATCAATTGCGACACTTAATCTTCTCGCAACCAATCGCTTCGCTATTCCCGCACAGTCACCAGAATCCAGCATACTTAGATTGTTACCGGGTCAACTCATCGACCTATCTTCGAGCGACCTTTTCGTCGCTTTTCAAACAAGGACTACACGGTCCATGGAAACATCTACTCAAACGCCGCCGGCGCAGCGCGTCATTCACACCGCGCAGCTCATCACCGCGATGCTCAAGTCCAACGAGCACGTCAGCGACCTCATTTTCTCCCCTGGGCGCGCCCCGCAAATCGAAGTCAGCGGCCAGCTTGTCGAGCTGAAATACAAAGGCCTCGAATGCCTTTCCGCCGCGGACACTAAATCCATCGCCTACGACATCATGGGCGATAACGAGCATCCCCTCCGCAAGCTCGATCAAGACGGCTCCGCGGACCTTTCCTACGGTCTCACCGGAGTTGGCCGTTTTCGCGTCAACATCTTTCGCCAGCGCGGCAGTTGCGCCATCGTCATGCGCGTCATCCCTGACAAAATTCCCGGCTTCGATGACCTCAAGCTCCCCCCGCGTCTCGAAGAAATCGTGCAGTTGAAAAACGGCATCGTCCTCGTCACCGGACCCACCGGCTCCGGCAAATCCTCTACGCTTGCCGCCATCATCGACAAAATGAATTCCGAGAAGGCCTATCACATCCTCACCATCGAGGATCCCATCGAGTTTCTGCATCGCCACAAGAAAGCCACCATTCACCAGCGCGAGCTGCACAGCGACACGCCCACGTTTGCCCTCGCTCTTCGCGCCGCCCTGCGCCAGGCGCCCAAAGTCATACTGGTCGGCGAAATGCGCGACCGCGAAACCATTGAGATTGCCATCGAAGCCGCGGAGACCGGGCACCTGGTCCTCTCCACGCTGCACACCATCGACGCCGCGAAAACCGTCGAGCGCATTGTCGGCGTCTTTCCGGTCAGCGACCAGCACGCGGTGCGCACCCGCTTCGGCAAAGCATTTCGCTTCATTGTTTCCCAGCGCCTGCTTCCCAAAAAGGACGGCAAAGGGCGCATCGCCGCCATCGAAATACTGAAGTCCACCCTGCGCACCCGCGACTACGTCGAAAAAGGTGAAAGCGAAGGCAAATCGTTGCTTGACGCCATGCGCGATGGTGACACCGACGGCATGCAGCATTTCGACGGTGAGCTCGAAAAATTGCTTCGCGCCGGCATCATCGAATTCGACACCGCGCTCGCCTATTCCACGAACCCCGGCAACTTCCGCCTGGAAGTGGCCGACTTCCTCGAGGCCGGCGGCAACGCCAAGACCGACTCCGCCCCCGCCGAGGTCGAAATCGAGCGCTGACTCAGCCTGAGTTAGCCACAAACGTAAACCGCGTTCTCCAACTGATCCTCGGCACCCGTAGCGGCCGCCGACCGTGGCGGGCGCTTTCTATAACCTCAGCGCATCGGTTCGAGCGTGCGTGCCATCTTCTCCGGCGGTCACCTTCCTCTCTAGCGTACAATTCCCTGACCCATGCCAGGTTTCCAGGACACCACCGCTCTCCAGACCTTACGAACCGTCGCGATTTCCGGCGTTCTCACGCTCATCCTCGGCATAATTGCGCTGCTCTTCCCCAACATCGCCAATCACTTCTTCCGCCGCGTCGAACAATCCTTCTCGCGCTTCGCCGAACGCAAGACCCTCGCCATCATCGCCCTATTCTTCTCCGTCATCATTCTTCGGCTCGCGGCTCTTCCGCTGCTCCCCGTTCCGGTGCCGGGCATTCACGACGAATTCAGCTATCTCCTGATGGCCGATACCTTCGCGCACGGCCGCCTTGCGAATCCGTCCCACCCCATGTGGGTTAGTTTCGAAACCTTTCACGTCAACTGGCTACCCCAATATGCCTCCATGTATCCCCCCGCGCAGGGCTTCGCTTTGGCCCCAGGGCAAATCCTCGGTCATCCCTGGATCGGCGTTCTGCTCAGCAATGCCGGCATGTGCGCCGCAATTCTCTGGATGCTGCAAGGCTGGATGCCCGCGCGCTGGGCTTTTCTCGGCGGCGTGCTCGCTGCGCTGAAATTCGGCATCGCCAGCTACTGGATGAACAGCTATTGGGGAGGCGCCACCGCGGCAATCGGCGGCGCGCTCGTCTTAGGAGCGCTGCCCAGAATTGTGAAGCGCGGCAAAACTCGTGACGCCATTCTTCTCGGCCTCGGCGTCGCGATTCTCGCCAACAGCCGCCCCTACGAAGGTTTTCTCTTCTGCGTTCCTGCCGCAGCGTGGTTTTTCTGGTGGCTCATCGGAAAAACCAAGTCGCGCCCGCCGCTACGCGCTCGTTTGCCAAACGTTCTTGCGCCACTCGCGCTCGTTCTCGTTCTCACTGCCGCCTTCATGGGCTACTACAACTGGCGACTCACCGGAAACGCGCACCTCATGCCGCACGTCCTGAACACGCGCATTTACCACACCACCGGCCTCTTTCTCTGGGATCACAAAAAGCCCGAAATGCACTACAGCAATCAGCAGTTCGAGGATTTTTACAACGGCTGGGAACGCGAAAACTACGACAACAACTGGCCCGACATTGTGCGCGTCAGCGAAGAAAAATTAATCCGCTGCGGCCTCACCTATTTCTGGTTCGGTGAGCTCCTGCTTCTTCCCGCGCTGCCGTTTCTGTTCCGCGACCGCAAAATGCGACTGCTCATCGCTACTTTCTTGCTTGTCACCGTCGGAGTCTTTGCGGTGATCTGGTCGAACGCGCATTACGCCGCGCCCCTCACCTGCGTCATCTTCGCTCTGACGCTGCAAGCCATTCGCCACCTGCGCACCATGCGCATCGGCCCTCGTCCCGTGGGCCTGGCATTGTCGCGCGCCATCGTGCTGCTGCTCGTGCTCGACACCGGGATCAACACGTTTCGAGGCATCTGCGACCCGCTCCTGTGGCCCTGCCAAGGCGATCCTAGCCGCGCCGCCATCGCCGAAAAACTCCAGCACACGCCTGGCAAGCACCTGATCATGGTCCGCTACGACCAAGACGATCACAACATCCACGATGAGTGGGTCTACAACGGCGCAGAAATC
>WNFB01004577.1_pt1 | contig 12294 bp, 13 predicted proteins | sample 5400501 | NCBI WGS metagenome assembly WNFB01 (sample SAMN13153341, study PRJNA577476) | soil metagenome | isolation source: 200 cm saprolite under Douglas fir tree site 2 hole 1 | place: USA:California | collected 2015-04-18 | reverse complement strand
CGTGGGGCAATGAGGCCTTCGGAAAAGCCCGCAAGGAGAACAAACCGATCTTTCTCTCCATTGGCTACTTTACCTGCCATTGGTGCCACGTTATGGAGAAAGAGTCTTATTCCGATCCCGCGGTCGCTGCCATCCTGAATCAATATTTCGTTTCCATCAAAGTGGACCGCGAAGAACGACTCGACATCGACCGCCTGTACATTGCGTATGTTGAAGCCACCACTGGGAGTGCGGGCTGGCCGCTCAATGTGCTGCTCACCCCTGACCGCGAGCCCTTTTTCGGCGGCACGTACTTTCCCCCCGAGCAACTCAAATCGCTCTTGCAAAAGGTCGCTGACGCATGGAGCAAACAACATGATTCCATCACTCAGACCGCGGGGCGCGCCGCTCAGCAACTCATTGAGATTGTCAGCAAACAGCCTCCGGCCACCGGTGATTTACAACCCGCTATTCTTGACGAGGCATACAAACAGATTGCGTCGAACTACGACGCCACGAACGGTGGCTTCGGCGGGGCACCGAAATTTCCGCGACCGGTCGCGCTGTGTTTCTTGCTTCGCTATTACTCTCGCACAGGTCAGCGCGACGCCCTCGACATGACACTGAACACGCTCCGCGCGATGGGGCGCGGTGGTATTCACGACCAGCTCGGCGGCGGTTTTCACCGCTATTCGACAGGAACGACTTGGCTCGTTCCCCACTTCGAAAAGATGCTCTACGATCAGGCGCAACTCGCCGTTGTTTACACCGAGGCTCACCAGATCACCCACGACCGCTTCTATGGGGATACTACGCGCAATATTCTAGATTTTGTGCTCCGGGAAATGCAGCAGCCTCGCGGCGGTTTCGCCTCCGCCGAGGACGCCGACAGCGCGATTACTTCTGGAGGGTCGGAGACCAGTGAGGGTGCGTTCTACGTGTGGACCACCAAGGAGATCGAAAGTGTGCTGAGCAAGCCGGATGCAGCCGTTTTCGAATACGCCTATGGAGCGGAGTCCAACGGCGACGTCCCCGCACAGCAGGACATCCGTGGAGAAATGAAAGATAAAAACGTCTTGTATGAAGCTCGTTCGACGGAGGAAACGGCGAAGAAATTCGGCCTAACCGTTGAACAAACTGCAGAGAGGCTGACCTCAGGACGAAAAGCGTTGTTCGAGGCGCGTTCTCGCCGCCCGCGGCCTCCTCTGGACGATAAGATTGTCACAGCCTGGAATGGCATAATGATTTCTGCTCTTGCAAAGGCCAGCCAGGCACTCGATGAGCCGCACTATCTCGAAAGCGCGCAGGCCACGGCAAAGTTCCTAGAAACGCATCTCTATGATTCGAAGTCGGGCAAGCTTTGGCGCAGCTATCGCGCAGGCGGTCCCAGTGTGGACGGTTTCCTTGACGACTACACCGATCTCATCAGTGGTCTTTTGGATCTTTACCAAGCTGGCTTCGACGTTCACTGGCTCAAATGGGCCTTCTCAATGCAAGAGAAACAGGATCAACTCTTCGGAGACACCAAAGACGGCGGCTATTTCGACGCGGGTACATCTGACCCTTCGGTCTTTAGCCGTACACGCGAATCTTACGACGGTGCCGAGCCATCACCTAATTCCACTGCCGCCATGAATCTCCTTCGGCTCGCACAATTCACGGACCGCGCTGACTGGCGAGATAAAGCCTATAAAACGCTGTCCGCATTCACCGCCCGGCTTCAGTCAGGCCCCGACACAGTACCGGCTCTGGCCTCCGCTCTCGATTTTCGACTCGCTCAGACGAAACAAGTCCTCATCGCCGGCGATCCCAGCTCCCGTGACACTCGTGAATTGTTGCGACAGGTCAACACCAGGTTTCTCCCGAATAAGATTCTTCTTCTCGCCGATGGCGGTGCCGGACAACAGCAACTCACGGTTTGGTTGCCGTTTGTAGCGGGAGCTCATCGAATCAAAGACCGTGCTACCGCGTATGTTTGCGAAAATTACGTTTGTAAGCTGCCGACTGCGGACCCAGATGTCATCTCACGCCTCTTGGACAACAAAAACTAGCACACTTAGGAAAGCGGCGCGGGTTCCATAGAAGAGAATCCCGGTGAGAAGGGCACACGACTCATTGGGTCTTCTGTCGAGCCCCTTCTCTGCGAAATGCTGCTGGGGGAGGCGAGGAAGTTCGGAAAAGAAATGGATGATCAGAGTGTGCTATTGGTGAGGCGTCTTTGAACACTAGTCAGGCGATTCTCAAAGTCCCACGTGTAATGCGTCGTGCCCGCGGAGCCATCGTTGGTAAACATGGTGCCGTAGTTGTCACATGCGCCGCGGCTTCGGACCCCATCGCTTGAGAAGCCAGAGGAATAGGCGGGTCTTGAGTAAGACGGCGCGCCGCGGGAGTGGATCGGAGACGGTCGCGCCTGTGTGTTTTCCAAGAGTCCAGCCCGCGGCTGGCAGGTGCCGCTCGGCAAAATCCCTCGGCGCCGCTTCGAGGGGAGTCGCGAGCGTATCATTCCACCGGTTGAGAAACCCGAGGAACGCAACGGCGGCTACGATTTCCAGGATCTCATCCTCGTCGAAGTGTCGTCGCAATTCAGCGAAATCGGCATCCGTCACAGCGTTTGGCACCTGACCAGCGGCTTGGGCGAACCGCAGGGCAGCGCGTTCGGCATCGTTGAATTCCGGGCTCTCCTCGTACTTCCACACGTCTTCGACCTTGCGCACCGGAATAGCGCGCGAAGCCGCGAGGTTCGCCGAATGCGCGACGCAATACTGGCAGCCCGCCGAGCGGCTCACGACATACATGATGAGCGCCTTCAAGCCAGGATCTAGCCTGCCTGGGCGAGCAACAATGACCGCGGATAGCTCGGCAAAGGCGGCAAGGAGATCGGGATCGCGCGCCATGATCAGCATGCTGTTTGGCACGAAGCCCATCACTGCCTCGGTGATCTCGAAGACCGTCTCGATATCCTTACTGCTTTCACGCCGCACCGGAGCAATTCGCGCCATCTCTACTTCACCTCGTCACTCCCGCCGTGCGCTCTGCGCTGGCCTCTGGTTTGCGCCTTGCAAAGCAGTCAGAATTCCGGCTTGTAAACCGTGCCCCCTCGTCGTTCCAGTAGTTACTTGTGCCGAATGTTTCCGGGAGATCGGTGGAGGTCGAGGGGTTGAACCTTTAACTCCCACTTTACTGGCACTGACGTTGGCGGATAGCAAATCGTCTTGTCGCAAGCTTGATACTGCAACTCTCCTACAATCGAAACCGTCTTCCCCGCCGAGAACACCGCTCGGATGCCATCTCCCGCTTTAGAGGGAGTTACCGTGACGTCTTGCGTGATTCGGAACTTGCCTTCGAACACCTGCGCTTGTTCCTTGATTGCCTCCAAGTAAAGGATCTTGGAGCCCGGATAAGTCACCGGTCCTGGTTCGATTCCCCCGGACGGGCGCAAGACAAGCTGCATCGGTTTGTAGCCCACCACTCCTGGAGAATAGACGTGGACACCTGGTGGAAGCTCGATTTCGGCGGTCAAGGTGACCCGGCTGCCGGGGGCCACCGTGCGATCGGATTGTGCCAGGGTGAGTCGAAGATGAGGCGCTTCGACATTCTGGCTCACTTCCTCGGCGAGTTCTGGGAAAAGCTTTCCAATGACATTGTTCGGCGTGAAGCGGTCAGTGTACTTAACTTCAAAGTACGTGTCGCGAATAACGCCTTCCGAGTCGATATAGAAAAATCCGGGGCGCGCCATCCCCTTGGTCATCCCGTTCGCTTCCGCATTGAGGACATTGAAGCTGCGAATCAAGCTGGAATCCGGATCTGCAAGCAGCGGAAACTCAATTTTATGCCGGTCGGCAAAGTCCTTCAAGATCGCCGGACTGTCGTAACTGACCGCAGCGAGCTTGATTCCCTGTCCTTCAAATCTTAGTTTGGCATTTTGCAGCTGCACGAGCTGCGCTTTGCAGAAGGGTCACCAATCCGCAGAACGGAAGAAGAGGAGAACTGTGCCGTTCGAGCCCCTTAACGTCTCGTTCGATTGCTCGTGACCAAACTGGTCGTGTGCAGCAAATGTGGGCACTTTCTGCCCAACCGGCAGTCCGATATTCGCTGAAACACTCCTGGCCGATGAGTTCTCTTGCGCATTCGGGAAAGCAGGGAAGCTGATAAAGAACAAGATGGCAGCTACGAATTTCATTTATCTCCCCCAACGGGATTCAGCCAAGTCAAATCTCAAGACGAAGCACGGTGATTCCTTCATTTGATTCATGAGGGCCAATAAACCCGTCTCCATTGGATTATCGTTTCCGAAGAAAGTTTCAAAAATCCGCGCAATTTGCTTCGGGAGGTCCTTACACTTCGACGATGTCAAGGTGGATGGTCTTGCCTTCTCGTCATAGTTGCACTTTTTGACGAGCGGCTCGAATGGTGGGACGTTCGCGAAGGCCGGTTGCCTAATCCTGACGTTCAATATCCTGAGCTGAAACAGGCCGCGGCGTTCATTTGCACGAGCCACACCTGCTCGCCGCCGATCTTTGATTCCGGCAAGCTGTCGGCCCGCGTGGACAAGCTGCTCAGCCTTCGCTGAACACTCCTGGCGCCTCAGAAGTCGCGTTGTGGGAAGTGTGGGATGCGTCGCGCTCCCGGTGTTTTGTTTGGTGTCTTTGGTGTCTGCTCGGGGCCGAAATTGGCGCTATTTATGCGGAAGAATTGAAAGAGTTGCAGCAGGCGACACCGTAGAAATCTCCAATATCCATGCGGTTTTGGTGCATGTTGCTGAAAACATGGTAGGGTGGCGAAGGAGACTGGGTGAGTATCCCACCCTCTCCGCCAGAAAGCCGCCGGCCAAAAGGCCCGATGCTCCTACGCACAGTTGAACAGGTCCGCCGCGTCTTTCGAATCGTAGCTGGGTTCACCCTTTTGCTCATTGGCGTGGTGATGCTGGTAACTCCCGGTCCGGGATGGCTGGCGATTTTTCTCGGTTTGGGGCTTCTCGCGGCAGAATTCGTCTGGGCGCGGCGCTTGATGGCCCGCATCAAACGCGAGGGCGGGCGCGTGCGCGACGCGGTCTGGGCCTCCGTGAAGATCGCACCCAAAGAGGACTCTTCCGAATCAAACAAAGCGACTTGAAGGAGCAAAGCTAAACGCGGAGGGATTATGACGATGGAAGTGGGATTCATCGGTCTTGGGAGGATGGGAGCAGGAATCGCGAAGAGTTTGTTGCGCGGCGGGCATCGCGTGACGGCGTACAACCGCACTCGGGAACGGGCCGAGGCCTTGCGGGCGGATGGCGCGATGGTAGCGGGTTCGGTGCAGGACGCGTGTAAGAACAACATCGTATTGACCATGGTCGCAGATGACGCGGCACTCGAAGCAGTCGTGTTCGGGGCTGGCGGGATTCTTGCATCGCTTCCCCACGGCGGCGTCCATGTTTCGCTCAGCACGATCAGCGTAGCGCTGAGCGACCGGCTGGCTGCCGAACACGCAAAAGCGGGGCAGAGTTATGTTGCGGCGCCCGTCTTCGGGCGGCCCGAGGCGGCGGAAGCGGCCCGCCTCGCGGTTGTGGCGGCTGGTCCGGAGAGTGTCGTGCAGCGTTGCAAGCCGCTATTCGAGGCGATGGGACCAAAGCTGTTCGTCTTTGGCGAGCGGCCTTCTTTGGCCAATGCTGTGAAGCTATCAGGAAATTTCTTGATCGCAACGGTCCTCGAATCGCTCGCTGAGGCCCTCACCTTTGCGCGGAAATCTGGCGTAGACGCGGGAGCTCTGCTCGAGTTCTTGACGAGTACGATGTTTACAGCCCCGGTCTATAAATCGTATGGCGACCTAATTATCCAGGGAAAGCACGAACCCGCAGGATTCCTCCTGCCCCTGGGATTGAAGGATATCCGGCTTGTGTTGCAGGCAGCAGAGGCGGCGAGCGTACCCATGCCCTTTGCCAGCGTCTTGCGCGACCGTTTTGTGACTGCCATGGCGCGCGGGAATCAGGACAAAGACTGGTCGGTCATCGCCCGGGTAGCCGCGGAGGATGCCGGTCTTCCGGTCCACCAGAAATCGCACGGGTCTGCCTCTTAGGAGATGCGGATGGACAACTGGGCGGGAAAGTGGGCGCTAGTAACCGGCGCCAGCGCGGGAATCGGGAAAGCATTCGCGAAAGAGCTGGCCGCGGGCGGAACAAACGTGGTCCTAACGGCGCGCCGGCGCGAGCGCCTGGAAGAATTAGCGCAGAAACTCACGGCGGCACACAAGATCCGCGCCGAAGCGGTTGTCGCGGACTTGGCCGAAGCGGACGCGCCGCAAAAGATCTTTCAATTTACAAAAAACAAAAAGATTGAAATCGACCTGCTGATCAACAACGCGGGATTCGGCGCCTACGGCGAATTCTTCAAGCAAGACACGCAGCTCCTCCTCGACATGGTACAGGTCAACTGCAGCGCCGTCGTGCACCTCACCCGTCTCTATCTGCCTGATATGGTGGCGCGTCGCCGCGGTGATGTGCTGATCGTCGCATCCACGGCATCGTTTCAGGGCGTGCCGTACATTTCAACGTATGCGGCTACGAAAGCTTTCGATCTGCTCTTTGCTGAAGGCCTCGCCGAAGAAATGAAACCGTACGGCGTGCGGGTGTGTGCGCTGTGTCCTGGGTCAACGGAATCCGAATTTCACGAGGTGGCGCGGCAGCAAGAATTCAAGCGCAGCGCGGAAACCGCGGAAAAAGTTGCCCGCACAGGATTGCGCGCGCTCGCCGACGGAAAAAACTACGTGATTTCCGGTCTCGGAAATTACCTTGGCGCGCACGCGCAGCGCCTCGCCCCGCGCCGGCTGGTCACGCGAATTGCCGGGAGCATGTTTCGCCCGGGAAAGCGCCGCTAGTTTTTGCTTGGGAACCCCCGTTCGAATCCGCCTCCCCTTCGCTTCCCCGGGATAAATCGCAATTGTGCGTTACGCAAGGGCTCCGAAATGCGTCCAATCCGTGGGGGAAGACTATGACTTGCCGTGCAAGCTGCCTTTAGGTTTGCGGCAGGAACTTTTTGCCTGGCCCGTGGGAAATGATAGGTGAGGCCGGGCAGAACGTCTTACCAGGAGAGATGAGGATCGCACAGCAGGAGCGAGACGACGTTCTGTTGCGGCGGGCCGCGCGGGGCGATGAAGAGGCGTTCGCGCTTCTCTACCGGCGGCACCAAGCGGCGCTCTACAGGTTTGCCCTGCGCATGACGGGAAGCGCGTGGGGAGCGGAAGAGGTCGTGCAAGAGGTGTTTATGACGCTGGTGCGGGAGCCGAAGAAATACGACGCATCGCGAGGCGCGGTGGGAGCGTTCCTGTATGGAATAGCGCGGAACCGCGTGATGAAGCATCTCGAACGTATGCCGAGGGAGATTTCGCTGGAAGAGAAAAACGAGGATGGCACCGGCCCGGGGATCGTCTTGCGTGATGGTTTTACGCCGGCCATTTGGATGGAAAAACGGGAGCGCATGGAGCACGTTAGAGCGGCCGTGCTGGAGTTGCCGGCGGAATTTCGCGAGGCCGTGGTGCTGTGCGAGTTGGAAGAGATGAGTTATGAGGAAGCAGCAGAAATGATCGGGTGCCCGATCGGGACGATACGATCGCGCTTGCACCGCGGGAGGGCCCTGCTGCTGGCGAAACTGGAGATGTTGCGGGATGTTCCGCGGCGGGCAAGGGCGGCAAGGTGAAGCGCAGTTTGAAAGCCAGGAGAAGCGGCAGATGAAGTGCGAAGAATTTGAAGAGATTGGATTGGATGCGGAGCGAGACGGCGCACTGAGCGAGCTGGAACGCGCGGCCGCGCGGGAGCATGCCGGGGCCTGCTCACGATGCGCCGCTCTGGAGGAATCGTGGGGGGCGGCGCGCGTGGATTTGCAGTCCTTCGCGGAAATCACTTTGGCGGAAAGAGCTCCCTCTCGGGTGGAAATGCGGTTGCGGCAGGAATTCCGGACGAAACACCGCACGATGAAGACGCGGCGCGCCGCGATGGCGGCGGTGTGGGCGTTGGCCGCGGCAGCGGTGCTCGTGGCAACAGTGAGCTGGGAAAAATGGGAGACGGCGAAGCGCGGGATCACCACGCAGAGCGCGACAATGCGGAATTCTGCGGGCACGGGCGGGAACAACCCGGGGGCGCAGAGCGAGGCGCTTAGTAATTTGTACGCCTCCATCCCGAGCGAGGACGATGCGGGCGACTTCACGGCGCTGCCGGGAGGCCTGCCTTCCGAGACCGAAGAAGCAGCCATTGTGCGCGTGCGCATGCAACGCAGCACTCTTGTGGCCCTGGGTTTTCCAGTGAACGAACAACGCGCGGCCGAGTGGATCCAGGTGGACTTGATGGTTGGAAATGACGGCTTGCCGCAGGCGGTGCGGCTCGCGCGATAAAAACGAAATTGCCGCGGTGAGGAGCTCGCCGCGGACTGGGAGAGAAGAAGAGAGGAACTGATGAATCGTAAGTTGAGAATGTGTTTGGTTCTGAGCGGCACGCTCGTATTGAGCGCCGTATGGGCGCAAGCCCAGAGAGGCGGCCCGGGCGGCCCTCCGCCGTTTGGCGAACCCATGGAGCTGATGGGCTTCGAGGGAACGCACGGCGGGCAGGTTGTGAAGAGCGCTCCGTTTTCGGCCACGGCCACATCGGAGACGACACAGACGCTGCAGGATGGCACGGTAATCCGGCGCACATCGCAGATCGCCATGTTTCGCGACAGCCAAGGCAGGTCGAGGCACGAAGTGACGTTCTCGGGCTTCGGACCTTTGGCGGCGTCGGGAACCGCACGCACGATGGTATCCATTGGAGATCCGGTGGCGGGCGCGCATTTCATGCTGGATGCGGAGCACAAAGTGGCGCGCAAGACGCCCATTCGCATCCCCGACGCGGACAAGGCCGGGGCGTTCCAGAAAAGAATGCAGGAGCGAATTCAGAGGGACGAAGCTTCCGGCGCAGTGAAAACGGAGTCTCTGGGAACACAAACGATTGGCGGGGTGAACGCGGAAGGAACGCGCACCACACGGACAATCCCCGCCGGGCAAATCGGAAATGACAAGCCGATTCAAGTTATCTCCGAGCGGTGGTACTCGCCGAACCTGCAGATCGTGGTGAAGAGCACGCGGACCGATCCGCGATTCGGAAATACGACGTACTCGGTGGCCAATATTCAGAGGACGGAACCGGCGGCATCGCTGTTCACGGTTCCCGCCGATTACACGGTTGAGAGCGGACACCCGCGTCACGAGGGGCGCCTGCATCATGCTCCGGACGGACCGCCACCTGGTCTGGGCGCACCGCCTCCCGGTGACCTGGATTGATCGAGGCATTGCACGCGAAGAATTATTCGGCGGATTGAACGAGCTTCTCTCCTGAAGACGGAACGCCCTTTCTGCGGCACCCCCATCGCCGCGGGAGGGGCGTCGCCGTGTTTGGGGGCTGACTCTTAACTGTGGGATCTTTTATCATGGCCATTACACAGGATTTGGATTTTTCTAATTCGCAACAATTCACTCCTGGATTACATCGCGGCATTCTGCTAGTACGCCTTCACTCACCGAACCAAAGGAATTTGATTGAGCGCACCGGGGAACTCTTTCAGATGGAAAACGTCGGCGACTGGGCCGGGTGTTTTGTTGTCGCGACGGAGCGTAAGGTTCGAGTCGTGAAGCCGCCAACCAACTAAATTCTCTGATTCGCAGGCGCTGAAGTAGGTCGTGCGCTGGAGGCGGCGGAGTGTGGTAGTGTACGATTTCGAAATTTGAGAAGAGGGCAAGAATGGCGAAACCCAAAGTGCTGGCCACACGGCCGCTATTTCCGGAAGCGCAGAAGATTTTGAACGCGGGCTGCGACGCAGAGTATTGGACGAAACGAGAGCGAATTTCAAAGGAACAACTATTTCGACGCATCAAGGACAAAGAGGGGCTGGTGTGCCTGCTGACGGAAAAAGTGAACGAAGAATTGTTGAGCAAGGCTCCCAAACTGCGGATTGCAGCGAACGTGGCGGTGGGATTCGACAATATCGATGTGGCGGCGTGCACAAGACGCGAGGTGGTGGCGACAAATACGCCGGGGGTGTTGGATGAGACGACCGCGGATTTTGCGTGGACGCTGATGATGGCCGTTGCTCGAAGGATAGGCGAGGGTGAAGCGCTGGCGCGGTCAGGAAAATGGAAAGGCTGGGACCTGGATCAGCTGGTCGGAACGGATGTGTGGGGGAAGACGCTGGGAATTGTCGGGTTTGGGCGAATCGGGCGAGCTATGGCGCGGAGGGCGAGTGGCTTCCAGATGAAGGTGATTTACACGGACGCGGTGCGTGCGCCGGAGGCCGTGGAGCAGGAGCTGCACGCGGAGTTTTGCCAGATGAATGACCTCCTGGCGCGCGCGGACTTTGTGAGCGTGCACGTTCCGCTGTTGCCCGAGACGCGCGGGCTGTTCAACGGGGCGAGATTTGCGCAGATGAAACCGACGGCGTACCTGATCAACACATCGCGCGGGCCGGTAGTGGAGGAGGCCGCGCTGGCGGTGGCTCTGAAGAAAAAACAAATTGCAGGCGCGGCGCTGGATGTGTACGAGAAAGAGCCGAAGATTCACCCGGGATTGAAGCGGCCAAACGTGGCGCTGGCGCCCCATATTGCATCGGCGTCCATTGAAACGCGGACCAAGATGGCGTGCATGGCGGCGGAAAATGTCGTGGCGTGCCTTTCGGGGCGGCGGCCACCGAACATGCTGAACCCGGAAGCTTTCAAGACTAGCTAAGGCGGATTTTGGCGACCCCTCTATGGCGGAACTGAAGCAACTTGCCCGCCGGATATTCCAGGAAACACTCTTGGCAATCGATATTCCTGCGGTGATGCGGCTGAAGCTGCGGCGCGAAGGAACCTGGTTGGTGTGTGATGAAAGGCGAATCGATTTGCGGGGTTTCGCGAAGCTGCGGGTAGTGGCAATCGGAAAAGCGGCACATGCGATGGTCGAAGGGCTTGCGCTGGTGCTGACGCCCTTCGTGAGGTTTGCTGGAGTTGTGTCTGCGCCGACGCCAACGCGCAAGCCCATTGCCGGAATGAAATATTTTGTGGCGGGACATCCGGTGCCGAACGAGCAGAGCTGGAAGGCGGCGAAGACGATTCTAGGGCTGCTGAAAGAATGCGACGAGAAGACGCTCGTGTTCTTCCTCCTGTCTGGCGGCGGATCGGCGCTGGTGGAGTTGCCGCTCGATCCGAGGGAGACACTCGAAGACGTCCGGCAATTGAACAGCGCACTGGTGTGGTGTGGCGCACCGATCGACGCGATTAACACCATACGGAAGCATGTTTCGGCGGTGAAGGGAGGAAGATTGGCAGCGGCAGCCGCTCGCGCCACGAAGATTACGCTGGCCGTCACGGACGTGCCCCTCGGCAAAGAATCAGCGCTGGCTTCCGGCCCGACGCTTCCGGACCCTACGACGGTGGCGGATGTCCATCGTGTCATTTCCGAATATGCGCTGAAGGAAAAGCTGCCTGCGGCCCTTGTGAAATGGATCGACGAAGGGAAAATGCCGGAGACGCCGAAAAAGGGCGACGCGGCGTTTGCTAGAGCGCACTTTTTTCTGCTGCTGGGGATGGAGGACTTGTTTCATCCAGCGCATCATGCGGCTGAATCGATGGGCTTCCTCAGTTGCTGCGACAACACCACCGACGACTGGCCGGTGGAGAAGGCCGCGGATTTCTTGCTCGCGCGGCTGGAGGAGTGGCGCGCCATGAATCCAGGGCACCGCGTCGCGCTGATCGCGGACGGCGAAGTCAGCTCTCCGGTTACGGGGAATGGAGTGGGAGGGAGGAATTCGGCCTTTGTGCTGGCGTGCGTTGAAAAGATCACGGGGAAGCGGATCGCGGTTCTGAGCGCGGGAACGGACGGAATCGACGGGAATAGTCCGGCGGCAGGGGCGGTTGCGGACGGAGAGACGCTCGCAAGAGCGCGGGCGGCGGGAATGGATCCGGCGGAGGCGTTTCGCAGGAGCGATGCGCACACGTTTTTTTCGCGGCTGGACGATGTGATCGTTACCGGGCCGACAGGAAACAATCTGCGGGATCTGCGGATATTGTTAGGCGAACCATGAGCCGGTCGTAGATCGAAAGAACAAAATTCAACGTAGAGAGCATAAAGGACACAGAGATCGCAGAGAAGAAAGGAGAAACAAAGGGAAAGAAAGAAAAAGAAAGAGCGGCGGACTAAAGTTCGCCCTACACGGAAGAGTTGGCTATTGCTTGGGTGGGGGGAGGCGCGTTTCGATGGACTTGAGGCGCTCGTTCATTTCTTGAACCAGGCGCTCGAGCTTTTCCAGGCGCTGCGCGACGGCGGCCTGATCTTTTGCCCCG
>WNFB01005441.1_pt1 | contig 12296 bp, 11 predicted proteins | sample 5400501 | NCBI WGS metagenome assembly WNFB01 (sample SAMN13153341, study PRJNA577476) | soil metagenome | isolation source: 200 cm saprolite under Douglas fir tree site 2 hole 1 | place: USA:California | collected 2015-04-18 | reverse complement strand
TTGACGACCACAACCTTAGTCCCCAGCCGCTCGGCCACGGCCCGCGCCTGGTCCGGCGAGGTGACCATCTCGCCGCGCGGCGTAGGCACGCCGAACCGCCGGAAGATTTCCTTCGCTTGATACTCGTGGATCTTCATCGCCCTTCCATCAGTGCTAGAATTTACGTTCAGCCGAAACTCCAAAGTTTATAGGGAACCCGAAACCCAAGCAAGGAAAAGGCCCCCATGGATTTCAATCCGCAATCGCGCGCTAGAACCACGCCCCGATCCCCGCGGCCATCGCAAAAAGCCCAGGGTGGAACGGGCTCCGGCCTGCTGTGATGCAAACCCTCATCCACAAGCTCGAGGCGGGCGGCTCGCTTTCACGGCTAGAAGCGGAAGCCGCAATGGAAGAGATTCTCACCGGCCGCGCGGGGGAAGATGCGATTGTTGCGCTGCTTTCCGCGCTGCGCACCAAGGGCGAAACCGTCGAGGAGTTGACCGGCTTTGCGCGCGCGATGCGGCGGCATGCCACCCCAATTATTTCACCTGCGGCCCAAGCAGATGAGCTGCTGGTGGACACGTGCGGCACCGGTGGCGACGCCTCGGGCACGTTCAACATCTCAACGGCAGCGGCCTTTGTGGTTGCGGGCGCGGGGGTGCGAGTCGCGAAGCACGGCAACCGCTCGTTTTCTTCGAAATGCGGCTCGGCGGACGTGCTCGAGGCGCTCGGCGTCAAGCTCGACATATCCTCTGAACGCGTGGGCGAGGCCCTGCAGGATATTGGGATTGGTTTCCTCTTCGCCCCGGCCGTGCACACCGCCATGCGGCATGCCATGTCCGCGCGCCGCCGTCTGGGCCGCACCGCCTTCAATCTTCTGGGGCCCCTTACGAACCCAGCCGGGGCGCGCGCGCAGGTCGCAGGAGTTTTTTCCGCCGGCCTCGTTGAGCGAGGGCGGGACAACAGTGGGCGATGTTCAGCGGAGCGCCGTGCGCTTCTACGAAGTCACGCCCGAGGATTTCGGCGTGGCGCGTGCGCCTCTCTCCGCAATTTCCGGCGGCGACGCCGCACACAACGCGTCCATCATTCTTGCAATTTTTACCGGCGAGCGTAGCCCGCGCCGCGATATCGTCGTCGCCAATGCCGCCGCTGCGTTGGTCGCCGCGGGACGGGCCGCCGGTTTCCTCGAAGGCGCGCGCCTCGCCGCTGAGTCCATTGATTCCGGCGCCGCCCAGAAGAAGCTCGACGCCCTGATTGCCTTCACACGCGGGTAGCCTGGATGTCAGGCGAGGTTTAGTGGCACAGGCTCTTGTGGTGAGCGAAGCCGAACCATCAGCCTGTGCGCTGTGGGATTCGCCCTCGCCAAAGCGCACAGGCTGAAGCCTGTGCCACTAAGAGCGCTTGCACGCCTCGGTGCGATTCGGCTCATCTATTCACTTTCTCAACGCAATCCATCGCGGGCTCGTGAGAAATGCGCGCTAAACGATTTTCGCCGAATACAAGATTACAGCGCGAGGAAATTGCGGAGGAGTTGCATGCCGACGTCGGTGAGGACGGATTCGGGATGGAATTGGACGCCTTCGACGCGGACCTTGCGATGACGCAGTCCCATGATTAGGCCCGCGGCCTTGGCGGAAATTTCCAGTTCCTTCGGCAGGGTTTCTTCTTCGACGATGAGCGAGTGGTAGCGCGTGGCGACGAAATCCTGCGGCAGCTTTTTGAAAATCGTCTTGCTGTCGTGGTGGATGCGGCTGGTTTTCCCGTGCATGATTTCGGGCGCACGGATCACGCGTCCACCGAATGCCTGCCCAATCGCCTGATGGCCCAGGCACACGCCGAGAATGGGAATCGCTCCCGCAAAACGGCGGATGACGTCCACGCAAATGCCCGCATCTTCCGGCGTGCCCGGCCCCGGGGAAATGACGATACGCGCAGGCTTTTTCCCGGCGATTTCGTCCACCGTGATCTGGTCGTTCCGGACAACTTCAAGTGTTTCGCCCAACTGCCCGAGAAATTGAGCGAGGTTATAGGTAAACGAATCGTAGTTGTCGAGAAGGAGAATCATCGGCTGCGGCCCGTGCTTGCCCTGCCTGCGACAGCCCAATGCAGGCGCCCGCGTGGGGAGATCAAATTTAAAGTATACGGCCAGCCGGCGGCGCCGATAAAGGCAGAGCCTGCGCGCGGATGGTATCCGGATCCCGCTCGTCCTCATCCGACTTGCACTTGATTCGCGTCTCGGTAACGTAGTCGTCGAGCTTGCCCTGTTCGCGCATTCTGACCAGCCGGTCCACATACGTCCAATGAGCGGAGGGGTCTTGCTTGAGGACGGCCTCATAAGCTTTGAGCGAGCCGAGCAGTCCCGCGACAGCAACCGCTTGCTCATCTTTGATCTTGTCCGGATGCTCGATCATGAAGGCCGCGCTCGAAAGCATCATCTGGGTGAACACTTCTTGGGAATGGCCGCGGGGCGGGTTGGGCAGACTGCCGAAATATTCGGCGCAGACGTTGACAGTAATGTCGGGGATTTCGATGATCCATTGGACCATCCATGCGCGTTGCTCTTTGGCGTCCTTGCCGAGGGGATCCTCTTCGAGTTGGTGGGCCACCTTGACGGCCCTTGCGCGCTCCTCAGCAGTGGAAGGCCCGCGCTGTTCTTGCACGCTCCCAGCCCGGGACGCAAATAAGGTTAAGACCAGGAGTGCCGTCGCGATTCCCCGAATGATTTGGCGTGCCATACATCCTCCCCGCGAACCCGAAGGGGCAATCGTTCCCGGCCTCCTCCAACTGTCGTATATAACATGATTTTTGTACCGGGGCGAATTCCGTGGCGGAGCTCATGCCCTTCTTGATGCCCTGAGAAGAATCCTCGCATGGCGTTCCCGAACAACCAACTGCGCTCTAAATGATTCTAAGGTGAATGTACGAGCCTCAGAGTGGACGGCAGAAGAAGGAGACTCCATATCTTGAAACTGACCATTCGCGCCGCCACGTTGCTATTTTTGTCTCTCTTTGCTGCCGCGAACCTTGTGCACGCGCAAGGCGGGAGTGTCTATTTCGGCGTGGGGGCTGCCACGGACAGCTCCAGCAATCAAATGGTGGACACTTTCGGGACGGGTAACCCCTATACAACTCCGAAGATGACCGGCTCGTTTGGGACTGTGGGGGCCGAGGCCATGTTTCGGTCCTACCTTGGATTTGGCGGCGAAGCTACCTTCCGATTTCGTCAGGGGCCCTATGCGGGCCTGAATTACCGGCCAACGTTTTACGACTTTAACGCGATCTTCCTGCCGCTTCCCAAAGCCACGCGTGTCGTGCCTGAATTTCAAGCGGGGCTTGGTGGGGCGAAGCTGAGCTTCTACTACTCGCAACAATTCTGCTCCGTCTTCGCTGGCTGCCAGACCTCGAACAGTTACCTTCTAAGCTCCAATCATTTCCAATTGCACGCGGCCGCCGGTTTGCGCATTTATGTCACGAGGAACACTTTCATCCGTCCCCAGGCCGACCTGCATTATGTAGCCAATTTTTTCCAGTTTGGCAGCGACCGGGTGCCCCAATACAGTCTCGCGATCGGCTATACCTTTGGGCGCTGACGAGAGCGAGGAACGCACCGGACTCGCAAGGCCCGCGAACCTCACGCCAACTAAGCCTGCCTAGTTCATTTTCCGGCGGTGTGTTTCTTCACTTTTGCCCGAACTGGAAGATCGATTCCCGCGTGAACGATTTCGAGGGCTTTGAGTAGGGCGCGCGCCTTGTTGACGGTCTCATCGTACTCGCGCGCCGGAACGGAATCCGCCACCAGGCCCGCCCCGGCCTGCACATGCGCGGCTCCCTTCTTGACGACCATGGTCCGAATCGCAATGCAAGAGTCCAGATTCCCCGCAAAATCGAGATAGAGGATCGCACCGCCGTAAATGCCTCGCCGCGTGGGTTCGAGCTCATCAATGATTTCCATCGCCCGCACCTTCGGCGCCCCGGAAAGCGTCCCTCCGGGAAAACACGCGGCCAGGGCGTCGAAGCAATCCACTTCTTCCCGGAGCCGCCCGCGAAGGCTGGAGACCAGGTGCATCACGTGGGAATACCGCTCGACGAACATGAGTTTTTCGACGCACACGGACCCATACTCCGACACTCGGCCGAGGTCGTTGCGGCCCAGATCCACCAGCATGATGTGTTCGGCGCGCTCCTTGGGATCGGCAGAGAGCTCGCTTTCCAGGCGCTGATCTTCTTTCTCGTCTCGGCCGCGCGGGCGCGTTCCGGCGATGGGCCGGTAATACGCCTCGCGGCCTTGCACCTTCAGCAGCATTTCCGGGGAACTGCCGACGACGGAAAGGTCGTCCAGTTTCAGAAAGTACATATACGGCGACGGATTGACCACGCGCAGGGCCCGGTAGATCTCGAACGGCTCGGCGTCCGTGCGCGCGGAAAACCGCTGGCTAACGGCGACCTGAAAAATGTCGCCGGCGCGGATGTACTCTTTTGACTTGCGCACGGCCTCCAAGAAGCGCGCCCGGGTGAAGTTGGACGTCACATGAAGTGGGCGCTTCCGGCGCGGCTTGGGAAGCTCGGCAGTCACTGGCTCTTCCAGGCGTCGGCGCGTGGCTCGGATTTCGCGCACCGCGGCGTTGTATTTCGACCGCAGGCTGCCCGGCTCCTCGGTAAAGACGTTGCGCACGATCCACACTTGATGCCGAACGTGATCGAAAACCACAAGCCCCAGATAGAACATCATTACGGCGTCATCCATGCCGACGTCATCGCGCCCTGTGTCCGGAATCTTCTCGAATAGTCGCACCATGTCGTAGGCGAAATATCCGATGGCGCCGGCGACCAGAGGCGGCAGGCCCGGCAGGCGCACCGGGCGGTAGCGCTCGACGCGAGTCCGCAGAAATTCGATCGGATTGGTCCGCTCGCGCGAAATGCGGCCCTCTTTTTCGAGCATGCAGGCCCCGTTCACATAGCGGAATACTTCGACGGGATTCGCTCCGACGAAGGTGTACCGGGCAACTTTTTCGCCGCCCTCGACGCTTTCGAGCAAGCAGGCATAACGAGCGCCGCGCGCCACCCGCAAGTATGCCGAGACGGGCGTCAACGTATCGGCCGTGAACGTCTCGAATACGGGCACGAGATTTCCCTGCCGCGCGAGCTCACAAAAAGATTTGAAGTCAGGTTGAATCACCGTTTCACCAAACTCAGGAGCTGCGACCGTGCGATTTTTCCTCCGCGGCGAGCGCCGATAGAACCGCGCGGCGCATCGCAGCTTCCGGGGCGCGTTCCCCCGTCCAGATTTCATACTGCGCGACGCCCTGAGCCAGAAACATCTCGACGCCGGAAATCGTCTCGATGCCGCGCGAGCGAGCGATCTGCAACAACTTCGTTTCGCGCGGACGATAAACCATATCCATAACCATCCGGCAATGGAGTTCTGCGCTGCCGAGCGGGGAGCCCCCGCGCGGATACATGCCAACGGGCGTGCAGTTCACGACGGCGTCAAAGAACTCCCGCCGCAACTCGGACCGCTCCACTACTTGCCCACCAGCGGCTTGGGCCAGACTCCGGGCGCGCTGCGGACGCCGCGAACAAATCCCCACAACCGCTCCGGCCTGTCCGAGCGCAAACGCCGCCGCTCGCGCTGCGCCGCCTGCACCCAGCAAAAGAACGCGGCTCCCGGCCAACCGCATGCGGCGTTCCAAGCTTCGCAGCACACCGACGTAATCAGTATTGTACCCGTAGAGCCGCCCGCCTCCACGCACGACCACCGTATTGACGGCTCCCATGCGGGCGGCCAGCGGATCGCAGTCGTGGAGAAGGCGCAGAATGGCCTCCTTGTGCGGAATCGTGACCGCAAAGCCCGCTACGCCGAACGGCTCCAAAGCTTGCAGAAAATCGCGCAGATCACGGACGAGGAAAGGTACAAACACCGCATCTACTTGGCGCGCGCGAAACGCCGTATTGTGCAGCAAGGGTGAAAGCGAATGCCCGACCGGGTTGCCGATGACGGCGTACACGCGGCTTCGACGCGAAATGTACCCGGCCCGGTAGAGGTGCTTCATCGCCTGGAGCGAGAGCTGGCCGGGTGCTGTGGTCTGCTCGACGGCGGCATAGGCCAGAGCACTTCCTGCCCGCAGCGCGAGGATACGCCCGGCAAGGCCAACCTCGTCCATGGGGACGGCCACTCGATTTCCGCGGGCGCGGGTAATGCCAGTGATCTTTACGCTATCGCGGATGGAATTGCACACCGCCGCGATTTTGACAGCGTCGCCCCCGGCCCGCTCCAACCGCCGAACGATTTCGGGAAGGCCCGAAGGTGTGCGGCGGAAATTATGGTAGGAGATCAAAAGGCGCGCGGGGTGCAGGGCGCGCCGGAGATCGGCCGGAGCAATGTGGGCTGCCGTCTCAATCTCGACGTCGCACCAATTGCAGCCTGCGCGGACCGCTTGCGCAAGTATTTTGAGCTGCGTTTTGCGGTTTCCCCAAAACAGACCACCTCCCTGGCGTGTGCGGCAGGTTGCGATGACGGTAGCCTTGAGTCTCTTATGGCTCAGCCAACGCAGGAAGGCTTCTCTTTCCCGGACATTGCGGAGGTAGTCGAGGCGCACCTCAAGGGTTCTCGTGGTTTTGAGGCCCCGGAGGAGGTCCGCACGCATCTCGTGCGCTGTGGTTCCAGCAACAACCGCGCAGATGCGCTCTTTACCAAACGGCCCTCCCAAGCCCGCCTCCCCGTCGAGACCCTAAACTCCCGGCTTGTACCATGTGGGTAACACATATGTAAAGCCAGGGATGGGTTTTCTTGACGGTCCGGCGGGAGGATGCTAGCTTGAGATAGTGAATGCCCTCCAAGGTGAGGAACGGTTTTCGTCACAGGAAGGAGCGGCACAGATGCCCGGACGTATCGGTTATCGTATTCTTAAGATGGGACTTATAATTGGGACCGGCCTGCTCCTGGGCGCCGGAAGTACGCCCGCGCAACAGGCGGTTTCTCCTCTTACGGAATGGGATATTTATTGCTCCGGGCTTGCAACCACGCAGGCGCCTCCGCAGAACACCTACATAATCTCGGGCGAAAACGCCAGCTACATGGTCGCCTATTTCAAAGGCCGAGACGTCTTCATCAACCGGGGAGCGGCTCAAGGCGTACAAGTTGGAAACGAGTTTGAAGTGATCCGTCCGGTCCGGGACCCTCTCAAATCCAAGTGGTTCACTTGGCAGCCGCAATTGCTTCGCGCCATGGGAACCATGTATGCGGATATCGGACGCGTCCGTGTGGTTAGCGTGCAAGCGAAAACCTCCGTTGCGGAAGTTGAACTTTCCTGCGATATGATGCAGCGTGGCGACTTGGTCCGTCCGTTCGCAGCCAGGCCAGTCCCTGCATTTCACGATGTGAAATTCGATCCCCTCATCGCCCCGACCGGGAGAGGTAGGGCGATGGTCGTGACCGGAAAAGGGTATACGAACGCGGTTAGCGCGGGCGACATCGTGTACATAAATCTCGGCAGCGCGCAGGGCGTCCAGACAGGCAACTATTTCCTCATGTTCCGGTACCAAGGCGCGCGGAACGAGTCGATTTACCAAGTCCCAAGAATGGCGTACCAAGTGTATGGGCTCGGCAGCACCCCGGTCCCTTATGAGTGGAACAGCTTGCCGCGGGAGGTAGTCGGTGAAGGGATCGTGTTGCGCACGGGTCCGAATTCTTCCACGGTGATGGTCACCACTGCCCGTGAGGTTGTAATGGCTGGGGACTACGTCGAAATTGAGTAACGCTGAGCCTTAGAGTTCCTCCCCTCAATCCGCAGTTGAACCAAGAAGGCCTTGCTCCGGAGGAAGGAGCAAGGCCTTCTTGCAAGCCCGATCGCCGGGAGCAACCACCGGTGAGGTCTGCGTTGTACTTGGCTGAGGACAATCGTCAAGCCTGAGATTTTTACGCCCAGCCCAACTGTCCCCTGGAATCAATTGCCGGAAATTGCCCGGACGCTCGAATCCGAGAAAACCTCCGCGGTGAAGGCATAAATGCGGGCAGTAAAAATCTTCCACGCATCGCTGGGCAGGCCTGCCTTCGCACAGGTCTCTTCCAAGAACCGAGGAGCAGACCATTGGCGCTCCGTCGCAACCTGCGGGAGCAACAGTCCTCTGGAATCCCCTTGGACAATCATCAGTCCGTGAAGGCCCACGATGACGGCTTCCGGCGCGATGGGTTCCAGCGGCGAGAGAACTGAGATCTCGATCTCCAGATTCACCAGCTCGTCAGCGACGACCGGGGGAAAACGCGCATCATGCAGAGCCGCGTTGATCGCCGCGCGGACCACCGTCTCCGCGAGCGGCCCGGGGTGTTCCACTTGGCCCACGCAACCGCGCAGCCGGCCGCTGTGGTGCAGGGTCACAAAGGCCCCGCCGGGAACACTCAACGCGCCCGTGTGCGTTGGAACATCGGGAATCCGTTTTTCAGAGACTACGCTGACAATCGCGCGGCGCGCAAGTTCCAGCAGCGTGGAGCGGTCTTCATTGGACAGTCGGGACATCCTGGGCTTTCTTACGAGGTTCGAGGATCCGCAGGCGGCGATGCTGCTTGACGCTATCGTCCACGCGGCCCCAGAATTTCTGAAAGTACTGCACTGCGGAAACGATTGCGCTCCCTACCACAAGCCACAACAACAAAACGCCGAGCGGCCGAAAGACTGCGTGTTTTGCCGCCAGGATGATGCTACACACCGCCATCACTTGCAGCACCATTTTCGTCTTCCCCAAAGTTGACGCGGGGATCGTGAAGCCCTCCGCGGAAGCGATATTGCGCAGGCCAAGCACCACAATTTCCCGCCCGATGATGATCACCGCCATCCACCCTTGCACCAGGTGCATCTCCACCAGGGAAATAAACGCAGCCGACATCAGCAACTTGTCTGCAATGGGATCGAGCAAAATTCCGAGCGTCGTGACTTCTCTCCGCCTCCGCGCGTAATAGCCGTCCGCCCAGTCCGTGGCCGCAGCCATCAGTAGGATCAGAACCCCCCAGACTGCAAAATTAATTGGCACTCCAAAGAACACAACGTTAGGCGCGCGCGTTAAGAGGATGACAACTAGGACTGGGATGAAGAAGATGCGCAGTATTGTCAGGCTATTCGGCAGGTTCATGGCGCACCCGGGGGGCTCCCTCACTCAGGATTTCACCGCCCGCCCAGCCGCGAGGCAACCCCACTATAGACTCAGCCTTCCAGGCAGTCAACGATTGCTCGAAACCAACGTGGGAACGCCATATATCCACTAGGATCTGCGTGATCCTGGCTCAATTCCCACGCCGGAGTGGGAAACCTATTTGCTGCAACCCTGTGCAAATCCTTGTCGAACCGGCAGGAGCCACGCTGACAACACTTTTGCTGCAAAGCGCAGCGAATTAACCCATAACATATTGTACCTAAAAGAGTTACTAATAGCCCCCGGGGCGGAAACGGCTTCAACCTGCAAAAATCCTCAGTTTTCAGCACGCGGTCGTTTTCGATTTCCACAGGATTTTCACCGGCCTCGACCCCAAATGAATAAGCCTGTTGGGTTTGGGGTTCGGCTTAGAGGACTGTCTTCGGCTGGATGGCCAATTTTCCTTATAGGGTCCTCAGTGGTTTGGCGCAAGTTATTTGCCGGGGCCTGATCTTCCGGTCAAGCAGGCGCGAGTGCAGAGCTAATTTTGAGTCGGCGCGCGACCGACGCAGGGAGATCTGCTTCAATCGCCATCGTCGAATCTTGCACTTCGGAGCGAATGACACGGCCCAGAGCGTGGACCAACGCGATGGAACGTCCATCCGTCAAGGGAAGGCTGAAGCGGACGCGCAAGACGGGATCTACGGGCATCGCAGCGTCAATCCGGCCGAGCAGCTCCTCCAGGCCTGCGCCAGTTAGCCCCGAGACCCGCACGGCATCATGGCTTCCGTTCAGAGAGAAAATCTCTTCAGGGATGAGCCGGTCGATCTTATTGAGTACACGCACGCGCGGGCGTTGGGCCAAGCCCAATTCGTTCAAGATTTTTTCCACCTCAGAATCTTGTTCGGCGTGGTGGGGGTTGGAGACGTCGGTGACGTGCAAAATCAGTGCGGCCTCTTGCGCTTCCTCGAGCGTGGCGCGGAAAGCGGCGATCAGGCCCGGCGGGAGATCGCGGATGAAGCCGACGGTGTCGGAGAGCAGCACGCGGCGGTTCGAGGGCAGGCGGATGGCGCGCACCGTCGGGTCGAGCGTCGCAAACATTTTCGAGGAAACCAGCACCCCGGCCTTGCTGAGCGCATTGAACAGCGTCGATTTCCCCGCATTGGTGTAGCCGACCAGCGCGACCGTGCCCAGCGGTACGGCCTGCCGGGTCTCGCGACGCAGGGAGCGCTGCTTGCGAATCGCTTCGATGGCGTTGGTGATCTTGCGCACGCGGTCGCGGATGCGCCGCCGGTCGGTTTCGAGTTTCTGCTCGCCGGGGCCGCGCGTGCCGATGCCGCCGCCCAGCCTGGAGAGTTCCTTGCCCGATCCGGCCAGCCGAGGCAGCAGATAGTTGAGCTGGGCGAGTTCGACCTGGAGCTGGCCTTCGCGGCTGCGCGCGTGCCGTGAAAAAATGTCGAGGATGAGCTGCGTGCGGTCAATCACGCGGCAATCGGTGCCGCGCTCGAGGTTGCGCTGCTGGGTGGGCGAAAGGTTCCGGTCGAAGATGACCAGCGGTGCCTGGTGGAGGTGCGCCTCGATCTTCACTTCCTCGATCTTGCCCCGGCCGATGACGGTCGCGGAGTCAATCGCGTCGCGCATCTGGAAGACGGTTCCCACGACGCGAGCGCCCGCGCTGTGCGCGAGCTCTTCCAGTTCGGCGAGCGAAGCGCGCTCCGCTTCGCCGGCCTCCACGCCCAGGACGTGCGAAGGCCGCTTTAAGCCTACGCCGACAAGAAGGACACGTTCCTGCGTATCTGTCGAGCGAGTCGTCTTCATTCTACGGCGTTAGCGGATAGCGGATTCACGCACGGGAGATACGAGAGGCGGATCAACTTCATAAATCTATTATACACCCAGAAGGACTGCTTCACGGCGCAGCAGCCGTTGTCTTGAGATGCTCGGTCACCAGGCGTTCGGCGGACGCGGCAATGGCGGGGTCGTCGCCGAAGCCGGGGAGCCAGTGCACCAAGGGCTCCTTGCGGAACCAGGTAAGCTGGCGCTTGGCGTAGCGGCGCGTGGCCTGGGAGGTGGCTTTGGCGGCGGCGCCAAGCGTCACTGTTCCCTCCAGGTGCGCGCGCAGTTCGCCGTAGCCGATAAAATCCCACGGCTTGGCCCCGGCGGGAATCCCGCTCCGGACCAACCCGCCGACTTCCTCGCGCCAGCCGCGGTCGAGCATGGCGCGCACGCGCCGCTCGATCCGTTCGTAGAGGGCGGCGCGCGGCGGCTGCAAGCCAATCTTAAGCGGGGCGTAGCCCTCCAAGCGTGCGCGGCTTGCCCTGTGAATTTCAGTCAACGGGCGTCCGGTAAGCAAGCAAACCTCGATGGCGCGGATCAGCTTGGGACGGTCGCGTGGACCGATGCGCGCGGCAGCAGCCGCATCCAGCCGCCAAAGGAGACGGTAGAGGTATTGCAAGTTGTGCGCCTCCGCAAGAGTTTGCAGCCGCGCTCGCAATTCCTCCGAGCGCGCCGGGGCATCGGCCAGGCCTTCGAGTAACGCGCGCAGGTAGAGGCCCGTACCAACAGTAAAAACCGGAAGCCGAGAGCGGCGGCGCAGGTCTTCGAGCACGGCGATGGCGCGATTGCGGTATTCGCCGGCGGTAAACACCGCGCCGGGCTCAACCAAATCCAGCAGATGGTGCGGGACACTGCCGCGCTCTTCGGCGGTGGGCTTGCCGGTGCCGACATCAAAACCGCGGTACACCTGGGTGGAATCGCAAGCCAAGACTTCGCCGCCAAACCGCTGCGCCAGCCGAATACCCAGAGCGGATTTTCCCGAGGCCGTTGGTCCCACAATGGCCACCAACGGCGCGTTTCTGCCTCCGGATTTCCGCGGTTCTCCCTCAGAATCCAGGGCGTGCTGTGGAGATGCGCTCATCGGAGAAAATTCCAGTAACGGACCGCCAAGTAGATCAGAAAAAGCAGGGCCAGCAGAAGGATCCCCGACACCTGCGCCCGCGTCGGCCTCACTGGTAGTCCAAGGGTAGATTATACAGGAACTTGAAGCGAAGCTCGATATGGGGGCCGCTGAAGGCCGGGGGAAGCTGGTCGAACGGGGTCGAGGCGCGGATCGCAGAGACCGCCGCGCGGTCGAGCGGCTCCTTGCCGGAACTTCCGAGCAAGGCTGGCTCATTTTCGGGCACGACGCCGTTGTG
>WNFB01016315.1_pt1 | contig 12297 bp, 8 predicted proteins | sample 5400501 | NCBI WGS metagenome assembly WNFB01 (sample SAMN13153341, study PRJNA577476) | soil metagenome | isolation source: 200 cm saprolite under Douglas fir tree site 2 hole 1 | place: USA:California | collected 2015-04-18 | reverse complement strand
AATGGCTCCAGCCACACCGCCAAGATAACGAAGGCGTGGTTCCGAGCCCATCCGCGCTGGCACGCCCACTACACCCCGCCGCACGCCTCATGGTTAAACATGATCGAGATCTGGTTCTCCAATCTCGCCAAGCGCGTCATCCGCTACGGTGACTTCCCCAGCCGCCAAGACCTCGCCGACAAGATCGAAGCATTCACGATCCTGTACAACGAGACAGCCAAGCCCTACCGGCGGACCTACGACGGCACCCCGCTCAAGGCAGCCTGACCCTCAACGAACTAACGCGGCGCTGCACTAGCAGGACAGAACCGGGCGGAAGAACGTGACGTGCAGGTGCCGCGATGAGCCGGCCGGGAACCGCAGGCAACCTGATGACCGTCATGGCCGTCTCAAAGGTGGCTGACCGGATGGTCAAGCGCAGGGGGACGGGGTCAATGATGAGCAGCAGGTACCACACGTCGCGCCCGCAGGCAGCGCTGTCGCTCATCCTGGCCCTGGCCCTGTCCGCGGCGCTGGCCCTGTCGGTGGCCTTGCCGGTGGCCCTGCCGACGCAGGCGCAGGCAGGCGGCACTGCTCAGGCGGCGGCACTGGTGGCGCCCGGGGCACCGGCAGCCATCTGCGTGTCGGCCGGGCGCAAGCACCGCAGGCTCGCGGCCAGGATGTCCCGCCGCATCGCGGCGGCATTGCGGGGGCGATCGTCCGTGGTCGGCCTGGCGGTAGCGGACACGCGCACCGGCGTCACCTGCAAGCTGCACCAGTGGCGGCCCTTCCACTCGGCCAGCATCGTCAAGGTGATCATCCTCGGCGCCCTGCTCAGGCACCTGATGGCAGTGCACCGCCAGCTGACCCCGGAGCAGGTGACGCTCACCACCGCGATGATCACCGAGTCGAGCAACTCGGCGGCGACCGAGCTGTGGGACGAGCTGGGCAGGCGGCGACTGCAGCGGTTCCTTGACCTGGCGAAGATGACGCACACCAGACTCGGCCAGGGCGGCTTCTGGGGCCTGACATGGGTCATCGCGCACGACGAACTGCTCCTGCTCAAGGTGATCAAGGCCAGGAACTCCGTGCTGGACTGGCCGTCTCGCGTCTACGCGTTGTCGCTGATGGCCCGCGTCATCCCCTCCGAGCGCTGGGGCGTCACGGCCGGCGCGCCCGCCGACATGACCGCGCACGTGAAGAACGGCTGGCTCCCGGACCCGGACCTGTGGGTGATCAACAGCATCGGCGTCTTCACCGGCCGTCACCGGACCTACCGGATCGTCGTCCTGACCCGGGACAACCCGAGCATGACGTACGGGGTCGACACCATCCAGGGCGTCGCAGAAGTGATCAACCACCAACTGAACCCTGGCGTGACCGAAGTCATCCCGCCGTCCGCGCCATACCCGTCGTGGGGCACCCCTGACGAGCGGATCCTGCCGCCCGCGAGGCGCTGAGCCGGGTCAGCACCTGGGGTTGGCCTGCACGCTGATCATCGGCGCGATCCACGGCCAGGTCCTGCCGCAGGCCATGTTCAGCCCGCCCGGCAGCCCGGCCACCACCCCGCCCGGCCTCGCCGGGCGGCTGGCGGAGACCATCCTCAGTGGCATCGCGCCGGGACCAGGCCGGCCATAAACCCGCCCGCCCGGCCCGCTGGGTGGTTCTCGCGTCCTGACGGGATCGGTGGGAAGGTGATCAGGTGACCGGTGGCGAGGTGCGGGACGGGGTGTCGCTGACCAACCTCGACCAGCCGCTGTTCGACGGGGCGGACGCGACCAAGCGGGATCTGGTGGACTACCTGGACGCGGTTCGTGACCGCCTCGTCCCTGCGCTGCGGGACCGGCCGCTGTCCGTGATCCGGGTGCTCCGCGGCCAGCAGCCGTTCATGCAAAAGAACGTCCCGAAGTACACCCCGCCATGGGTGCGGACGGTGCAGATGTGGGCCGAGACCTCCAGGCGTGAGGTGTCCTACGCGCTGTGCAACGACCGCCGCACGCTGCTGTGGCTGGCCAACCAGCGCGCGGTGGAGTACCACCCGGCCCTGGTCCAGGTCGGCCACTCGGACCAGCCCACCCACCTTGTGCTCGACATCGACCCGCCGCCCGGTGCGGCGTTCGGCCTGGCCGTCCGCGCCGCCCTGCTGGTCCGCCAGGCGCTGGCCGAAGCCGGCCTGGCCGGCGCGGTAAAGACCAGCGGCGCGAAGGGCCTGCACGTGCTCGTGCCCGTCGATGCGCAGTCGGCGACCGAGGAGGTGGCCGCGGCCACCCGCGCGATCGCCGCCCGCGCCGAGCGGCTGGACCCGGCCATCGCCACCACGGCCTTCATCAGGGAAGACCGCCAGGGCAGGGTATTCCTCGATTCCACCCGGGCCGGCGGGGCGACCGTCGTCGCGGCGTACAGCCCGCGCATCCGGCCCGGGGTGCCGGTGTCGTTCCCGGTGGCCTGGGCGGACCTTGATCGCATCAAGCCGGGCGACTTCACCGTGCACACGGCGGCGCGGCTGATCGGCGACGGTGATCCGTGGGCAGCCAGGATGCCCGCGCCGCAGCGGCTGAGCCCCGAGCTCATCGAGGAAGGCAGGGCGATTCCGGTTGCCCGGGTGCAGGCGATGCATGAAGGCAAGCGGCGTGCTCGCGCCCGCCGCGACGCGACCGGCTGACGGCCGCGCGCCCGCCGGCTGGCGCCGGGTGCCCGCAGGGATTGTGCGTCCTTTCCAACTTTCCGGCGAAGGCTCTGGCCGTCCCGTACGGCCGGCCGCTGCCGCCTGGTCTGGTTAGCTTGGCCACGAGGAGGCTGGCGGGTGAAGACGGCGTTCGTGCTCGGCGGCGGCGGCGTGCTCGGTGCTCATGAGGTCGGCATGCTCCGCGCGCTGTCGCAGGCTGGCGTCCGGCCCGACTTGATCGTGGGCACGTCGGTGGGCGCGATCAACGGCGCGTTCGTGGCAGCTGACCCGGCGGGCGCTGACGCGCGGCTGGCCCGGCTCTGGGAAGGTGACGCGCTGCAGCGGGCGTTCAGCGAGACCATCTGGGGCCGCGCCATCCGGCTGGCCCGTTCGGGTACGCACCTGCATTCGATCGAGCCGCTGCGCCACCTGCTGGGCGACATGCTCCCCGGTGCCGACTTCGCCGATCTTGAGCTGCCTTTTCACTGCGTTGCGGCCAGCATCGAGCACGCTAGCGCGCGCTGGTTCAGCAGCGGGCCGCTCGTCCCAGCCGTCCTGGCCTCGTGCGCCGTACCGGGGCTGCTGCCGCCGGTTGAGGTCGGCGGCGAGCACTACCTCGACGGCGGCCTCGTCGACTCCATCCCGGTTGGGCGAGCCATCGCCCTGGGCGCCGGCATTGTCTACGTGCTGCACGTGGGCCGGATCGAGCGCCCGCTCGCGGTGCCGCGCCGTCCCTGGGAGGTGGGCCTTGTCGCCTTCGAGATCGCCCGCCGGCATCGGTTCCACGAGGAGATGTCGGCGTTGCCCGCCGACGTGCAGGTACACGTCCTGCCAGCCGGGACAGATCGCCGCCCGGCAGATCTGTCGCAACTCCGGTACCGCGACAAGACTAGGGTCGCGGTGAGTATCGAGCGCGCGTACACGGCGTCCGCGGGCTATCTCGCCGAGATGATCGGACACTGACCCGGCCATCGAGGACGGGAGGAGCCGGCCATGCTCCCACCCAGGCTGGTGCGCAGGCTCGTGCTGGCGCCGCTGGCGATCGTCATCGCCGTCGCCAGCGTGGTGCTGTTCCCGCTGCTCGCCTTGCTGGCCATCGCGTTCGGGCTGGCCGGGCTGTCCGGGCCCGGCCGCATGCGCGGCCTTCGGCTGCTGTGCTTCGCGCTCATCTGGCTCGTCGCGGAGACTGCCGCGCTGTTCATGTGCCTGGGCTTGTGGATAGCCAGCGGATTCGGCGGCCGCCTGCGCACGGAGCCCTATCAGCGCCGTCACTACGCGGTCATGCGGTGGTTCCTGGAACTGGTGTATCGCGCGGGCACGGCCATGTTCGGGGTTCGGGTCGAAGTCGACGAACCTGAGCTGACCCCGGGGGAGCAGGCGGCCCGGCTGGCCCGCCCGGTTATCGTGCTGAGCCGCCATGCGGGACCCGGCGATTCATTCCTGCTCGTCCGTCATCTGCTGACCGTGTACGGGCGGCGTCCGCGGGTGGTCATGAAGGCGGCGATACAGCTGGATCCCGGCCTGGATGTGATGGCCAATCGCCTGCCCAACGTATTCATTCAGCACCGCCGGGCCGGCGAGAAGATATTCGTCGGGCAGATCCAGCGGCTTGCCAGCGGGCTCGACCAGGCCGGCGCGCTGGTGATCTTCCCGGAGGGCGGCAACTGGACGCCCGGCCGGTGGCAGCGCGGCATCCGGCGGCTGGAGCAACTGGGCCGGCGTGACCTGGCCGCCCGCGCACGGGGGATGCCCAATCTGCTGGCCCCACGGGCCGGGGGAGCGCTCTCGGCCATCGCCGCCTGCCCGGATGCCGACGTGATCTTTGTAGCCCATGCCGGGCTGGACAGGCTTGTCAGTGTCGGCGATGTCTGGCGCTGCCTGCCGATGGACCAGACCATCCGCGCGAAGTGGTGGCGGGTGCCAGCCGGCGAGGTGCCGCGTTCCGATGATCATGACGCTCAGGTGCGGTGGCTGTATGACTGGTGGGAGCGCATCGACAGCTGGATCTCCCAGAACCACCAGGACGACGCCGGGGCTCCTGCGCTGTCACTCGAACCGCGGACCCGCCCGGATCACCCGGCGCCGTGACCGTGGTCCTGCCGCCCTTGCTGCGCCAGCGCGCCGCCGCGCCACGAGGGCAGCGGCCGGCGCCCGGCGGCAACGTCAAATGCCGCCGCAGCCAGCAGCCGTGTCGAGTCGAGCACGGGCAGCGGCGATGACCGGGCGTCGATGAGCAACGGAATCTCCGTGCAGGCCAGCGCCACGGCGTCACAGCCGCGCTCGCGCAGCTTTCCGATGATCGCCGCGTAGGCGGAGCGGGCCTGGTTGGTGAAGACACCTTCCACCAGCTCACCGAAGATGATGTCGTCGACGACCCGGCGGTCGGCGTCACCGGGGACGGCGGTACCGATGCCACGGCGGGCCATGGCCCGCGGGTACAGGTCGCTGTCCATCGTGTACCTCGTCGCCAGGATGCCCACCATGCGCCGCCGGTCGCGACCGGCCTGCTCCGCCACGGCATCGGCGATGTGCAGCCCCGGCAGCGGCAGCGGTTCGCCAGCGGATTCCAGGGCGAGGTGGGCCGTGTTGTCCGGGCAACCGAAGATGAAAGGTTGGCACCCGCGCGGCTAAGCACATTCGCAGCGGAAAAAGGTTAGGCAGGCTTGAACTCTTCCCGCACAGGGCGGCCGGTCCCCGTACCGGACGTAGCCGAGACCTGGCACGCCGACGAGGAACGCCAGATCCGGCAGGCCGCCGCCCGCCGCGGAATCTCCGTGGCCAAGCTGATCCGCCGCGCCGCGCTCGACATCTTCCCGATCCTGGCAGCGGTCACGGCTGGCGCGGCAACATCTCAGTCGCGGTTGAACATCGGGTTCGGATCAAGGTCCCAGGCTGAGACGGTCTTGCCGCCATGCGCATCCCGCTGGTGCGCCTGCGCCCAGGCATCGATCGCAGCGCGCTGAACTTTCTCCCAGTCGCCATCCGGGAACGTCCTGGAAGCCCCGCAAGCTCCGCAGGTGGCTGTTCTGTCTGGCGTGCGGCACAGTATCCCCCCGTGCCCGTGATCGTCGGTCGTCTCTGGGCCAAACGATCTTGCCCAGTTTCGCCAACCCTTTCTTCAAGCACTCCTAGCGAGCCCGTCAGGGCTTCTGGGCATGGCGGGGGACAACCAGTGAGACCAGCATGTCCGATGATGACCTGTCCTTCTTGACCTCGACCAGGCCGGGCAGCCGGGACAGGAGCACGCGGAAGCTCTTGGCGCCGTAATTTCTCTCGTCGAAGGCCGGATCCAGGGCCAGCATCTTGCTCTTCAGCCACGATCCGGTCGCCGATGCGTCCGGAGACTCCTCCATGGCCTCGGTCACCAGCCGCTCCACGTCGGCAATGTCGAACTTCGCGCCCACCTCGGCCCGGACCTCGGGGTTGACGGCCGCGACGATCGTGCCCCAGTACTTGTACTCCGAGCAGACCGCCACCAGCCGGGCGCTGGCCGATGCCTTGGTGCCGACGCCGACGACCCGCTTGCCGAACTCGCGCAGCCGCTGGACCAGGGGCGAGTAATCGCCGTCGCCCGCGACCAGCATGAACGTGCCGACATCGGGGTGGGTGATCAGCACTTCCATGGCATCAACCGCCATCAGGATGTCCGCCGCGTTCTTCTGCTGCGCCCCGAACCTGGTCACCTGGATCAGGGTCATCCCGTTCTGGGCGAGGTTGTACTGATGCTTGGCGAACTCGGGCCTGGACCAGTCGGCATAGGCGCGGCGGATCGAGGCGTTGCCGTAGTCACGGACCAGCAGTTCCAGTGCCTTGTACGGGATCGGATCAGCCTGGCCCGGCAGGTTCTCCCCGGCGCCGAGCGCCAGGTTCTCCAGGTCGATGAAGACCGCCACCAGATCGGCCGCGGACGCCTCCGGCGGCATCAGGCGATCCCGCCCGCCTTGTGCTTCTGCATGACAGCTTTCCCTCTTGTCTCATCCAGCCCGACGCAGGGACCGGACGTCGCCGGGCGAGAGGCCCACCTATGCGTCAAGTCTCCCCCGGCGATGACGCTAGCGAGGCAGCGGGGTCCGTGCTTCCCGCGCGCGAACCCCCGGCAGAGATCTTCTCGGCTGACCCCTTGCTTGCAAAATCCGCTCACGGTGTCCGGTACTGTCCGTGGCCTGGGATGACTTCCTGCGTGAGTCCACCGAAGCGTGACCAGATCCAGTCGCGTTGGTGTCAACCGTGGGTGTCAGCCTGGCAGCTTGCCTGGAAGATTCCGCTACCGCCCGGGTCGGTGATGGCCCAGGAATCCGATGGGCTCATGCAGTGGCCACTGCCAGCGCTCGGAGCAACCGGGCTCGTTGCAGGTCACTTCGATGTGGCCGCCGCGGGTGGCTGCCGCTGTCTCACATTCGCATGGCCGCCAGGTGATGAGGACCGTGCCTGGTTTCCACTGATGCCCAAGGCGGCACTGCTCAGGGAAGCCAGGCCACATCTGCCGTCCCGCCTGCCTCATACAGTTTATTCAAACACACGCTCGAATCACCAGCCAGGCCAACTCCTCGATGCGAACTAGCTCCCGGACGGTCGGCGGAGGTCGTCTGCGAAGGTCGGTGGGGTGTATCGGATCGCTGGTGGTGTTACCCGTCACCCGTTATGAACACGCGGCGTCATACATCTTGAACAGGACGGGGACCGGAATCCTCTCACCGGCGGCGACAGCTCCGTGAACATGGTGGCGATCAGGACCGTCCGGTTACAGTCGTCACGTCGTGCAGCGACTGTCACGAAGCGTAAGCGCTCGCTGCCCGGGTTTTCCGTGCGTGTTCGTCCTGCCGAATCTGGGTCGGTGGCTCACCAAGGGCAGTGATCGTCGGGGCGTCCAGGTCAACCATTCCGGCGTGCTGTTCGGACTCACCCGGCATTCAGAGCAGCTGGTGGGATGCCGATGTCGGCGTTCGCCCGGTGCCGCCGCGCCCGGCGACTGAAGGGTATGGAGCGGGACAACGCCCGTCCGGACCGCGATCACTCCTGTATACGAGAAGGCTCTCATCAAGGGTGGGACAATGCGAGACCCTCCGCATCGTGCATGCAGACCCTTTTCCACGGCCTGGCTATCACCGTCCGCGCCGCGGCATTGACGAACATTTCGTCGATCGTAGCAATGCAAGCTCCTAAGCAACGAAGGACCGCTAGGGATGGAAGGGACCGAATCTGATATCTCCCACCTGCGTTCCCTCAATCGCGTACGGGTTCCAGCCGACTTGACTCTCGTCCCACCAAGCGGTATGAACTTGTTCGTCAGATCCATACCAGAAGAGATCAAGATGGTTTGGGTTGCGGGCGACGACCTCAAGGGCTGAGCCATTTTGAGCCGACGTGCCGGTGATGGCGTATGGGTTCCAGCCAACCGCGCTAGCGTCCCACCACGCCGTTTGTACGCTGTTGTCCGGAGCGATCCAGAAGAGATCAATATGGTCACGGTTGCGGGCGACCACCGACAGAGGCGAGTCTCCACGGGTTCCGGTGTTGTCGATCCCATAAGGATGCCATCCTGGTTGAGCCGCGTCCCACCAGGCTGTTTTAATAGCGTTGTCCGTACCTTCCCAGAACAGGTCGAGGTGATCCGGATAGCGCGCGAGTGCTGTTAGGAAGGATCCCGTGCGGGCTTGTTGATCTCCCACGGTTTGTATGGTCCAACCGGTCCTTGTTGCATCCCAGCCAGCGGTCTCAACTGCCCCGCTTGGGTCAACCCAAAAGAGGTCAAGATAGTACGGATTCCGGGCCGCGACGGCTAGCTGCGAAGCCCCGCCGGCAGCTGCGCCGGCGATTGGGTAGGGGTTCCAGCCGACAGCCGCGTTGTCCCACCATGCCGTCCAGACATTGTTGTCGGATCCGATCCAGAACAGATCCAGGTGATCGGGGCTGCGGGCGATGACCGTAAGGGAGGAGTCGCCCCTTGCTCCGATCCCGCCGATTGGGTAGGAATGCCATCCCTGCTGGCCGGCGTCCCACCATGCGGTGAATACGTTGTTGCCAGGGTCGATCCAGAACAGATCGAGGTGGCCGCTGTGACGGGCTACTGCGGTGACTGGAGAACCCCGTCGGGCGCGGGTGCCGGCGATGGTGTATGAGTTCCAGCCAGCTTGGCTGGCGTCCCACCACGCAGTCTGCAGCAAGCTAAGCCCGCTGACCCAAAACAGGTCAAGGTGATCCGGGGTCCGAGCGCAAACTCCCCTTCCCACACCTTGACCAAGGCCCCTGTCAAATAGCGGGAAGAGCACGTCCGAGTCGGGAAACTTACTGCTGGCGTTGAGTCCGGAAGGATGACCGGCCGGATAGGTAGCGCGGACGAGATCCGCAAAGGGCTGGAAAGCGCCACTCGTGCCGGTCAGCGCTTGACATACGTCTTCCAGTGTGTCCCCGGACGTGCCGACAATCTGACTGAAAGGGAACCCCAGCTGGTAATGAAGGTAATGGATGAAGGCAACGCCGCAGCCGATCGACTTGGCGCGCGTATCATTGCCGTCTACCTTAGTGATCCAATCCTCCAAACCCTCCGGACCCGTCGGTTGGTCTTCAGACGGGTTGAGGCCGTCCGGCAGGTTGTCGACCCATTGATGGACAGTGAAGCCCGGCTGCTGACCGCCGGGATACAGGAATCCTCCGAGGACTCGGGACAGGGCCTCCCCCTTGCTGTCACCAGGGTTCCACTTCCTATTCTGCGCGTACATGAAGAGTTCCGCCAACTCCGCTACGAAGGCGTTGCGAAGATAGTCGAAGTCGCCAGCGGCACCCTGCCCGGCATCGCCGTCATGGATGATGTCGTGCCTGTTCTCCGCGCCACCTGCTCCGTTATCGACGGTCACGCGGATTGGAGCAGGAGGGTCGACTCCTCCGAAGATGTCCCGCAGGGTGGCGTAGTCGCCTTCACAAGTCTGAAGCAGGCCCTGCCCCAGCTGCTGACCGTTAGAAGTTATCGTCTCGTCATATTGGACTGCGAAATGCGTGGTCGTGCCGACTGTGATCATCGATCAATGCTCCCAACATGCGCGAATAGTCAGCTGTTACGACGACAGTGATGGTGTCCATACCACCCGCTCGCAGATCGGCAGCACACACAGCAAGGGCTCCCATCGTCACACGGATGACCTAAACCCGTCAAGGGTGGTCGAAATGACTGGACGATGACGTACATAATATGCATGTGGTCGACTCCAGCCTGACAAGCCTGCATTCATGATGCGTCCCCGTTCCCACAACGATCCATCGGTTCGAGTCGGCGCCCAGACGTCGCCGACCCGTTAGCCGCCCAACTAGGCGGATCTGGTCCGGCGGCGGCATCGGAACCGGCATCGGAACCGGTCACGGTCCGTCACAAGTAGCGGCCTCCGGAGCTGCCGCTGCGAGCGTCCCGCAGGGGCAGTCCAGGCGGCAGGACCCAACGCCAGTGGGTTTAGGCATTAGTCACATATGCGTGCTGTCGGGTTCGATCGGACCGTTCAGGGGCTTGTGCCCGGTTCTCGATCATCGGAGGACCGGATCTCGCTGTGCTGGCTGTGACTCTGAGTGATGACTGCTGCGACATGACGAGAACTGCCGGTGATCCGGCGCGTGCGCTGGGCGTGCACTGGAACAGGCGGCAGGGGCTGGCCGGCGCGCGGGCGCGCGAACAGCCGGGGTGCCGCGCCGGGCGGGCGGGCGCCGCCGGGATCCTTGCGGCTCCCGGGCTGGTGGCAGGCGGGGTGCGGGGCGGCCGGGATCCTGACCAGGGGTTAGGCGGTGCCGGCCGCGGCGGGGACGCCGAACAGGGTGATGGTGGTGGCGCCGGTCACGGTGACCGGCCTGGTCTTGGGGGCGGGGAAGGCGGGCCGCCATTTGCATGCCCGGGGCCGGTGCCGGGCAGGGCGGCGCGGGTGCAGGCGGGCCAGGATGCGCCGCCAGGCGGTGAGGCAGGCGGCGGCCAGGTGCGCGGGGGCGGCGGCCGCGTTGCAGGTGATCGAGCGGATCGCCTCGCGGCGGGCCAGGGTGAACGGCAGTTCCCGCGCGGTCACCGGGTCGCCGCTGACGTCGCGGATCCCGCCGCGGGCCCGCACGGTGATGCGGGCGCCGCCCGCGCCGCCGGCCTGGCTGCCGGCACCCGCGCCGGGCGGCGGGGCGGCGGCCTTCAGCGCGCCGTGGCCGGTGATCCGCAGGGCCTGGCAGGCCGCCAGCCAGGCGTACATCTCCTGATCGATCTGGTGCGGGGAGGTGGAGCGGAGCATCGGCCCGCGGGAGGGCCCGGCATCGGTGATCGCGGACTTGTTCTGGCCGGTCAGCGTCTCGGCGCCGGACCAGCGCATCGGGTAGAGGGCGGCGATCTCGGCAGCGGGGTAGGCGCCGGGGTCGGTGAGCGTGGTCAGCAGCGTGTAGCACTCATCCGGGTCCCGGCCGCCGCCGGCCTGGTCGCGGGGGGTGTCCAGGCGGTAGCCGGTCAGCCGGGCGCTCAGCGGCCCGGCCTTGGTGTCCAGGCGGGTGGCGTGCGAGCCGTCGCCGCACGGGGCGTCGATGGGGAAGTCCAGGCCGGATTTCAGGCGGCAGATCACGTGCGCGCCCAGGCGGGCGATCGCGGCGACTAGCCCGGCGCCCGGCCAGCACCGGTCGAAGATGATCACCCGGCCGGGAGCGAAGATCTCCGGGTGCTCGTTCACCAGCCGCCAGGTCAGGGCCTGCTCGCTTGCCGACGCGGCGCCCCATGCCGCGCCCAGGGCGGCCCGGTTCCCGGCCACGCACACGATCTGGGCCTGCAGCTGGGGAAACGGCGCGGAGTCGTCGCTGGTCCCGGCCGAGCCGAAGTGCGCGCGGTTGGCCTTGGTGTCGGGGACCCGGGTGAGGAACCCGTCAGTCGCGCACACCAGCAGGCCCCGCCATCTCAGGCCGCTCCCGTCATCGATCGGCCCGGCCAGCCGCCAGAACAGATCCCCGAAAACCGCCACCGGGATCTGCGCGCGGCGCCGTGCCAGGTCCCCCGATCCCGCCGGATGCCAGGGCCGGGCCAGCGGCGCGGCGGCCAGCAGCCCCGCCAGGCGCATCTGCACCTCCCACCAGTCCGCGTCGGGCATCACCGCGGCGGCCAGCACGCAGCGGACCACGAACGCCCAGGAGATCAGCCGGCGCCGCCGCACCACCAGCCCGTACCGCGCGCACAGCGCCTCGATCACCCCCGGCCCGAGCGCCTCCTCCAGCACGCCCAGCCGCGCCACCTCCGGCACCCAGGCATCCACCAGCACCGAGCCATCCCGCTTCACCTTCACCGGCGCCACCGCCACCGGATGCCACAGCACCACCTGGTCCCCGCTGGCCAGGCCGCCACCGGGAACGCCGCACACCAGCGCGCTTTCCCCCGCTCGCCCAGACGGGCAGGCCACCGCCTGCACCGGCGTCACCAGCATCCCGGCCAGCACGCCCGGGACCAGCGCCCCGCCGCCCAGCCCCGGCATGCTCGCGCCGGCACCGGCCGACGGCGCGGCCAGAGGCGGCTCCGATCCCGCCGCTGACCCGGTGGCGGACGGCCCGGCAGTGCGATAGAACACGATAAGGCTCCTGGTATGCGGTGCTGACTCGACACCAGAACCCATACCAGGAGCCGAACTACAAAAACGTGATTTCCGCCGAACCCGCATGCGCTG
>WNFB01004573.1_pt1 | contig 12301 bp, 8 predicted proteins | sample 5400501 | NCBI WGS metagenome assembly WNFB01 (sample SAMN13153341, study PRJNA577476) | soil metagenome | isolation source: 200 cm saprolite under Douglas fir tree site 2 hole 1 | place: USA:California | collected 2015-04-18 | reverse complement strand
GCATGGGCGGCCTACATCGGGCTGAGCGCGGCTACCGGGCGGCGGCTCGGCGGCTCGTCCGGGCTGGTCATCGCCATGGTCATCGCCGCGGCGGTGGTGGCGCCGCCCGCGGTGGCGGCCGGGCGCTCCGCGCTGCTGCGGCCCGGGGTGCTCGCGACCGGAGCGGCCATCGGCCTGCTGTCCTCGGTCATCCCTTACCGCTTCGAGCTCGAGGCGCTGCGGCGGATCCCGGCGCGGGTGTTCGGCATCTGGATGAGCCTGGAGCCGGCCGTGGCGGCGGTGATCGGGCTCGTGCTGCTCAGCGAGTCGCTGGCCGGCCGCGAATGGGCGGCGGTATGCCTCGTGACGGTGGCGAGCGCCGGGGCGGCACGCGGCGCGGCCAGAGCGGCCCAGGCGCCGCAGGCCTGACGTCCGCCCGGTTGCCGCAGGCGTGAGCTGGCCGGGCAGCGCAGGGCCCCGAGTGGCCGGCGGCCATTAAGCTCGGGATCGTGCTCACCGACTCCGCCTCGGCCAGAGCCGCGGCCGGCTCCGCCTTCCGTTTCTCGCGCGCATCGATCGCGCGGGCAGTGCGCATGCTGGCGGACTCCGTGCTCGCGCCGTCGCCGGCCTCGATGCGGCGGATCGCGCTGGCCGGCGTCATCGCGTCGGCCGGGATCATCGTGACCGGCGCCGCCGTCCGGCTGAGCCAGTCCGGCCTCGGCTGCCCGGACTGGCCGGCCTGCACCGCGCACAGCATCGTGGCGGGCGGATCGAGCGGCAGTACTCTCGTGCACCGCTGGATCGAGTTCGGCAACCGGCTGCTGACCGGCGCCATCCTGGTGATCTCGGTGATCGTCTCGGTCGCCGCCTGGCGGTTCCGGCCGGGCGGCCCCGGCGGCGGGCGCCGCCGTGACCTGGTCGTGCTCGCGTTCACGCAGCCGGCCGGCATCATCGCGCAGGCGGTGCTCGGCGGGGTCGTGGTGCTCACCAAGCTCGACCCGGTCTGGGTCTCTGTGCATTTCCTGCTGTCCGTGACCCTGGTCGCCGTCGCGGTGGCGCTGCATGTGCGGACGACGGAGGGCACCGCGCCCGCCCGCCCGGTGGCCCGGGCTGACCTGCGGGTGGTCGCCGCGGCCCTGGTCGCGGTGGTAGCCGTAATGCTGGCCGCGGGAACCGTGGTCACCGGCACCGGGCCGCTGGCCGGCGCCCGCTCGGTGGCCCGCTACCACCTGCCGCTCAGCGGCGTCACGCAGCTGCACGCCGACATCGGCTGGCTGCTGACCGGCCTCACGCTAGCCCTGGTGGCAGGCCTGCGGTTCAGCGGCGCCCCGCGGCGGGCGATGCGCCTCGGCTGGGTGCTGCTCGGCCTGCTCGCGGCACAGGGAGCCGTCGGCTACACCCAGTACTTCACCGGCCTGCCGGCCGGCCTCGTTTGGGTGCATGTCACCGGGGCAATCCTGATCTGGATCGCTACGCTTCGCCTGCTGTTCGCGCTGCGCGACAAGGGCCCGCTGACAGGCCCATCCGAGGCGATCGCGGCGGGCATCGCGGGATAGGGTCGATGCCGTCGATTGCGTCCCACCGGAAGGAGCCTGAAGTCACGGTGAGCACTCAGCCTGGTAACCCGCCTGAATGGTCGGAGACCGACGCGCGGGCCGTGGACCTGATCCGCGTGCTCGCGATGGACGCCGTGCAGGAGGCGGGCTCGGGCCATCCCGGAACGGCGATGAGCCTGGCCCCGGCGGCCTACCTGCTCTTCCAGCGATTCCTGCGGCACGACCCGGCCGACGCCGGATGGATCGGCCGGGACCGCTTCGTCCTGTCCTGCGGCCATTCCAGCCTCACCCTGTACATCCAGCTCTACCTGTCCGGGTACGGGCTGACCCTCGACGACCTGAAGGCCTACCGGACCTGGGGCAGCCGCACACCCGGCCATCCCGAGCACTGGCTAACCCCCGGCGTCGAGGTGACCACCGGCCCGCTCGGCCAGGGCCTCGCCAACGCGGTCGGCATGGCGATGGCCGCCCGGCGCGAGCGCGGCCTGCTCGACCCGGACGCCGAGCCGGGCACCAGCCCGTTCGACCACCACATCTATGTCTTTGCCTCCGATGGCGACATCGAGGAGGGCATCAGCCACGAGGCGTCCTCGATCGCGGCTCATCAGCAGCTCGGCAACCTCGTGCTGCTGTACGACGACAACAACATCTCCATCGAGGACAACACCGAGATCGCGAAGTCAGAGGACGTGTGCGCGCGGTACGAGGCCTACGGCTGGCACGTGCAGCGGGTCAGCTGGCGTGGGCCCGATGGCTACCACGAGGACGTGGCGGCCCTGGCCGGGGCCCTCGCCGCGGCCAGGGATCACGCCGGCGCCCCTTCGCTGATCGCGCTGCGGACCATCATCGGCTGGCCCGCCCCGAACAAGCAGAACACCGGCGCCGCGCATGGCTCGGCCCTGGGCGCTGACGAGGTGGCCGCCACCAAGCGGATACTCGGCTTCGACCCGGACGTTTCCTTCCCGGCCGAGGACGAGGCCGTCTCGCACGCCCGCAAGGTCGCCGACCGCAGCAAGCAGCTGCACGCGGGCTGGGAGGACTCGTTCGCGGCGTGGTCATCCGCCCACCCGGAGCGCAGCAAGCTGCTCAGCCGGCTTTCCGCGCGGCAGCTGCCGGCCGGCTGGACGGAGGCGCTTCCCGTCTTCCCGCCGACCGAGAAGGGCATCGCGACCAGGAGGGCATCCGGCCAGATTTTGAACGGGCTGGCCGGGGTGCTGCCGGAACTATGGGGCGGCTCCGCCGACCTGGCCGGGAGCAATGACACCACGATGAAGGGCGAGCCGTCGTTCATCCCGCTGGTCCACCAGACGGAGATGTTTCCCGGCAATCCCTACGGGCGGACCCTGCATTTCGGGATCCGCGAGCATGCCATGGGCGCGATCTGCAACGGCATCGCCCTGCACGGCCTGACCCGCCCCTACGGCGGCACCTTCCTGGTGTTCAGTGACTACATGCGCCCGTCGGTGCGGCTGGCCGCCCTGATGGGCACCCCGGTCACGTTCGTCTGGACGCACGACTCGATCGGCCTTGGCGAGGACGGCCCGACGCATCAGCCGGTCGAGCACCTCTGGGCGCTGCGGGCCATCCCCGGCCTCGACGTCGTCAGGCCCGCCGACGCGAACGAGACCGCGGTCGCCTGGCGGACCATCCTTGAGCGCACGGATCACCCGGCCGGCCTCTGCCTCACCAGGCAGAATGTGGCGGTCTTTGACCGCGACCCGGACAGCGAGGATGCACTGGGGACCGCCGAGGGAGCCGCCCGCGGCGGATACGTGCTCGCCGAGGCCGCTGGCGGCGCGCCCGAGGTGATCCTGATCGCCACCGGCAGCGAGGTGCAGATCGCCATGGCCGCGCGTGAGCTGCTGCAGCGGGACGGGACGGCCACCCGGGTTGTTTCCATGCCGTGCGTGGAATGGTTCGCCGAGCAGGACGAGGCCTACCGGGAGGAGGTCCTGCCGCCCCGGATCCGGGCGCGGGTCTGCGTCGAGGCGGGCATCGCGCTCGGCTGGCGCGCCTTTGCCGGGGACGCGGGCGAGTGCGTGAGCCTCGAGCATTTCGGCGCCTCCGCCGCGTATCAGACGCTGTATGAGGAGTTCGGGATAACAGCACAACGGGTCACCCAGGCGGCCAGGACCAGCCTCTCCAGGCTGAGCACCTCAGCAAGTCGCATGTCAGCAAGGAGCGAAAGCCATGACTTCCCAGCCCGATGACCACCTCGGGCAGCTCGCCGCTGCCGGGGTTGCCGTATGGCTCGACGACATCAGCAGGGAGCGCCTGGCCACGGGCAATCTCGCGACGCTGGAACGGGACATGCACGTGATCGGGGTGACATCGAACCCGACGATCTTCGCGCATGCCCTGTCGACCGGCGACGCCTACGCCGAGCAGGTCGCCGACCTTGCGGTGCGCGGCGTGACGGTGGATGAGGCGGCCCGCGCCATCACGACGTATGACATCCGCTGGGCCTGCGACGTGCTGCGGCCCGCCTACGAGTCGACCGGCGGCCAGGACGGCCGGGTCTCCATCGAGGTCGACCCGCGGATCGCCAGGGACACGGCGAAGACGATCGCCGAGGCCCGCGCACTGTGGTGGCAGGTCGACCGGCCGAACCTGTTCATCAAGATCCCGGCCACCACGGCGGGCCTGCCGGCGATCACCCAGTGCCTCTCGGAGGGGATCAGCGTGAACGTGACGCTGATCTTCTCGCTGGAACGCTACGGGCAGGTCATCGATGCCTTCATGGCCGGCCTTGAGGCGGCATCCGGGCCGGACGTGCGGGCCATCAGCTCGGTGGCGTCGTTCTTCGTCAGCCGGATGGACACCGAGGTTGACCGCAGGCTCGGCAAGATCGGCACGCCGGCCGCCGATGCGCTGCGCGGCAAGGCCGCCATCGCCAACGCGCGGCTCGCCTACGAGCTCTACGAGCAGAAGTTCGCCGCTCCCCGGTGGTCGGCGCTGCACGCCATCGGTGCCCGCCCGCAGCGGCCGCTGTGGGCGTCCACCAGCACCAAGGACCCGGCCTACAAGGACACCATGTACGTCGAGGAGCTGGTCGCTGCCGGAACGGTCAACACGATGCCGGAGGCCACGCTGCATGCCACCGCCGCGCATGCCGAGCTGCGCGGCGACACGATCCATGGCACATACGAGGAGTCACGGCAGGTCATCGACGACCTCGAAGGGCTCGGCATTGGCTACGACGACGTGGTCGGCGTGCTGGAGGAAGAGGGCGTGCAGAAGTTCGCCGCGTCCTGGCAGGACCTGCTGACCACGATCGAGACCGAGATGGCAGCGGTGAGCGGCCGATGACCGGCAGCCATCCGGGGGGACCGCATGATCAGTAATCCGCTCCGGGACCCGCGCGACCGCAGGATCCCGCGGGTGGCTGGCCCCTGCGTGCTCGTCATGTTCGGCGTCACCGGTGACCTGGCCAGCAAGAAGCTGCTTCCGGCCGTCTACGACCTGGCCAACCGCGGCCTGCTGCCGCCCGGCTTCTCGCTGGTCGGGTTCGCCCGCCGGGACTGGGCGCACGAGGACTTCGGCCAGGTCGCCTACGAGGCCGTGAAACTGCACTCCCGGACGCCGTACCGGGACACGGTCTGGCAGCAGGTCCTTGAGGGCGTCAGGTTCGTGCCCGGCGAGTTCGCCGACGACGCCGCGTTCGACGAGCTGGCGAAGACGGTGGCCGACCTCGACGCCCAGCGCGGCACCGGCGGGAACTGCGCCTTCTACCTATCCGTCCCGCCGAAGGCGTTCCCCGTCGTCATCCGGCAGCTCAAGCGGTCCGGGCTGGCCCAGCCCGGCGGCGCGGAGAGCGGGCTGCGGCCCTGGCGCCGGGTGGTGATCGAGAAGCCGTTCGGCCATGACCTGAAGAGCGCCCGCGAGCTGAACGCGACGCTGGACGCGGTCTTCCCGGCCCAGTCGGTGTTCCGCATCGACCACTACCTCGGCAAGGAGACGGTCCAGAACATCCTCGCGCTGCGCTTCGCGAACACCCTGTACGAGCCGATCTGGAACCGCGGCTACGTCGACCATGTCCAGATCACGATGTCCGAGGACATCGGCATCGGCGGCCGGGCAGGCTACTACGACGGCATCGGCGCGGCCCGCGATGTCATCCAGAACCACCTGCTGCAGCTGCTCGCGCTGACCGCGATGGAGGAGCCGGTCTCCTTTGAGGCTGACTCGCTGCGCGCCGAGAAGGAGAAGGTGCTGTCGGCCGTGACGCTGCCGCCGGACCTCGCCGCCGGCACCGGGCGCGGCCAGTACGCGGCGGGCTGGCAGGGCGGCCTCCAGGTGCCCGGCTACCTGGAGGAGCAGGGCATACCGCCGGACTCGCACACGGACACCTTCGCGGCCGTGGAGCTCGGCGTGGACACCAGGCGGTGGGCCGGGGTGCCGTTCTTCCTCCGCACCGGCAAGCGGCTGCCCAGCCGGATGACCGAGATCGCGCTGATGTTCCAGCGGGCTCCGCACCTCCCGTTCACGGCGACCGACACCGAGGAACTCGGGCAGAACGCGCTGGTCATACGGGTTCAGCCGGATGAGGGCGTGACGATCAGGTTCGGCTCGAAGGTGCCAGGATCGTCGATGGAGGTCCGGGACGTGAACATGGACTTCGCCTACGGGGGCGCGTTCACCGAATCAAGCCCGGAGGCGTACGAGCGGCTCCTGCTTGACGTGCTGATCGGCGACCCGCCGCTGTTTCCCCGGCAGGAGGAAGTGGAGCTGTCCTGGCGGATCCTGGATCCGATCGAGGAATTCTGGGCATCGGCAGGCAAGCCGGAGCAGTACCCGGCCGGCTCGCACGGCCCGGCCTCCGCTGATGCCCTGATGGCCCGCGGCGGGCGTGCCTGGCGGCGGCTCTGAGCGAGCACCCGACCCCAGGGGAAAGAGCGCAGCGATGACGATTGACCTGACCGATACCACGACCAGCGCCATCCGGGAGGCCCTCACCAGGGAGCGGAAGCGGCTCGGCGGCCAGACCACCGGCATGGTGCTCAACCTGATCATCGTGACCGACGAGGCGGGCCAGTACGATGCCGTGCGCGCCGCCAGCGAGGCAGGCCGCGAGCACCCGTGCCGCATTCTCGGCGTCATCGTCCGCCGGCCGGATGCCGGGCCGCGGCTCGATGCGGAGATCCGCACGGGCGAGGCCGGCCCCAGCCAGACCGTGCTGCTGCGCATGTACGGCTCGATGGGCCAGCACGCGGATTCGGTGGTCAGGCCGCTGCTTGCGCCGGACACCCCGGTGGTCACGTGGTGGCCGGGCGAGGGCCCGGCGTGCCCGTCCCGCGACCCCCTTGGCGTGCTCGCCCAGCGCAGGGTGACGGACGCGGCGCAGGCGCCGGTGCCACGCGAGGCGCTCGGGGTCCTGGCCCAGGCCTACCAGCAAGGTGACACGGACCTCAGCTGGACCCGCGCCACCTCCTGGCGATCATTGCTCGCGGCGACGCTGGACCAGCCGCACGGCCGCATCAGCGGCGGGTCGGTCACCGCCGAGAAGGACAATCCGACGGCGGACCTGATCGCTGCCTGGCTCAGCGGCTGCCTGGGCGCGGGATTCGAGCGGGATACCTCAGGCGGCCCTGGCATCACCGAGGTCAGGTTCACAACTAGCGACGGCGACATCGTCCTGGCCAGGCCGGATGGGCAGATGGCCACGCTGGCAAAGCCCGGCCAGCCGGACCGGCGGGTCGCCCTGCACCGCCGGGAGTCCGCCGAGCTGCTGGCGGAGGAACTCCGGAGACTGGATGCCGACGAGATCTACGGCGAGTCGCTGGCGCGGCTCGCGGCCGGCGCCACGAGCCGCCCGGCGGCAGTGACGCAGCAGGACGAGCAGTGACCACCCCCCAGGTCCTCATTCACCGTGACGCCGAGCTGCTGGCCAAGGCCGTGGCCGCGCGCCTGGTGACCCGCCTGGTCGATATCTCGGCGGGCCGGGGCCATGCCTCCCTCGTGCTCACCGGCGGCCGGATCGGCACCCGGGTTCTCGCCGAGCTCGCCGCCGCGCCGGCCAGGGACGCGGTGGACTGGCGGCATCTGGATATCTGGTGGGGCGACGAGCGGTTCCTGCCCGCCGGGCATCCTGACCGGAACGAGACTGGCGCCCGCGCAGCCCTGCTCGACCATGTCGACGTCACCGCGGACCGGGTACGCCCGATGCCGGGGCCGGACGGGCCGGACGGCAGCAGCCCGGAGGCGGCGGCGGCCAGGTATGCAGGCTGGCTATGTGACGCCTCGGCGCCCGAGGATCACGGTCAGTCGCCGTCCTTCGACGTGCTGCTGCTCGGCATCGGGCCCGAAGGGCATGTCGCCTCCCTGTTTCCCGGGCTGCCGGCGCTGTATGAGGAGGAACGGACTGTCGTGGCCGTGCACGGCGCGCCGAAGCCGCCGCCGACCAGGCTTACCCTGACGCTCCCGGCGATCAGGGCGGCCCGCGAGGTCTGGATCATCGCCTCCGGCCAGGACAAGGCCGGGGCGATCAGGCTCGCGCTGTCGGGTGCGGGGCCAGTTCAAGTGCCCGCCGCGGGGGCTCGTGGCAGGCAGCAGACGCTCTTCCTGCTCGACCGCCCGGCCGCCGCCCGGGTACCCGCTCAGCTCAGCCGTCTCGCCTCGCCCTGACGCGGGCTGCTGGCGTCGCGCGGCAAGCCGCCAGCGGCCGTCCGCCGCCTGCCGCAGCTGCACCAGCTGACGGGGGCGGCGGTGAGCTGATCACGGCTGCGCCGGTTGCGGCTTTCCGCACTGCCTGGCCGATCTTGCCGGTTCGATTACTTCTGTCCTGGCTAAGATTCTGTGCTAGCTAAGCTCGCCTGCGTGGCCCCGTTTACCCGCACGCAGGCAGGCCGAAGTCACCTCATCGTTTGCGGGGACGACGCCCTCGCATCACGGATGGTCGAGGAGCTCACCGTCAGGTATGGCGAGCGGGTGACCGTTATCCTGCCGTCTGCGCAGCGCGGTCACGGCCCGCGGATCTCCCGGCTTCCCGGGGTGCGGATCATCGAGCGCGCCGAGCTAGACGAGCGGGCGTTCCATGACGCCCAGGTGCAGTCCGCCCGCGCGCTCGCCATCCTGTACCAGGATGATCTCGGCAACTTCCATGCCGCCCTGCGCGCCCAGGAACTTAACCCCGACCTGCGGCTTGTAGTGGCCATTTTCAATACCGGCCTGGGCGAGCGAATCCGGAGCTTCTTCACTGACTGCGCGGTGCTATCGGAATCGGCGATGGCCGCGCCGTCCTTCGTCGCGGCCGCGCTGGGCGAGCCCGCGCCCAGCCACGTCCGGGTATCCGGGCGGACCCTCTTCGTCGCCAGACGGGGGGACATCGACAGCGACCATGTCGTCTGCGGCCTGGCGGCAACGGCCAGCCCTGGGTACCCCACCCTGCTGCCACCGGACGAACGGAGCGCGGACCTGGTCCTGGCTATCGCGGACGGGACGCCGCGCCGTCCGTTCCCGCGCCAGCGCCGCCATCCGCTGCGCGCCGCCGTGCACACGGCGCGGATGCTCTTCGGGCACAAGATCGGCGCGATTTTCGCCGTGCTGCTCGCCGTGCTGCTCGCCGGGTTCGTGCTGCTCGCGACGGTCGGCGGATTCAGCCTGGCGAATGCGCTCTACCTGACATTCCTTGACGCGGCCGGCACCGCGGTGACCAGCCCGAAGCTGGCGGCATCGGAGAAGATCGCGCAGTTCCTGCTCACCTTCGACGGAATGGCGTTCCTGCCGCTGGTGACCGCGGCGATCGTGGGCGCTCGGCTGACCGGATCGCTGCGCGGAACGGACCGGCCGATGACCGGCCACGTCATCGTGGCCGGGCTGGGCAACGTCGGCACCCGCATCGTCGGCCAGCTGCACGACCTCGGCGTCGACGTGGTCTGCATTGACAAGAGGGAGGACGCGGCCGGCATACCGCTTGCGCGGCGCCTTGGCCTGAAGGTCGTCATCGGTGAGACACATCGCGAGGAGACGCTGCGGGCGGCCGGGATCGCCACCTGCGAGGCACTCGTCTCCGTGACAAATAGCGACATCGCCAACCTGGAGACCGCGCTGCACGCCCGTGCACTCGCCGAGGACCTCCGGATTGTCGTGCGTCTCTACGATGACGACCTCGCCGAGCGCGTGCAGAAGACCATCGGCAACACGATCTCGCGCAGTGTCTCCTACCTGGCGGCGCCCACGTTTGCCGCCGCCATGCTCGAGCATCAGGTGCTGCGCACCATTCCGGTCGGCCGGCACGTGCTGCTCATCGCGGACGTGCCGGTCGCCGCCAATGCGGAACTGGCCGGCCAGCTCATCGAGGATGTGCACCAAAGCGGCGAGGTACGGGTGGTCGCGCTGCGCAGGCGAGGCTCAAATGACCTTGACTGGTCGCCGCGAAATGAGTACCGGCTGATGCCACAGGACCGGATCTTCGTCCTTGCCACCAGAACGGGGCTAAGCCGGGTACTGACGCGCAGCCGGCCTCAGTAGCAGCCTGCAATTCCGCCGCAGGGAATAGAACTGGGTCTACCGCCGGGACGCAGCCGGAGTTACGCTCAGGGGCCGCTGATGAACATCAGCGGCTGATCCGCCGCCTCGCGGTGGCACGCTGTCGGGTGATCCCGGGAACTCGGCCGGAGTCCCCGGGATCACCGCAGGCCGGCGCCGTCTCGGTAGCGTAGGGGCCGTGGATGTCCGGGAGAAGTATCAGCTCGACATGGCTGAGCAGGTCGCCAGGGTGAGGGCACGCGCCAGGCCGTGGCGGTCCATCATCGCCCTCGTCCTGGCGATGATCTCGGTGGCGGCCTGGTGGTGGGTGACCGACTCCGGCCGCAACCCGAAGATCACCCTGGCGGGCCACCCGGCTGGCCAGGCGCTGAGCGCTGGCCTTGCGGTGGCCTTCTGCCTGTTCGCGCTGGCCGCGACGGTCGGCCTGTCCGGCAAGGCCCGCGAAGTGCTCGAGCCACGGCTCGGCTCGGCCCATGCGGCGGTGATCAGGTACGCCATCGTCCTCGCCGGCGGGCTGACCAGCCTGCTCATCACGCTGGAATTGTTCAGGGTGCAGGTCGGCAACCTGATCCTTGGTGGCGCATTCACCGCCGTCCTGATCGGCATCGCCGCGCAGCAGACGCTCGGCAACCTGTTCGCCGGCATCGTGCTGCTGCTCGCCCGGCCCTTTGTCGTCGGTGACAGCGTGCGGATGCGGGCAGGCGCGCTCAGCGGCCAGATCGAGGGCACCGTGACCGATATCGGGATCACCTACGTCCGGCTGGATACCGACGAGGGCAAGCTCCATGTGCCCAATTCACAGGTCCTGGCGGCGGCGGTGGGCCCGTTGCGGCACTCGCATGCCGCGGCGCCCGATCCCGCATCCGGGTCTGCGGCGTCAGTCCCGTCCGGCCAGTCCCCTGAACCAGCGCAGTCCCCCGAACCAGCGCAGTCCCCCGAACCAGCGCAGTCCCCCGAACCAGCGCAGTCCCCTGCGGCCGGGCAGGCCGCCGAGTCAGCGCAGTCCGCTACCACGTCCGCTGCGGCCGTGGCGCCGCTCAGCGCAGCAGCGGCGCCACAGCATGCCGGGCAAGATGGTGCTGCCCGCCCGGGTGCAGGCGAGCGCGGGACTCAGCGGTGACTTGTGTCGTACCTGGCGATGACATCCGCCGGTATGCGGCCGCGGTCGCTGACCGAGATGCCGTTGCGCTTCGCCCAGGCGCGAATATCGGAGCTGCGCTTACGATGCGCCGATGTTCTCCGCTTGGCGCGCCCCGGCCGGCTTGCCGCCTTGCGAGCGCGAGTAGTGAACCTTCGGAAGACCTCGTCGAACTTCTGGCTGTGCCGCTCGCAGAGGTCGATTTCATAATCCCGGCCGTCAATGCTGAACGACCGTGTCAAGTGCTGGCCGACCGGAATCTCTTTCTCGTCGTAGTCGCAGGCGAATGTAACTGAGACTTTATGTGCCACTTGTATTTCCCCCTTCCCCCGCCGCACATATATCCCCAGGCGACAGCAGGTGTAACGGCGCTGTAGCGTTTTTCTCTGGCACCGGCCGGTGCCGATCCGCGGTGACGCCGGAAGACCGGGCGGCGAAAGGCCCATAGAGCCGGTCAGGCAAAGGACGACGGGTCCGGGCGGGCAAGGCGATTTCGCTCAGGCAAAGGGCCTGAGCCGCTCAGGCTGGCGGTCGCGGAGTTCGTGATCCGGGTGCGGCTGACTGTACGGGAACGACTCGGGAAGCGGCTCAAGCTCGCTGCCGGCCGTCCCGGCGTTCCCGGTATCCCAGCCGGGTGCCGTCTGCTGATCAGCCCATCCTGGCCGGTCATGACCGTATGGCCGCGCCGATGCCGGCTGGCCTTCGATGCCGGGCCGCCCCGCTGAATAGTCGCGCGTGCCGCTGCCGTTCGGATAGGGGTCGCCGGGCGATTCCGCCGGCAAATCCCTGCGGTCGGCCCGGACCGGGTAATCCGCCGGGACCGGCTGGTCCTGGTGCGGTACCGCAGCGCGCTCTCGGTAGTGCGCGGGGGCCTGGAGATCCGGGTAATGCGGCGCGGCCTGGAGTTCCGGGTAATGCGGCGCGGCCTGCTGGTCGTCGTGGTGCGCCGGGGCATGGTGGTCGGGGTAGCGCGGCGGGGCCGGCGGGTCCGGGTACGGCGCCTGGGTCTGCTGGTCGGGGTAACGCGGCCGGGAGTGGTGGTCGGCGTAGTGCGCGGGGACAGGCTGTTGCGGGTAATGCGGCGTGGCCTGCTGGTCGGAGTGGTGCGGCGTGACCGGCTGCTCCGGGTAATGCGGCGTGG
>WNFB01004572.1_pt1 | contig 12302 bp, 8 predicted proteins | sample 5400501 | NCBI WGS metagenome assembly WNFB01 (sample SAMN13153341, study PRJNA577476) | soil metagenome | isolation source: 200 cm saprolite under Douglas fir tree site 2 hole 1 | place: USA:California | collected 2015-04-18 | reverse complement strand
AGTCTCTTCCTGCAATTCAAGAATTCCTTGCAGCATTAGAGGGGAGAGATGGCCGGCAGATCCCTATGATCCATCGTATTGTCCAATTCGCGCTCCAGCAACGTTTCCTGGTGATCATGGTGACCGTGCTCATCATCGTTGCCGGTGCCGCCTCCTTTCAACGCATGCCGGTCGATGCCTATCCCGATCTTTCTCCGCCGATGGTCGAGCTCATCACCCAGTGGCCCGGGCACGCTGCGGAAGAAGTCGAGCGCCTCGCCACCCTGCCGATCGAACTGGCCATGAACGGCACACCGCGCTTGAAGGTCATGCGCTCCATCTCGCTCTATGGGCTTTCCAGCGTCCGCCTCACCTTTGAGGAGGGCGTCGATCCGTATTTCGCGCGCCAGGTGGTCTTCGAGCGCCTCAGCGACGCGCAGCTCCCGCAGGGCGTCACGCCCAGCATGTCCCCGCTCTTCAGTCCCAGCGGCCTCGTCTATCGCTACGTCATCGAGAGCCCGGACCGCTCTCCCATGGAGCTGCACACCTATGAGAGCTGGATCATCGAGCGCGCTTATCGAAGCGTTCCCGGCGTTGCTGATGATTCCGGCTTCGGCGGGCCGACCATGCAGTACCAGGTCCTGCTCGATCCCGTGAAGCTCTACAATTTCCATCTCCCGGTGGTTCAGGTCCTCAGTGCCCTCACCGCCAACAATTCGAACACTGGCGGAGGCTTCTATACGCAAGGCGGCCAGTTTTACTACGTGCGCGGGCTCGGACTCGTCAAATCCACGGATGATATCGGGGAAGTGGTCGTGGGCAGCTCCAATGGCGTTCCCATTCGTGTCAAGGATATCGGCCGCGTGGAAATCGGCCACGCCCCGCGGCTCGGCATTTTCGGCTTTCAGGACAAATCAAGAAACAATGACGACGCGGTCGAAGGCGTCATTCTCATGCGCCGCGGCGAGCAGACGCAAAACGTCCTGGAAGGCGTCGAGAAAAAAACCGCCGAGCTAAATCGCCGCATTCTGCCGCCTGACGTAAAGGTCCGCCCCTACTACGACCGCAGCGACCTCGTCCGCGTCACCACCGATACTGTCGAGTGGAATCTCATCCGCGGCATGGTCCTCGTTCTCATCGTCCTGATCTTCTTCCTGGTCAGCGTCCGCGCCGCGGTCATCACCGCGCTGACCATCCCCCTTGCGCTGCTCTTTGCCTTCATCTTCCTGAACGCCACCGGCGAAGCTGCCAATCTGCTCTCCATCGGCGCCATCGACTTCGGCATCATCATTGACGGCACCATCGTCATGGTCGAGAACATCTACCGCGAGCTCGGCCTGCGCAAGGGCCGAGACTACAAACTTCAAGAAGTCATCCTCGCCGCCGCCCGCGACGTCGACCGCCCCATTTTCTATTCCGTCGCCGTCATCATCGCCGGTTACCTCCCCATCTACGCGCTCACCGGCCCCGCCGGAAAACTCTTCCATCCCATGGCGGACACCATGGCCTTCGCCCTCGTCGGCGCGCTTATCCTTACGCTTACCGTTGTTCCCGTGATGGCTTGGTACGTTTTCAAGAAAGGCGTCGAGGAAAAGCAGAACCGCATCTTCGATTGGATACGCGAGGGCTACGCCAGGCGCCTCGATTGGTGCCTCGCTCATCCCAAGATGACTCTCTTCGTCAGCGGCGCGATCTTTGCCGCAAGCCTGCTCCTCGTCCCTCTCATTGGCGGAGAATTCCTTCCGCATCTCGACGAGGGTGCTCTCTGGGTTCGCGCCACCATGCCCTACACCATCTCACTCGAAGACGCGGCCAAATTCGCGCCGCAAATTCGCGCCATCCTGAACCAGTATCCGCAGGTCACCGTTGTCGGTTCCGAACTCGGCCGCCCCGACGACGGCACCGATCCCACCGGGTTTTTCAACTGCGAGTTTTATGTCGGCTTGAAACCCTACGACGATGCTTCGTGGAAGAAGGGTTCGGTTCATACGAAAGAACAGCTCATCACCGACGTTCAGAAGAAGCTCGAATCCTATCCCGGCGTGATCTTTAACTATACCCAGCCCGCCGAAGACGCCGTCGACGAAGCGCTCACCGGACTCAAGTCCGCTCTCGCGGTGAAAATCTTCGGCCCCGATCTGGACGTCCTCGAGAAAAAAGCCGTCGAAATCCGCAACGCGCTGGACAAGACACCGGGCTTCAAGGAGCTCACCGTCGTCCGCGAGCTTGGCCAGCCCAGCCTCATTATCGATGCCGACCGCAAGAAAATCGCCCGCTACGGCATCAACGTCGCCGACGTCGAAGCCGTCGTCCAGGCGGCCATCGGCGGCCAGGCCGCCACCCAGGTCATCCAGGGCGAAAAACTCTTCGATCTCATCGTTCGTATGGAGCCGCAATACCGCTCCAGCGCCCGCGACATCGGCGACCTGCTCGTACCTGCGCCCGCCGGCCAGCAGATTCCTCTCTCCGAGCTCGCCACCATCAAGGAGAGCACCGGCGCTTCCTTCATCTATCGCGAGAACAACTCGCGCTACATCGGGATTCAATTTTCAGTCGAGGGCCGTGATCTGGAGAGCATCGTGAAGTCCGGCCAAGACGCTGTGCGCAAGTCCGTACAGCTCCCTGAAGGCTACACCCTCGATTGGGGCGGCGAGTACAGCGAGCTCCTCGAAGCCCGCTCGCAATTCATCATCATCGGCCCGCTCGCCGTTTTGCTCATTTTCCTCATTCTCTTCGCGCTCTATGACAACTTCAAATTCCCCGTCACCATCGCCATTGGCGCGGCCATCACTCAGCCGGTCGGGGCGCTCCTCGCCTTGAAACTCACGCACACGCCGTTCAGCGTCTCCAGCATTCTGGGTCTCCTCGCGCTTCTGGGTGTCTCCGTCCAGACAGGCGTCATTCTTGTCAGCTATATCAACAAGCTTCGCCTCGAGGGCAAGTCCATCCATGAAGCCACGCGCGATGCCTCGCTCCTCCGCCTGCGCCCCATCATGATGACCGCGCTCGTCGCCTGCCTCGGCCTCTTGCCTGCCGCCCTCTCCACCGGCGTCGGCAGCGACACGCAGAAGCCCTTCGCGATTGTGGTCGTCGCCGGCCTCATCTCGCGCCTTTTTCTCGGCTTTTTCGTCAACCCTGTGCTCTACGAAATCGTCGCCCGCGACGGCGATGTCCTCCAGGTCTAGAGAGGCTTCCTCCTTTCGCGCCGCGCGAAACGTAGGCTTTTGGCGCTTCCATACTTTTCCACAGTTCTTTCGAATCGCCACCCTCCCGCAACTCCCTCAAACCGCCTCACTTCCGCGATCCCTTTTCAAATTCATCCGGCCATTCGAATCACTAACTAGTTATTCTTGACATCCATTGGCTATCGTGCTATCATGTTTTTTGAACTTAGCGCCAAAACCCGTCCTTCTCCCGACCCCTTGCCGGCCGCAACGCCCGCTCCTCTGCCGAAGCTCAATACGACGGCCCCATCCCGCTAAATCCTTCAGAATCCGCACATCCACGACCCCCCTCCCGCAAGTCCTTTATAATCCGCACTTAAACCACCCCCTCGGATCTGCGGATTCTAAAGCACTTGCCGCCGCCGCTTGGCGCCCGCAAGTTCTTTCTTTCCCACACTTACACGAGCCCCTCGGATCTGCGGGAAACAAAGGACTTATAACCTCTTTAAAGTCCGCACTTACAAAAAACAGGGGGGGGAGGGGGTTCCATCGCTAAAGCCAAAAGCTTTTATTGCTCCACGCTCAATTTCCCTCTCCGCTCCTTACCTCTTTACTTTCTTACGTCGCGTCCCCAACGGACGGCGGACTGCTTTGCCGCTATAATGGACTCCCAATTCAATAGGAGCCTCTTCTCATGCGCTACCGCCAGTTCGGCCGCGCCGGATGGAATGTCTGCGAGATTGGCTACGGAATGTGGGGGATGGCCGGCTGGACCGGTTCCGCCGACGCCGAATCGCTCGACTCGCTCCAGCGCTCCGTGGATCTTGGCTGCAATTTCTTCGATACCGCCTGGGTGTATGGTGACGGCCACAGCGAGCAGCTTCTCGGAAAACTCCTGCGCAACCATTCATGCCACGCGAAAGTTAACGCCGCGGTCGGCGGGCCGGACAAAAAACTTTTTGTCGCCACAAAAGTCCCCCCGAAGAATCGCCGCTGGCCCGCGCGCGCCGAATACTCTCTCGACGATTGCTATCCTCCCGAACACATCTTCGAGTACCTCGACAAGAGCCGAAAAAACATCGGCGTCGAATCGCTCGACCTCCTCCAGTTTCACACCTGGGAAGATTCCTGGCTCGACGACGCGCGCCTGCCCCGCGCCATCGAAAAACTCCGCAGCAGCGGCAAGGTTCGCGCCTTCGGCATCAGCCTCAATCGCTGGGAACCCGCCAACGGGATCCGCGCCGTGCGCTCCGGCCTCGTCGACGCCGTCCAGGTCATCTACAATATTTTTGATCAGAATCCCGAGGATGAGCTCTTCCCCGCCTGCCGCGAAAAAAATGTCGCCATTATCGCGCGTGTCCCGTTCGATGAAGGGTCACTGACCGGCACGCTCACTCTTGAGAGCACCTGGCCGAAGGAGGATTGGCGCAACACGTATTTTGTTCCCGAAAATCTCAAAGCCAGCGTCACGCGCGCGAACGCCCTCAAGCCGCTCTTGCGGAACGGCATGACCATGCCCGAAATGGCCCTGCGCTTCATCCTCAACAACTCCGATGTCTGCACCATCATCCCCGGCATGCGCAAGCGCCGCCATGTGGACGCCAATCTTTCCGCCAGCGACCAAGGTCCCTTGCCGGCGCAGCTTCACGCCGAGCTCCGCGCCCACCGCTGGGACCGCACCCCCACGAAGTGGTCACAATGAGAATCGTCGATCAGGTTTCAGTTGTCAGATTTCAGTTGAGGAAACGAAAACAGAAGCGGAAAGGAAGGGAGAAATTTCTGAACTTTCTTTTTCCTATTTTCTACTGATAACCAAAAATGGATGACTAAGAACTTCATCACGCGGTTTGCTTCAAGGCGCGTTCGACGAGGGTCAGGCAGCGCTCGGCCTGTTCGCGCAGCAATTCTTCATGCTCGCCGCGATCCCGCTGAATGCTGCGGAGTTCATCCGCGATCGCCAGCGCCGCGAGCACCGCAACTTTCTGTGTGTCCACGGTCTTCGTCATATCCGCAATCGTTTGCATCTTTTCATCAACGTACCGGGCGAGCTCCTGCATGTAAGCTTCATCCAGTTCGCCGCGAATCGAGTAGGTTTGCCCGAAGATTTGTACTTTTACCGGCACACCCATGTTCCAGAATTGTAGCGCAGAGTGAAGCCCCGCGGAATTTTTCTTCAGCTCGCCCGGAGTTGCGCGCCGAGATGCTTTTCGAGCGCGGCGACAATCTTGCCGCTGTAATCCGCGATTTGCGCCTCGGTCAAAGTGGCCTCGCGGCTCTGGAACGTCACGCGCACGAGCAGTGAATATTTTCCCGCTGGAACATTTTTCCCGCGGAAAAGATCGGTGGCTTCGACCGAAATGATTTCGCCGAAGCCCAGCGACTGAATCGTTTTCGCGACCTCGGAGAACTGCGTGCCATCGGCGAGGAACAGGGAGAAATCACGTTCGACGGCCGGGAACCGGGGCAGCGGCTCGTAGCGCCGCGCTTCTTTTTCCGCGCGCATCGCAGTGTAGAGCGGGTCGAGTTCCAATTCAGCGAGGAACACGTCTTGCCGCAGCTTTAGTTTTTCAGCGACGCGGCGCGCGAGCTGGCCGGCGACGCCAAGAGCAGGGGAACTGCCCGCTCCGCTGGGAATGGCGGACTTCAAATGGATGATGCCGTGCTTCGCTGCGTGGAGCCACCCGGGTCCGCCTTGCTTCCAAAGAAAGCCACCGCAAAGTTGGGCGAGGGAATCGAGGTCGCCCTTGAGGTCGCCAAAAGAAAACTCGCGAGCGGCATCGTACAAACTTTTTTCGCGGGCTTCGCCCGTCGCACCGATGGTAAGCACGCGCGTTTCGACGGCTTCGATTTTCTCGCCGGCCTTGCCGGCGAGGTCCTTCAAGCGGTAATGTCGGCAGATCTCGAAGAGCCGCGCATTCCGCTGGCCGTGATTGAGATTCCATTCGATGGCCGCCGCCATCGTGACGATGCCGCTGGAGCGCAACACGCCCGCTTCTTCCGAGAGCGGATTTGAAAGCCGCGCGGGCGCGGCACCCGCCGGGCGGAACAAGGCATCCCGCTCTTCGGCCACATGCGGAATCGTCAGAATCTCGCGGTAGCCCAGCCCGATCAGCCGTTCGCGCAAGCTCTTTTCGAATTCGGAATCCGGGAGGCGCTGAGCGCCCTGGCGCGCCGCGGGCAGCCGCGGAGGAAATTTGTCCAGGCCATAAATGCGCGCCACTTCTTCGATGAGATCGATTTCGCGCTCGACTTCCGCGCGCCAGGACGGCTGCGTGCATTCCCACGCCGCGAGAAGCGAGCCTTCGGCGCCACGATTGTGGTCGATTCGAACGGGCGCGAAGCCGAGCGCACCGAGGCTCGCTTCAATCTCTTTGTCGGGGACGTTCGCGCCCATCACGCGCAAGATTTCCGCGCGCGTCAAACGGATTTTCTTCGGCGCGCGCTTGCCGGGAAAAACATCCACGACGCCGGCAAGCAATTCGCCTCCGGCAAGCTGCAGGACTAATTCCGCGCAGCGCCGCGAAGCCAGCGCGGGCATTTCCGGGTCGGCGCCGCGGCCGAAGCGCGTGGACGCTTCCGTGTGCAATTTCAAAAAACGCGTGGCGCGGCGAATCGCATTCGGATCGAACCAGGCGCACTCGATCAGGACATTTTTCGTCGAAAACGAAATTTCCGTTTCCGCGCCGCCCATGACGCCGCCGATGCCCACCGCGCGCGAGCCATCGCCGTCACAGACCACGCAGATGCCGGAATCGAGTTGCCGGTCTTTATCAGGCGTGAGCTGGCGCTCGACGCCGTCGAGCGTCTTGATTTTTTCGCGCGGTTGAGTGCTGCGGACAATAAGGGTGTGGTTCCGCACCTTGTCGTAGTCGAAAGTATGCAGGGGATGGCCCAGTTCGAGCATCACATAATTGGATACGTCGACGACGTTATTGATGGAGGCGACGCCGGAAGCTTCCAGCCGGTCTTTCAGCCATTTCGGCGAGGGCTGGATTTTCACGCTACGGATCACGCGCGCCGTGAACCGTGCACACAATTCCGGCGCCTGAATCTCGACCTTCACCGCATCGCCGGCCTTGGCGGAGCCTTCCGGCGGTTGCGGTTTCGGCGCGACGTGCTTCAGGGGCAGCCGGTAAATGGCGCCGACCTCGCGCGCAATTCCGTAATGTCCGAGGCAGTCGGGACGGTTCGAACTGACTTCCGCGTCCAGCACCGCGCCGTGCGCGCCGTTCTCCACGCTGGCGATGTTCGTGCCGGAAAGCGCGAGGCGCGAAGCGAGTTGCTCCGGTGCCGCGGCAACGTCAACGAAATCCTTGAGCCAGTTGTAGACGACCTTCATGCGTTTGTCTTGTCCAATTCCAAAAACAGCCGCTGCGACCAACCTGAGCTACAGCCTCCGGGCGGTTGCTGAAAAATACCGGAGACCAGTTCCTCAGGGGTAAAGCCCGTGGAAAGCCAAGTACTTAATGTCGGAGCTAAAGCTCCGACCCCTTACGGAACGGAATTTTTCAGCACCCTGCCAGGTAGTGCGCCTCACGGGAACTGCCGGAGGAAGCGCACGTCGTTCTGGAAAAAGACCTGAATATCGTCGATGCCGTATTTGAGCATGGCCAGGCGGTCGACGCCCATGCCGAAGGCAAAGCCGCTGACTTTTTTCGCGTCGTAGTTCACGAAGCCGTAAACGGCCGGATCCACCATGCCGGCGCCGAAGAGTTCGATCCAGGCAGCGCCCTTGCACTTCGAACAGGTGCCGCCACCCGCGGAGGAGCCGGTTCCGCTGCAGAACGGACAGGAGACATCGAACTCGACGGAAGGCTCGGTGAACGGGAAATAGCTGGGCCGGAAGCGGGTCTTTACCGATGGGCCAAAAAACTGTTTGACGAAATACTCGATGGTGCCGGTGAAATCGCAAAAGGTAATGTCGGAGTCCACCGCGAGGCCTTCCACTTGATGGAAGATGAAAGAATGAGTCGCATCGGGATTGTCGCGGCGGTAAACCTTGCCGGGGACGATGATGCGTACCGGCGGCTTGCGCTTCTCCATGGTGCGAATCTGCATGGGGGAAGTGTGCGTGCGGAGAAGCAATTGTCCCGGCGCGCCCTTGGGCAAGTCGATGTAGAAAGTGTCCATGTCGTCGCGGACGGGATGGAATTCGGGAATGTTCAGCGCTTCGAAATTGTAGTAAGGCGTTTCGATCTCGGGGCCCTCGACAATGGAGAAGCCGATGGAGAAAAAGATGTCCTCGATTTCCTGGAAAACCTGGCGGATCAGATGACGCGAGCCGACGGGGCGAATGACGCCGGGGAGCGACAAATCGATGCGGCCGCGAGCCAGGGCAGCTTCTTCCGCACCAGATTCTATGGCCGTCCGGCGCGCTTCGATCTGCGTTTCGACGTACGCACGCAATTCGTTTAACGACGCGCCGACAGCGCGTTTCAACTCCGGCGTGGCGGGCTTCAGCCAATTTTCCGTGATTTGCGTGAGGACGCCGGATTTGCGACCCAGCCAGCGGTCACGGAACATTTTCCATTCCGATTCGTCGTGAACTGTCTTGAAGTGCCCTTCGAAATGCGCGCGCACTTCCGCGAAGAGAGCAGGGACCTGCGAGGCTTGCGCGACGCCGAGAGCCGCAAGCGTTTTGTCGAGACCGAGGTCAGAAATTGGCATGATCGCGAGCGCCTATTTCTTGCGCGGATCATCGGCCGGATCTAGGAACTCGATACCGCCCGGCCCCATGAACTGAACTTGCAAGATCGTTTCCTCATCCCCGGTCCAAGTGTAATGGGGGTGCTTGGCGGGCAGTACAAAGAGAGAGCCCGGCTTCATCAGTTCGCCCTTAGGTTCGAATCTTTCACCGAAACTGTTTCCGTAGCTCCCAGTCAACACGGTCACGATCTCTGCATAGGGATGGGTGTGCGGTGGAACGCGATAGTTGGGCGGGAACTTCACGCGCTGGACAATTACTTCGGCCTTCGTCGGGTCGCCAACCAGGATCGCGGTTTTGGCACCTTTGAAGAACGGATGGTCGACCCAAGTCACATCCTCGACCCTGACCACCTTGAGAGCAGTTTGCGGCAAGGCCGAACCCGCCAAAGCGAGCACCGCCACCAAGGTAAGAAGCTTTTTCATGTAGTCCTCCCACGTCCGGCGAACCCACAGGGCTAGAGCTGGTTTCATGCGAGATAGATTACACCGTAGGGGCACCCGCCGCGGCGGGTGCCCTGAAAGAATGGAAGATTACACCAGCGGCTGGCCTCAGCGTCAAAAAGCCAAGAGAGATTCCTCACTGCGCACGCTTCGCGCGCTCCGTTCGAAATGACGGTGTGGCGAGCGGATGCCCTCGAGGACACTACGCCTTTTTCTGTGGAGGAGCGGCGGCTTTGGCCTTGGCAGCGAGCTGGGCGAAGCCGGCGGGGTCCTTCACGGCAATATCCGCAAGAACTTTGCGATCGAGCGCGACGCCGGCAGCCTTGAGGCCGTGAATCAGCTGGCCGTAGGTCAAGCCGTTCAACCGCGCGGCGGCGCCGACGCGCTGAATCCAGAGGCGGCGATACTGCCGCTTCTTGGCGCGGCGGTCGCGGAGGGCATAACGATCGGCGCGATTGGCCGCTTCCTGCGCCGATTGGAACAGCTTGCTTTTCGTGAGGAAAAAACCTTTGGTCCTCTTGAGGTACTTCTTGCGCCGTGCCCGGCGCTTGGTGCCGCGTTTAACGCGAGCCATGAGGTTTCTCCTTTTCTGCGGGAAACAAGGCGGGTTGCGCGAGCGCCAAAAAAACACGCGTCACGCAACGGGTTTGTTTCCGGTTGGTACTCCATGCCGGGCTCTTGGCGCGACGGCAAGTACAGTTGCGCCAAAGAGGTCGTCCGCGAAACGCGAACGATGCCGGGCTAAAGCCCGGCCACTACATGAGCCCCAAAAGTCGGGGCGGCTCGGCCGGCAGGCACCCGTGAAGCGCTGCCTGGCACGAGGTGCGGAGCTTGCGCTCCGCTATTCCATCGCAGGGCACGGTATTTCGCGCCCCGACGAAGAAAATCAAAAGGCGTGCGGCTTAACGGCACGCACGGAAAAACCGTTACGGTCTAGCCGTAGGGAAGCATCTGCCTGACGCTGGCCACGTCCGCTTTGTTCACCAGCGTCAGCTTTTTCAGCTTGCGCATCCGGCCGGGAGCTTTCGTGCCCATCAAGTGCCGCTTGCCGGAGTGCCCGCGCTTGATCTTGCCGTTGGCCGTGAACTTGAAGCGCTTCCGGGCGCCGCGGTGGGTCTTCAACTTCATCTTCGGTTTCGATGCGTTCCTTGGCATTGCGTAATTTCCTCTCCTAAGCGGGCCGGCAAGCCATAGCCAGGCCCTCGCAAAATTTTTCTCCCCTCGCACTCCCGCGCCTGCAAGACGGTGAAGAGAGATTCCTCACTGCGCTCCGAAAAACCATCCGGAGCGCAGACGTCGCGCTTCGCTCCGTTCGGAATGACGGCAAGAGCGAATGGCGCCGGCTACTGCGACTGCTGGGCGCTGGATGCCGGTTGTCCCGTAGGCTTGGCGACGCTCGCGCCTTTCTTGGGCGCGAGAAGCGCGACGAGGACATTGCCTTCCATGCGCGGCATGGTCTCAATCTGCCCGTGATCGCCAATCTCGCCGAGCAAGCGGTTCATCTTGGCGCGGCCCACTTCCTGGTGCGCCATTTCGCGTCCGCGATGAAAAATCATCGCGCGCACTTTGTGGCCCTGGCCGAGGAACCGGATGATCTGGTTTTTGCGAACCTGATAATCGTGTTCCGCGGTTGCCGGCCGAAATTTGACTTCCTTCAATTGCGAGACGCGGCTGCTCTTGCGCTGCTCATGGGCTTTCTTGTTCAGTTGGTAGAGATACTTGCCGTAGTCGGTGATCTTGCAAACCGGGGGATCCGCTGTTGGCGAGATTTCCACCAGATCGAGACCCCGTTCGCGAGCCAATTTCACGGCTTCGAACGGCTGCATGACGCCAAGCTGGGCGCCCTCTTCATCAATCACCCGGATCTCGCGTGCCCGGATCCGCTCGTTTACACGGATGCGGTCGCTCTGCCGGAAATTCCTTTCAGCGATAAATCCCCCTCAAGAAACTTTTTTGTTTGCGGCCGCTAAGCGGCCGACGGGCACCTGCTTTCCCCGGCATAACCAGGGACTGGCCCCCGATTCGACAACGCGCACGTGACCGCATAGCGGTCAACTTTCTTGTCGCCCCAACCAAGCCGGAGCGAACCCACCGCTGATTGCAAAAGAGCACCCGTCCACCCTACGGCGCAAAAAGGCCAGGGGGACGGGCTTCAAAGTATAGCATGCGCGAGCGGCCGCACGGCAAGGGGCAAGAGCGTGAAGGAACCAGGGCTCACAGGCTGATGGCAGACGAGTTCTGGCGGCGTTTGGAGAGGTAGGCGTGCCAGAAAAGCCGAGCGGCGACGGCGCGATAAGGATGCCAGGGCGCGGACATTTTTTCGAGTTTTTCAGGGGAGGGGCGTTTGCGAAGATGCTTCACTTCTTTGACGGCGGTAGCGAGAGCGAGATCGCCGACGGGCCAGATGTCCGGCCGGCGGAGTGCGGAGAGGAGATAAATGTCGGCGGTCCAGCGGCCTATACCCTTGAAGGCGATAAGCATTTTGCGCGCGGCATCATCGTGGAGACCGCGGAGATAGCGAAGGTCAAAGTGACGGCGGGCCAAAGAATCGGCGAGAAGGCGCGTGTAAAGCGCTTTTTGGCGGCTGAAGCCGATGCGGAGCAATTCTGCGTCGCTGAGTCTTAAAAAGCGTACTGGAGTGATCGGGCGGACAGAAGCGTTCAGCCGCTCGAAAGCGGCCTTCGCGGAGGCCAACGAAACCTGTTGCTCCAGAATGATGTAAACGAGCGTGGGGAAGCCCGGCTCGCGGACCCAGAGCGGCGGCACTCCATACTTCTCCACGACTCCAGCCAAATGCGCGTCGCATGCGACAAGAGTGCGGACACCGTTCGTGAAAATGTCTTCGTTCAGGAGAGTTTGTGAAATCTGCACGGCAAGATTTTTGGTGAGTCTCGATGACAACTCAGCTGGTTGCACGGGAGTCGACTTCGCGCTGGAGAGTTTCGACGACATCGGCGAGAGGCTTGGGGCCGAGGTCGCCTTTGCTGCGATGACGCACGGAGACGGTGCCGG
>WNFB01004567.1_pt1 | contig 12306 bp, 10 predicted proteins | sample 5400501 | NCBI WGS metagenome assembly WNFB01 (sample SAMN13153341, study PRJNA577476) | soil metagenome | isolation source: 200 cm saprolite under Douglas fir tree site 2 hole 1 | place: USA:California | collected 2015-04-18 | reverse complement strand
AGCGCGAGCGTCACGTCGTACCAGCCGCTCGCATCCGCCCATGCGCCGTGCACGAGGACGATCGTCGGTTTGGCAGCCGTCGTGGCATGACCTGCGGACTGCGCCGAGAGGTGCGTCGCCACCCCCGATGCGAGGACGGCGAGCGCGACGAGAGCATACCGCATGATGGAGCTCACGAATGATACGAATGGCGAAACGGTCTTCATGTTTCTCTCCCTCCTCTAGTCTGGTTCTGTTTGCTGCCAATTTGAGACTTCGTCACAGGGACCTACACCGCCAACAAACACGTACGTGCCCGATGGAACTGAACTGTCGGGGTACGGTCGTCCATGGGCACGTGCAGTCTCCTTTCGTCCAGACGACTGGCCCACCCCGCGGGCATCGGACGCCGTTTCGATCTTCAGGGTCACCTGCGGAGCCCTCGGCCATGTTGCGGCGTAACGGGAAGGCAAACGCCGCGCCATGGCTAACCTCTTGCGCTGCATGACGGCGGGGTCAGCGAGGATGCCGAGCGATCAGCAATTGCCGAGAACTGCCGAACGGTGAGCTGCGGAGGCGCTCCCAAAGCGGTTGGCGCCCCTTCTAGATATCGGCGACCATTGAGACGTCCAACTGAGTATTCACTGGCCGCCGCCGACCAACCACGGGAGGACCGGCTATGCCCTTGGTTCGAATAGCCTTCTTGAAAGGCAAGCCGACCGGGTTCGGCAAGCAGGTCGCGGACGTCGTATATCGCACCATGATCGACACGATCAACGTGCCGCCGAAGGACAACTTCCAGCTCATCACCCCGCACGACAGGGATACATTCGTGTACGACCCCGAATACTTGGACATTCGGCGCACGGGCGGCTTGGTGATCATTCAAATCACGCTCAACGAAGGTCGCAGCGTCGAGCTGAAGAGGGTGTTCTATCGAACCCTGGCCCAACGCCTGCATCAGGAGCTCGGCGTGCGACCCGAAGACGTGTTCGTCAGCCTCGTGGAGGTGAAGAAGGAGAACTGGTCCTTCGGAAACGGGATCGCCCAGTACGCGGACCGCTAGTTCCGCGGCCCGGCGGTCCGCCGCGAAGGAGGTCGGACGCCGGCTTACGCCTCCGCGCCCACCATCTCGGGCCCGCGCTCGGCGACCGCGCCTTTGCGGCCCGTCGCAATGAGCAGGCCCGCGGCCAGAAGGCAGAGGCCGCCGGAGAGCCAGAACGCCACCCGATAGTCGCCGAGCGAGCTCCGGATCACACCCGCCGTCAGTGCCGCCAGGGACGCACCCAGTTGATGCGACGCACCAATCCACCCGTAGACCACGCCCACGTTCTCCTGGCCGAACGTGTCCGCCGTGAGGCGCACCGTGGGCGGGACCGTGGCGATCCAGTCGAGGCCATAGAACACGGCGAAGCCCGAGAGCCAGATGTGCTGGCTCGCGAGCGCGAAGGGGAGGAATAGCAGCGACAGCCCCCGCAGCCCGTAATAGGCGAACAAGAGCACGCGGCTGTTATAGCGGTCGGTCAGCCAGCCTGAAGCGGTCGTGCCGACGAGGTCGAACACCCCCATCGCCGCGAGCAGTCCGGCCGCCGCGACCTCCGGAATACCGTGATCCATGCAGGCGGGAATGAGATGCGTTCCGATCAAGCCGTTCGTGCTGGCGCCGCACACGAAGAAGGTGCCCGCGAGGATCCAGAACTCGCGCGAGTGCGCCGCCCAGATGAGGGCGCGCAGCGGCGACTGCGCCATGCTCGGCGCCGGCGGCGCCGGCGCTCGTGACTCGGTCGCGCCGTATGGGAGCAGCCCCAGGTCGGATGGCTGGTCCCGCAGCCAGACGAGTACGATCACGAACACGGTCGCGGCGACGCCGGCGACGATATAGGTCGCGCTGCGCCAGCCGTGCGACGTCACCACCTGCGCGAGCAGCGGCAGGAAGACGAGCTGTCCGGTGGCGTTGGCCGCGGACAGGATCCCCAACACCAGCCCCCGCCGCTCCTCGAACCAGCGGTTCACGACGACCGCCGCCAGCACTAGGGCCGTGAAGCCCGTCCCCATGCCGACGAGCACGCCCCAGAAGAGGGTGAGCTGCCATGGGGTGCGCATCAAAGACGACAAGCCCACGGACGTCGCCAACAGCGCCAGGGCGCCTAGCACAATCCGCCGCAGCCCGTACCGGCTCATGAGCGAGGCCGCGAACGGGCCAATCAGCCCGAACAACGCGATGTTGATGGCGATCGCGCCGGAGATCGCGGCGCGGGTCCAGCCAAACTCCCGCTCCAGCGGCACCATGAAGATGGCCGGTGTGGCGCGGATGCCGGCCGTCGCGAGCAGGATCAGAAAGGTGACGGCCGCGACGACCCACGCGTAATGCCATCTGGTGCTGCTTGCCCGGCCCGAGTCCACTCGCACGACCCCTCCCCCTTGCCTGCCGAATCTCACGGTGCCAGCGGTGCGTCTAGTAACGCGCAAGAATGCCCACGGGTTTCGCGCGGGAGCATCGGCTGCGGCGAAGGGCGAAAAGCAGGACGTGGCGCTGGCTAAATCGCAGTGCGGCCACGGTCGGCGGCGACGACGGCGCTAGTGACATAGCTCGCCTGCGGCCGAGGCGAGGAACGCGACCACGTCGGCGCTCTCCTCGGGGTCCGCCGCGCGGTGGAGCAGTGTGGTGACTCCGAGCGCCTCAATGCGCTCGGGTGCTGCGCCCCCGCAGCGCCAACGCCCTCCTCGTGTTGTCCTCCTCAAGCCGAGCGGAGCTGGTCCGCCTTCAAGGGGAGCTTGCGGATCCGCTTGCCGGTCGCCGCGAAGACCGCGTTGGCGAGCGCCGGCGCCGTGACTGCCGTCCCCGGTTCGCCGATCCCGCCCGGCGCCTCGCCGTTGCGAATCAGATGCACCTCGATCGCCGGCGTCTCGTTCATGCGCAGCACGCGCACATCGTGGAAGTTCGATTGCTCCACCCGGCCGTTCTTGAGCGTCACCTCGCCCCACAGGGCGCCGCTGATGCCGAAGATGACCCCGCCCTCGATCTGTGCCTTGACCGTGTCCGGGTTCACAATGATGCCGCAATCGACCGCGCAGACGACTCGGTGCACGCGCACCTCGCCCAGCGGCGACACCGAGACCTCGGCGACCTCGGCCACATAGGTATCCCACCCGCTGTACATAAGCGCGATGCCGCGCCCGCGGCCGGCGGGCAGGTTCGCACCCCAGCCCGCTTCCTTCGCGGCCAATTCGAGCACCGCGCGGGCGCGCGGTGCCTTGTCGAGCAGCACGTGGCGGTATGCGAACGGATCCGTCTTGGCGGCCGCGGCGAGCTCGTCGATGAAGCTCTCGATCACGAAGGTATTGTGTGTGACGCCGACGCCGCGCCAGAAGCCGGTGTTCAGGACCGGCTCCTCGTGGCGCACGTACTCGATTTGGATCGCGGGGATGTCGTAGACCAGGTGCACCGCCCCGTCGAGCGCGTCGCCGTCGAGCCCGTTCCGGAACGCCGGTGGCAACCAGCGGGCCAGGATCGACGGGCTAACGAGGCGGTGCGTCCACGCGATTGGCCGGCCGCCCGCGTCCAGGCCGGCCGCGATCCGGTCGTAGTAGTACGGACGGAAGACGTCGTGCTGCACGTCTTCCTCACGGGTCCAAACGACTTTCACGGGCCCGTCGACCTGCTGCGCGATGCGCACGGCCTGGGTGACGTAGTCGACCTCCAGGCGGCGGCCGAAGCCGCCGCCTAGGAAGTGGTTGTGCACCACGACCTTCTCGAGCGGCAAACCGGAGACCTGAGCAGCCGTCGCCTGCGCGCGGGCCAGCACCTGCGAGCCGGTCCACACCTCGCAGCCGTCCGGCCGGACGTGCACCGTGCAGTTGATCGGCTCCATGGTCGTGTGCGCGAGGAACGGGGCCTGGTACACCGCCTCGAGCTTCGTCGCCGCGCCGGCGATCGCCGCGGCGGCATCGCCCTCCTTGCGCGCGACCACACCGGGCGTTGCCGCGGCGGCGGCGAGGCCCTGCACAACGTCCGCGGTGCTCATAGTGGCGTTCGGCCCGTCGTCCCATCGAATGGCGAGCGCCGCGAGACCCTGCTTCGCCGCCCACATGTGGTCGGCAACGACGGCGACCACGTCGTCCAGCCGGACGATCTGGCGCACTCCAGGGATCGCCATCGCCTTGGCCTCGTCGAGGCCAGCCAGCGTTCCGCCGAGCACCGGACTTGCGGCAACGGTCGCGATCTTCATCCCGGGTAGTCGCACGTCGATGCCGTACTGGGCGATACCCTTGACCTTCGCCGGCGTATCGAGCCGCTTGGCGGGTGTGCCGATCAGCTTGAACTCCTCCGGCCGTTTGAGCGCGACGTTGTCCGGTATGGGCAGCTCCGCGGCCGCGGCGGCGAGCGCACCGTACCCGATGCGGCGGCCGCTGGCGCTGTGAATCACGGTGCCGCGTTCCGCGCGACACGACGCGGGATCGACGTTCCACCGCTGGGCCGCCGCGGCAATGAGCATCGTCTTGGCGGTGGCCCCCGCCCGCCGCAACGGCAGGTACAAGCCCTTCACCGAGGTCGAGCCGCCGGTCGCCTGGAAGCCGAGGAGTGGATTGCCGTACCGCTTGTCGTCCGGTGGCGCGTGCTCGAGCCGCACCTGGTCGAGCCCGACTTCGAGCTCCTCCGCCAGCAGCATCGGCATCGCCGTGTACATGCCCTGTCCCATTTCAACCTGCCCCATGATCAAGGTCACCCCGCCGTCCGTGCCGACGCGAATGAACGCGTTGGGTGCGAACTCAAGCGGCGTCGGCGTCCGAGGAGCTGCGGCCACGCGCGGCTGGGCCTCGATGCGCCATCCGAGCAGCAGTCCACCGCCGGCGGCGGCACCCGCGATCAGGAACTCCCGGCGCGAGACGCGGTCCATGGTCAGCCTCCCCTCGTGGCGCTGGTCGGCGTCTGCGCTGCGTGCTTGATCGCCGCGCGGATGCGCGGATACGTACCGCAGCGGCAGATGTTGCCGGACATCGCGGCGTCGATGTCGGCATCCGTGGGATGCGGCCGCTTCGCCAGGAGCGCCGCGGCCGCCATGATCTGGCCCGATTGGCAGTACCCGCATTGGACGACCTCAAGGTCCAGCCAGGCCTGCTGCACCTTCTTCCCCGGCTGGGTCTCCCCGATCGCTTCTATGGTGGTGATCCGTTTGCCGACGGCCGCGCTCACGGGCGTCACGCAGGACCGGGTCGGGGTCCCGTCGAGATGCACCGTGCACGCCCCGCAGGCGGCGATGCCACAACCGAACTTTGTGCCAGTTAGGCCGACGACATCGCGCAGCACCCACAGGACCGGCATGTCCGCCGGCACATCGACCGTCACAGCGCGTCCGTTGATGGTCAGTTGCATGGGGTCTCTCCTCGCAGCTCGAGCGGTGCTCGATCGGGGTTGATGGCGTCGCTTCCTTCCGCGCTCACGCCGTCGCCTCACTCGTTTCTTCCCCGCTCCCCAGCCATCCACTCCCGGATGTACGGGGCGCAGTGGCGCAGCTCGATGCCCTCCGCTTCGCAAGCGACGAAGAAGCGCACTACCCCGAGGTCGACCAGGGTCACCTCGTCTAGGTCTAGTACGAGCCGTGGCCGAAGCCTCCGGACTTGGGCCTCGAGCTCGCCCAGGTACTCCGACGCGATGCGGCCGCTGAGTCGCAGCGTCGCGCCCTGGCGGTCGGACACCATTTCGATCTTCAAGGTCACCTGGGGGAGCCCTCGGCCATGTCGGCGTTACGGAAGGCAAGCGCCGCGCCGCGGCGAACTGCTTCCACCCCAGGCAGTTGGCTTCAGGTAGGATGCTGATGGGATCAGCAATTGCCGAACGGTCGGCGCCTTTGCTCCACCCTTGCAAGATCCGAAGTGGGTTGTCACTCAGCCGTCACCGACGACCCGAAGTTGATCCCTGTCGATCTGCGACAGGTGCTGCCCTATCCTGATGACCTCTGCAGTCGGCTCATGCCGCCGTCGCTACCAGCTCGGCCCGCTGGGACTGCTCGACGTCGGCGACAGTCGGTCTCTTCGACCGTGAGCGTGGATCGGTCGCTTCTCTCTTTTCCCCGGAGACATAACACCGTTGCGGCCACTTAAGAGCCTTCCTCGCGTACCGCCGCGTAAGTAGGACTGGGCGTTTGTAATGTCGGCGGAAGACTTGTTCGATATAGCACTGGCGGCTCGACTTAGCGGGCGATCTGGGTGCGCTGGCGGCGTGTCATGGATGGATCTCCGGCGGTCGACGAGCGGGGGCGAAGCTCCGCATTCCAGGCCAGACGTTGGAGTCGAGAATCAGAACTCCGCTCATCGACAGACACTCGTCTCGAGGACCGTCCGTGTTGCAACACTCGCCGACCTAGGCCGAGCATTTCGGCAATTGCCGATCCATCGGCATCCTCGCGGAAGCAAACTTACCGCTGTAGAAGCAGTTAGCCGTGGCGCAGCGCTTGCTTTCCTTGCTACCGCTCACGGCCGCAGAATACCGGTCAAGTCGGCCTCGATTCGAACAGCATGATGAGGACAGAGCGATGTTGGGTGCACGTATCTCACTTCGGACGCGCGTCACGCGCGGCGCCGCGATGGTGGCGGGCCTCGCGGCGCTCGTCGCGCTACGACCCCCTGACACGGGGCACCTGGCCGGAACGCCACACCCCGCGGTTTCTGTCCTCCTGTCGGCTCAAGCCCGGCGCTACCTAACGCTGCAGTGGCGCTCCTATTCCACCGAGTTCATGGGCTGCATGATCGGCGAAGTGAGCGGCAGGACCGTGGTGGTTCGGCGCATCGCCCCCGCGGATGTGGATCCCGCGCAGTCGACGCAAACGCACGTGCTCCCGCGGGCAACATGTGAAGCCACCGGCTGGAACGGGACGGTTGGGATCATCCACAGCCATCCCAGCGGCGAGCGCTGCTTCTACTACTTCCCAGGTACTCAAGTGGCGAGCTCCGACGCCCAGTCGTTCGCGCGCCAAGTCTATGCCGTCGACGCGATCGTGTGCGGCGACAGCGTCGTTTGGATCGGGCGCGACTTGCAAGAGCACTCGCTACAGCTTCTGGCGCGTCCGACAGCCTCGGCATCCGTGCTGAAGCCGGGCAACCGTGTGCGTGAGGGGTCCGCCCCGTGACCCCGACGCTCGTCGTGAGCGTGGCGGATGAGATCTACCTGGCGCGGCTGCGGGTGCTGGGGGCATGGTGGTGCCTTGGCTCGAGCATGCTCGCACCGGCATTGCTGATGGAATACGCGCCCCCTTCGCCGGTCGCGCCAAGGGAGGCGCGCCCATGAGTACGCGCCCGATCATGACGCGGCCGGGGCGCCGCTCTACACGGGGGTCTGTGCTCGGTGCGCCAAGGAGAGACGGAGCGACGCCGGCAGAGTCCCGGTCGCTCCTCCCCCGGCGCGTCGACAAGCAGCTCCAATCGCTGGAGCACTCCAGCAAATCGGACCGGGACCCGGCCACGGCGCTGCGCGAGACGGTGGAGGCCATCTGGCAAATCGTCGAACAGGCCGCGTCCGCGAGGGCACTCGACGGATCGCGCCATGGCGCGAGCGCGCTTCTCGCCCGACGCGAGCTGGTGCAGCGCGGAACGTGCACGCTGTCCGCGGTAATTCGTCGGGGCGTAGCGTCAGGGGCGTTTCGGCCCCGCCGCGCGTCGTGGGCCATTCGGCGCTTGCCCTTCGCCATCGTCGCCGGCGCTTGCGTGCATTGGGTGTTCGGTCTCGCAACGGCGCCGTCACTACGCGCAAGCGCGGCGGTCAAGGGAGCACTGGAAGTCCTGCGCCCGCGACAGTTCTCCACATCGACACACGCTCGTTACGAGTAGACTGGGTCTCGCCGCAATTCGACCAGAACCGCAGGAGGACATGCGGCGTTCCAAGTGGCAGGTGGCGACGTTTCTGGCTATATCTGGTGAGGTGACCTCGCCCAGGATGACAAAAGAGGACAATAAGGTGCGTCCTTCGGAAGCGCCTCATCCGGTACGAGCCGAATCGCAACAAGCATGCGATGCTCGGATTTATCCGCTCGCGGACTCCCTGCTCACGGCCGCAAGGCGAATCCTGGAAATGATCCCGGCTGGCGCGAGCCTGACGGATATCCTGACAAATCTTTGCACCGCCATCGATGATCATAACTCCGACATGATGTCGATTGTGATGCTGATGGATGCCGACGGCCAACGGCTGTGGCCGGCGGCCGCCCCCCGGATGCCCAGCGATTTCGTCAAGGCTATCAGCCCGCTGATGATCGGCGAGAACATGGCCTCTTGTGGTACGGCTGCCTTTCGGAGGGAACGGGTCATTCTGTCCGACGTCGCCACCGATCCGCTGATGTCGGGTCTCCCGGCCGGGTTGCGCGAGCTGGTATTGGCCCAGGGCCTCCGAGCCCAGTGGTCCCAGCCGCTTTTTTCGAAGCACAACGAAGTCCTCGGCACGTTCGGGTTGTTTCACGGCACACCGCGAAGCCCCACCGACCGTCAGTTGCAGTTAATCGAGGACGCGGCAACCATCGCCGTCATAGCGATCGAGGGCGAACGGTCACGGGCGGCTCTCAAACAAGCGTTCCTCGACATCCAGACCTCGGAGCAAGAGTTACGATCCATTGTCGACGCCATACCCCACACCATCGTCGTCCTCGGCCCGGACGGGAGTCCCCTGTACGCGAACCGCGCAGTTCTCGAATACACGGGACTCACGATTGAAGAAATCATGGCCCCGGACTCTCGCCTTCGAATGTTTCATCCCGACGATGTGGCGAGGTTCCAGGATGAGCGGCGGCAGGCGCTCGCGCGTGGCGTGCCGTTCGAAAACGAGCAGCGCGCACGACGCAAGGATGGGGAGTACCGGTGGTTCCTCGTCCGGTACCGTCCTCTGCGTGACGAGCAGAGTCGGCTGATCCGCTGGTACGCGACGGGAACGGACATCGACGATCGCAAGCGCGCCGAGGAGCGGATGCGCAACGAGACCCTCGCGCTGCGGGAAGACATCGACCGCGCCTCGATGTTCGAAGAGATCGTCGGTTCATCCGCACCCCTGCAGCGCGTTCTGCAGCAAGTGGCGAAGGTGGCCAAGACCGATTCCACGGTCCTCATCCTGGGCGAGACCGGGACCGGTAAGGAGCTGATCGCGCGCGCTATCCACAAGCGGTCTCCGCGCGCGAACCGGGCGTTCATCCGCGTAAACTGCGCGGCCATTCCCCCGTCACTAATCGCCTCGGAGTTATTCGGGCACGAAAAGGGGGCGTTCACCGGAGCAGTGCAGCGACGGCTCGGGCGATTCGAGGCGGCCGACGGCGGCACGATCTTCCTGGACGAGATCGGCGACCTGCCCGCCGAGACGCAGATCGCGCTCTTGCGCGTGCTCCAGGAGCGCGAGATCGAACGCGTGGGCAGCAGTCGGCCTCTCAACGTGGATGTGCGCGTCTTGGCGGCTACGAATCGCGACCTTGAGGCCGCTGTCGAACGCGGCGCCTTCCGCGAGGATCTCTATTACCGTCTGAACGTCTTTCCCATCTGGATGCCCCCGTTACGCGAGCGCGGAGAGGACATTCCGGTCCTGGTCGAGTATCTGGTGGAGCGATACGGGAAGAAGGCCGGAAAGACCATCCGCAACATCAGGAAGCAGACGTTGGAGCTGTTTCAAGCCTACGATTGGCCGGGGAACGTGCGCGAACTGCAGAACGTGATCGAGCGCGCCGTGGTGTTGTGCGAAGGCGAGACGTTCGCAATCGACGAGTCGTGGCTCAAGGGCAAACCACACCAGCCGTCCGAGCGGACGGCGAGCCCGGCGACTACGCTCGCCGGCGGCGAGCGGGGGGTGATCGAAGCGGCGCTCGCGGCGTGTCACGGACGGATCTCCGGCCCGAAGGGTGCGGCGACGAGGCTCGGCATTCCCCGCCAGACGCTCGAGTCGAAAATCAAAGCCCTGCGTATCGACACACTGGCGTTTCGGGCACGCTAGGTCCTCCCAAGCTCCACCCGACCCGAGTAAACCGGTCGGCAGTTGCTGATCCATCAGCTTCCGCGCTGAAGACAACTGCTTCTTCGCTCCAACTCGACACGCGATTCGAGGAGCGCGTCGAGGTCTGGCACCAAGTGAGCACGCATGCGCTCGACGAGCGACAGATCACTGCGTTCGCGAGCGAGTTCTCCCGCAATCAGGCCGACCGGTCGGCAATTGCTGATCTATACGGCATCCTCGTTGAAGCCAACTGCCCGTCGTGGAGGTAGTTCGCCGTGGCGCGGCGCTTGCTTCGCGTTACGCCGCAACATGGCCGACGGCTCCGGTCAGGTGACCCCGAACATCGAAAGGGTCTCCCCAATGGCCAGAGCGCGGCGCTGGCGCCGAAGGAATCGCCGCTTTCACCAACGAGTCAGTGCCAATCGGGCGAGAGCCAGCTGAGGCTCAGCGTGGGTAGGTCGACTACCGGAGATGCGACGCTCCCGATCTCGATCACCCTACACGGAAACGGAGGCTCACGATGAGCGACCGGGCGCGAATGCCGGGCGAGTTGATCTACGAACACGCAGTGCAAATCGAGCAAGTGTCGGACTACGGCGTGGCTCTTGACAGGCTGCTGTCGGGCGCGGCGACGCCGCCCGCGGAGGGAGCGCGCTTCGACTTCCACCGTGAGGGTACCGTCCCTAGCGCGAAGGTCGAGGGCACGCTCAACGGCGCTCCCTACTCCGCTCCCAAGAGGACTTCGATGCGCCTCGCCGCCGCTCTCCTGGCGGTGGTGGCCAGCCTTGTCGTCGGTCCGAGCGCAGCTCTGGCTGCTGCAGCCCAGCATCACGACCAGGTGCCGGGCTTCTACGGACTGAAAGTCGGCGACCTCGAAGTGACGGCCCTGTTCGATGGTCCCGGCGTATTCGATCAGCACTGGCTGAAGGGAACGAAGGCGAGGATGGGTGAAGTCGTAAAGGCATTGCACGAAGATTCGCACATGCTGGATGGCAGCGAAACAGCCTTCCTGGTCAACACCGGCAAGCAGTTGATCCTCGTCGATGCGGGTTCCGGCACCTGGTGGGGTGGGGGAGCGTTCGGACGCTTGGCCCGCAGCCTCCGCAGCGCAGGCTACACGCCGGAAGAAGTCGACCTCGTCTTGGTGACGCACCTCCACGCCGATCACATCGGCGGTCTCACCACCCAGGACGGAAGGCGTGTCTTTCCAAATGCCGAGGTGTACGTCGCGAAGGCAGAAAACGACTTTTGGCTGTCGCCGGAAATCGCCGCTCAGGCGCCGAAGGATGCGCAACGGTTCTTCCAGAGTGCGCAAGCCATCGCAGCGCCGTACATCAAGGCCGGTAAGTGGCACACGTTTAGTGGTTCCGAGCCGATCGTCGACGGCATGCACCTCGTCCCGCTGCCTGGTCATACCCCGGGACATACCGGCTATGAATTTTCGTCAAAGGCACAAAAGATCCTGTTTTGGGGCGACATCGTCCATGCACAGCGCGTCCAGCTGCAGCATCCCGAGGTCACGGTGGTCTTCGACATCGACCCGATTGCGGCTGCAGCGACCCGGAATCAATTGCTGCCTAGGCTCGCGCGCGAGGATGTCGTGATCGCGGGGCCGCATATGCTATTTCCTGGCCTGGGTCGCCTGCTCAGGGAGGGGAGTGGCTATAGCTGGACGCCAGTGCCATTTACCGATCAATGGGTCGAAAATGCGCCTTCACCGCAAAAGTACTAATGCTGCGGGGCAAAGGCGACAACTCGAGTTGGGATCATCGGAAGTGGAAGACTCGACCACCTGGCCGTGAAGTTTGCCGCCGGATTTGGGAGCGAAGTAACTGCCTTTACGTCCGAGTGAGAACGCGGCGGCGGCGGCTCGAAGTGTGGCGCGCCCACTCTGTCGTTCCAACTTCGAGGCTGGGCTGAAGTTCAGCGAGTGGCGGGGGCGCTCGACCTATTGCTTGCGATGCAAAGGCCGTGTCGAATTCGTACCTAGCATGGGTGAATAATCAAGATAGGGGAATTTGGAGCCGTCAAGAAAGAGAGCGTTTTCATGGAAACTCACGAATTTGTGAGAGGTCTTGCTGTTTGTTCAGCGGTGACCAGTCTCCTATTTCCAATCTCGTGTCCATCTGCTCTTGCGGGAGGGCAGCAGGGTTTTTCAATCAAGGTGTTCACCTCTCCCGACGATCAGTTCTGGACCAACTCCGTCATTATCGAGGGAGTACATGAAGTGATGTTGGTCGATGCGCAGTTAACAAGAACCAATGCTGAAAGAGTATTACAGGAAATCAGAGCGACTAAAAAGCCACTCTCTATTATCTATATTACCCATGAGCACGCCGATCATTTTCTTGGTCTGGAGGTCTTTAGCG
>WNFB01005644.1_pt1 | contig 12307 bp, 7 predicted proteins | sample 5400501 | NCBI WGS metagenome assembly WNFB01 (sample SAMN13153341, study PRJNA577476) | soil metagenome | isolation source: 200 cm saprolite under Douglas fir tree site 2 hole 1 | place: USA:California | collected 2015-04-18 | reverse complement strand
GGTGACGTAAATTTGATTGTGTAAATAGAAAGAGGGTGTAGGTTTTGTTGTGACAGCAACAAAATCTCCAGTAAAGGAGCCTACACCCCGATGCGGATCAAGAATAACACACAGCGGTTTGCAGCGTTTGTACGGGACTTGCAAGAGAGCTTCTGGGGCGATTTCCAAGGACGGACGCGGGAAACGCTGCAGAAGCTGTTGGAAGCCGACTCCGAGCAGCAGATGGCCGAGTATCTGGGGCTGAAGTGGTATGAGCGAGCTGTGGGAGAAGCGGGGCGGATCGACTACCGGAACGGGTTCTACGAACGCGAGTATGTCACCCCCCTGGGGGTGCTTCGGTTCCGCGTCTCGCGGACGCGACTGCGGTCGTTCCTGCCGCGGGGGATGCGGGCGCTGGAGCGGCGCAGTCCGGAGGTGAGCGAGATGATTCGGCAAGCGTTCTTGCGAGGGATCTCGACGCGCGGGGTCGGCCGGGTGGTATCGCTGCTGACCGAAGAGCCGGTGAGCGCCCAGACGGTCTCGCGGCTCACGCGGGTGCTGGATGAAGAAGTGGAGAAGTTTCACCACGCGCCGCTGGGCGATGACTGGTGCTATCTGATCCTGGACGGGGTGTGGTTGAAGGTGCGACGGGCCTTTGGGCCGCAGAAAGTGCTGCTGTTGGTGGCCTACGGGGTACGCATGGATGGTCGCCGTCAGTTGCTGGCGTTTGTACGGGCCAAGAGCGAAAGCCAAGCGGGGTGGGAAGGATTGCTGAATGATTTGTATCGTCGGGGATTGCGAGGTGAGCGGTTGCAGTTGGTGATCACCGACGGCTGCCCGGGGCTGGCCGCGGCCATCCCAGCCGTCTATCCGCGAGCGCGGCACCAGCGCTGCTGGGTGCACAAGATGCGGAATCTGTGCGAGGCGGTGCGCCGAGTCGACCACGACGCCGTCAAGCAGGACGCCCAACACATCTATCAAGCGGCCAGCCAAGCCGCCGCTCGGAGGGCGTTCGAGCGCTTTCGATTTCGCTGGCGGGCCCGGTATCCCCAGTTGGTGCGACGTCTGGAGCGGGATCTACCCGAACTGCTGACGTTTTTCGAGTTCCCCCGGCACCTGTGGCGGAAGCTGCGCACCACGGCGGAGGACTCGGCCGATGGTCGTGTTCACCAACGTGGAAAGCGTGGACCGCATCATCTATGCGATTTTCAGTCGTTTCAATGAGGACTGGAAAACCCACACCCTCAAACTATTTACACAAGCAGCTTGACGCCACCCACACAGATCCCCTCTTGAAGCCCGCAGGTCTTCTTGCTAGCATTGTAGAGAAAGGGCGAAGAAAGCGACTGACCCTACCAGGCACGACGGCGGTTGTAGTCCCTTAATCTAGCACCGACCTACCGCGCGCCATCCACGTCGTCTACGACTCTCTTTCTTTGAGGACCGGGCAACCCGGCTGCGCCAGGAAACTTTTCTTTATGGCGAATCCCATCGGTTGAACGCCCCAAATTTTCTTAGGAGTCGAACATGAAAGCGCAGGTACAAAAAGAGGAACCCGAACACCGGGAGAAAGGAATGAGTGTCGCAAGCGGACACGAATCTCTAGCGACTGATATCAAGCAATCCGATGGAAGCGGGCCGCCCAACGAAAACGTCGCCTCGTTGGCACTCTCGCATCGGTCCACTGGTCCGCGAACCCCGCAGGGTAAGGCGAGGAGCAAGTACAACGCGCTCAAGCACGGACTTTTCTCGAAGGCCATTCTGCTGGAGGACGAATCACCCGCCGAGTACGAGTCATTACTCAACGGATTGCGAGAGAGCCTCCAGCCCCAAGGGAAATTGGAGGAAGTGCTGGTAGAGAAGTTGGCTACCATTTTGTGGCGTGAGCGTCGACTCCTCCAGGAAGAAGCCGCGGAAATCCAAAAGGCGACGATCCTGAATATTGATCGCATGTTGCAACAAGAGGCTGATGAATTGGAATACGCGGACCTGAAAGAGGCTCCGGATAGGAAGCTTACGCATAGCAGTAATCTCACCGTCTTTCGAAACGCAATAGAAATCCTTGACATGGTTCGTCAATCAGAGGAAGACGATTCCCAGGTTGAAAAGGTTGGGGAATTATTCAGAATGATTTTCGGATGCGAAAAGGATGGTGCCCCACCTTACAGGTTCCGCCAGCTATACTTTGCGTTATGGAAACTCTTGTTCGCCCCACAAGAAGTGGAGAACTCAAAGGATTCGGTTGACCCGACCGAGTTGATGCGTAAGGCTATCGGTAAAGAAATGCTGCGTCTCGTGAAGCTGCACGATATTGCTGCTAGTGTCGAGACACTAAAACGCAGGAGGGATCTTGCAACAGCGCGAGTCCCGTCCCCAGAAGTTTTCGATCGCCTCTTGCGCCACGAGGCCCACCTGAGCCGCGAATTCAATCGAACCCTGAGCGAGCTCGAACGCCTGCAGCGGACGCGCAAAGGCCAGCTGGTCCTGCCCTCGCTTAAGGTCGAAGTCTCTTCTTGATTCCTCCTCAACGCGCGTGGTTGAGGCGGGCTCACTCTCTACGAAGCAGGGAGCCGCGCAGAAATGTGCTGCTTGAAGGTGTGCTCCATCCGGTACCACGGCATCAGCCCACCCACCTTTCCCTCGAAGGTGGCGAGCCTTGACCGTCACCGGGAGTTGAGCGAGATGTCATACCACTGGAAAAGAAGAAATTACAAAACGAACTGGCTGATCCCACTGTGAGCCAAGGACTTAGCCATTTCGGGATTATTCTCAATCAGGTCAAAGTGTCGCAGCCAGCTGTGAGAGGAGGCATCCACCGTCGGATATTGAGTACCCAGTTTTCGAGGGCGTGGGCTTTGCCGACTGGTGTCCCGTTGATGCTTAAGCTTCCGACAGTTCAGGCTCGTCAGGCCAGGAAATCCAGTGCCGAAGAGCACCACTGACCCAGGCTCAGGCGTCGCAGCCGGAGTGATGATGTTCAGCGTCACCCCATCTTCAAAAGAGACCCATGCGGAGAGTCCCGCCACCGTGCCACGCTGAGCACGATGAGCGACCGGCGGGTAGCTTCGTTTGGCCTACTCCGAAACCGGAGAGCGAAGAATCGTAGGTTCCGTTCCCCACAATCGCAAGCTGGGCACCTCGAAGTCGGCTAACAAGAACTATCTTCAACGGTGGCTGCAAGGATCTGGCAGCGCGCGAGATGGCGCCGCGTCGGGCCCCTAGCGCGCTTTCTCACTACCACATGCTTCGATGTGTTAAGGAAAAGTGAAAACCATGGTGCCGGCTTCCGCCCATCCCCCACGCGCCAGCTTGAACCCTCGCAAAAATTTTGAATAGACCGATGCTGCGAATCTGTGGTCCATCTACGTCCTATCGCCCCGGATTTCCGATTTGAACATCTGTGATAAGGGTGTAGAAGATATTCATCGCTTGTGTTCATGCGCAAACCAACCGCCGGGAAGCGTTCAGGAGGTGGACACCCAGTGGGTGAGAGCCAAAATCAGCCCTTTCAACTTTCCTTCAACAAGTTTTTGCGCGTCGATTTTCAAGGATCACGGGTGACTTCGGATAGCCGTCTGCTGGTCGTTCGCGAACTCGATGAACGCCTCGGCCTGACAGGACTTATTCAGAATCACCTGCTGGATACCCGCACCGGGGTGGAATACACAGTTTCCCTTGGCGGATCTGTTCCGACAGTCCGCCTACAGCCGGCTGGCTGGGTACGAAGACCTGAACGATGCCACACGGCTGGCGCGCGAGGAGAATCTGACCGGTTTGGTGAGGCTCAATCGAGAGCGGCTGGCCCGGGCGGAGGGAGTCGGCTCGTCGCAGCGGGTGGTGTTAGGTATGGACAGCAGTGAGAGCCCGGTGTATGGGGAGCAGGAACAGAGCGCTTACAACGGATCTTGCGAGTCGGTCTGCTATCATCCGCTGTTTCTGTTCAACCGTCAGGGAGACTGCCTGGCGGCGAAGCTGCGACCCGGCAATGTCCACAGCGCTGAGGACTGAGATGAATTGCTGTTACCAGAGATCGAGCGCCAAAAGGCGGAGAGAAAGCAAGTTGCTTTGCGGGCGGACGCGGCGTTTGCCAAACCGGAGATCTACGAAGCGCTGGAGGAGCGTCGCGTGGTGTATGCGATCCGCATTCCAGCCAACGAGAGTCTGGAATGGAAAATCGCCGAGTTACTGTTCCAACCTCCGGGAAGGCCCAGCGGCAAGCCACTGGTACGCTACAAGAGCTTCACGTACCAGGCGGGGAGCTGGACGAAGCCGAGGAGGATCGTCGCCAAGGTCGAGCACAATGAGGGCGAGCTGTTTCCGCGAGCCGGCTTTTCGTTACGAACCTGAGCCTGTCCAGCCGGGCGGTAGTGCGGTTCTATCATATGCGGGGCACGGCCGAGCAATGGATCAAGGAGGGTAAGCAGGCGACGCATTGGACCCGGCTATCCTGTCATCGGTTCCGGGCCAATGAAGCACGCTTACAGTTGAGCCTGCTGGCCTATAACCTGGGCAATCTGTGGCGTCGCCTGGTGCTGCCGAAGAGAATCAACGCCTGGTCGCTGACGAGCTTGCAGCAGCGGCTCATGAAGACTCGTGGGCGACTGATCAAACACGCCAGGTACTACCGGTTGTTGCTGGCCGAGGGACATCTGCATCGGCGACTGATTGGCCAGATGCTTCGGCGGATGGATGCGCTGTCGGTGCCGAGCGGGTAGCACACCGATTGCGGTTGCAAAATCTGGAGTCGAGGGAAGAGAGGGTCGAAGCGGTGTCTGAGAAATCGATTACCCGGCAGCAAGCGTGGCTCGTAAGACGGGCAAGAACGCCGTCGGACCCCCGCTGATCTCGCTGGGGCCTGCTCTGGTGAAAAATCGTTGTGTAGAGGGCGGGAGAAGCGTACGATGCGCCATATAGAGGTCCAAATCGGAGATTCCGGTTTGCGAGAGACTCCAATTTCTTGCGTTAAACCCTGTTTGGTTCCGGCTACGCGGGTTAAGGAGGTCAGACCATGGCGGCAAAGTTTTTCTCTTGCGACGGGCGGACAATCCGGCGATTCTTGGCTTGCCTGTTACTGGCAGTGTGTCTTTCCACTCCGACTCTTTACGCCCAGGGCGTAGGAGCGGCGATTCAGGGAACCGTGCGCGACTCCACGGGCGCAGTCATCCCCGCAGCAACCATTACAGCGATCAGCACGGAGACCAACCTCCGGCGGACAGCCACCAGCAATAGCGCCGGATTGTTTTCCGTTCCGGACTTGCCTCCGGGCAAATACCGGGTCCAAGTCTCCAGCCAGGGTTTTCAGATTAGCGTTATGGAGAACATTGAGTTGGTGGTGGGGCAGGAATTCGTCTTAAATACCGCGCTTCAGGTCGGCGCGCTCACGCAGCAGGTGACGGTCACGAGCGAAGCGCTGCTGGTGGATACCACCACGGCGCAAGTGTCGGGGCTGGTTGCCGAACGGCAGGTTAGAGATCTGCCGCTCAACGGCCGCAGCTTCGATAACCTGATTTCGCTCAACCCGGTGATGGTGAACTCAAGTGCGATCAAGCAAACCACCTCCAGCAGCACCGGGCCGGGGAACTATTTCTCGGTTGCCGGCCGGCGTCCCGGCGAGAACATTTTCTTGTGGAACGGAGTGGAATACCCCGGCGGAAGCAACGCCATTAGCTCGACTCCGGGGGGCGTGAGCGGACAGTTGCTAGGGATTGAGGCGGTGCGGGAATTCAACATCGTCCCCAACATGGACGCGGCCGAGTTCGGCCACCGGGTCGGTGGGCAGGTCAGCATCGTAACGCAATCCGGCGCCAATGCCTTCCACGGTTCTCTGTACGAGTTTCTGCGCAACAGCGCCCTCGATGCAAGGAACTTCTTTGACCAGCAATTTCGGCCGACTGACCCGCGCATCCCACCGTTCAGACGAAATCAGTTCGGTGGCTCGGCGAGTGGACCAATCCAAAAGAACAAGACGTTCATTTTTGGAAACTACGAAGGATTCCGTCAGCGGTGGAACCTGACTAAAGTCGCCATTGTCCCAGACGCACAAGCGCGGAAGGGGAAGCTGCCGGACGCTAACGGAGCCTATCAGCCGGTCACCGGCTTTAGCCCGGCGGTTGTGCCGTACTTCGCCTTATGGCCAGACCCCAACGGCCCCAATCTGGGTGGAGGTGCAGCGTATTCCTATAACACAACTCCGAATCCGGTGCGGGAAGAATTCGGAATCGTGCGGGTCGATCGGAACTTCTCGAGCAAAGATACCTTCAACGGCACCTATACCATAGACGACGGAGATAATGTTGGGACAGGGCAAAACCCATTCAGCTTGGTTAATAATCTAGAAAGAGCCCAGGTTCTCAGCCTATCGGAAACCCACGTCTTTTCTCCCAGCATGGTGAATAACTTCACCGCCGGATTCTCGCGCGTGTGGTTCCGCTACTTTTATTCGGTATCCGTATCGCCCGCAGGGGTAGAACCATTCGTCGTTGGAAAACCTCCGGGGCAAATCAACATTGGGGGTACCCAGGGCAATACCCTCATTACCCCTGCCGGTTCCGGTCCTAACACCGGACACGACCAACTCAATGTGGATAACATATTCACCTATCAAGACAATTTCCACATCACGAAGGGGATCCACTTGATCGCCTTGGGAGGCTGGTTGGAACGGCTTCAGAGCACTGACCTGAGCGGAACGTATGGACAGACAAACTTCGACACGCTGTCGCTCTTCCTACAGGCCAAACCGTCGCTGTTCCAGGTGACCGCGCCGGCGCCAGCTATTCCCTTCCGGGTTTGGATGGGAGCCTGGTTTGTGCAAGACGCAATGAAGCTCAGGTCCAACCTCACCTTGAGTCTGGGGCTGCGTCACGAGTTTTCGGACGGCTATCATGCCAACAATAACTTGGCCGCCAGCTTCACTGAGGGACCAGACGGGGTCCTGCTCAGCACGCCGAGGATTGGCGATTCGTTGTTCACAACGAACCGTGGCACGCGGCTTTTTGGCCCCCGCACAGCCCTGGCTTGGGATCCCTTTGGGAAAGGCCAAACCAGCATTCGGGCTGGCTTCGGCATCGCTTACAATCTGCTGGACAACGTGGGTTGGTGCTGCATCAATGTTCCCCCCATTGCCGGAGCTTCGCAGATCACCAGTAATGTCCCGTTCCCCTTGCAGATAGTGCCTGGGGTAACCAAGCTGGCGAGCGCCAAGCCGGGGGGCGGTCGCCTGGGAATCCAGGGAGACCCCTATACCCCAACGGTATTCACTTATCATTTTGAAATCGAGCAAGCCCTACCCAGCAACATGAGCATCCGAGTGGGCTACGTCGGATCGCGTGGCTACCATGAGGTTCTGCGCGGAGACGCCAATACGCCGTTCCCCACAATTTGTTCAGCGGCGCAGAACAACTGCCCAGCCTTTTTGCCGGGCGGAACTCCAATCCAAATTGCCGATGGAACGAAGTACTTCCCTTGCCGCGTTGCGCTAACGCCGCAAAATAGCTTTAGCTGCCCGACGAAGCCGACGAACCAGTTCCCGCTCCACCGCAATCCCCAATTGGGCAGCGCAGGAATTTTCTTCACTTCCGGCGTCAACAATTACAATGCTGTCTTTGTGGACGTGAATCGCCGCTTTCGCAAGGGATTGGGTTTGCGGGCCAACTACACCTACGGACGCAGCCTCGATAACTCTTCCGCGATTACCGGGACTCAAGCCGGCGGACAGATCGGCGTGGTCATGGACCCGGAGGACCGGATGCGAGATTACGGCCTGTCCGCTTTTGATGTCCGAAATCGGTTTAGCCTGAATGGTATCTATGAGCTGCCGTTCGGGACGGGAATGCGATTCTTGGGCGGTGTCAAAGGCGTCGCGGACAAGCTGGTGAGCGGCTGGCAGCTAAACACGATCGTCGACTTGCAGAGCGGCTTCCCCTTCACTCCAATACTTGGGTTTAATCGGTCGCGCGATGGGGATACAAACTTCCCTGATCGACCCGACATGGCTCCGGGTAGAACCTTGCAGGGCATCTACCTGCGGACGCCGGAACATTGGGTGGATGCCACCGCCTTCGCCCTCCCGCCGGAGGGAACCTACGGCAATGTCGGCCGCAATGTCCTGATCGGCCCCGGGCTGGCGACCGTCGATCTTTCTATGTTTAAAACCACGCGCTTGACGGAACGATCGAATTTGCAGTTTCGGGCGGAGGCTTTCAACTTGCTGAACCGAACCAACCTTGGTCTCCCCAACCTCGTGATGCTGACCCCTTCGGGAGCGCCCGCTAGCTCAGCCGGGGCTATCACCACAACCGCCACGACGTCACGGCAGATTCAACTCGGTTTGAAGCTGAGTTGGTGAGGAGCTAGTGTGTCGTCCCGTTAGTTCTTATAGAATTGCCTTTTTCTTGATTCGACGCCTCACCGGCGGAGCGGCTTGCGGAAATGTGCCGCCCTCTGGGCAGCGCCTCGCCAGATTAGTAATGGCAAAGTCAATTATCGTCTCGAAGATAGACTCCAAGCCTGGGCGCCTTGCATAAACAATTTGGAACCGCTCATCGTTTCAACGAGAACGAAATTCTTGGCCACGACGGCCATACCCCACCGGACGGTCACGCGAGAAGACCGCTGCTACTTACACACGGGGGAATTGACTTCAACCCTGTCCCGTCCGCTATGCTTGGCCGCATAGAGGGCGTCGTCGGCCAACCGCAGCAGGTCACCCGGCTGGCGGACCTCAGCCGTCGCAGCTACAACGCCGAGACTCATCGTCACCGGAATGGCGCAATCGGGCACGCGAACGGCCTTTTCGGAAATGCGCCTACGGAGCCGCTCAGCTTGTTCGGCCGCCTGTGGCAGGCCAGATCCGGGACTGACGACCAGGAACTCTTCTCCACCATATCGTCCCACTGCGTCGTACACCCGCATCGAGGCTTGGATCCTTTGGGCCGCTTCTCGAAGTACGGCGTCGCCCGCAAGGTGTCCGTACGTGTCGTTGACTCGTTTAAAGTGATCGAGATCGGCCATGATGACGGAGATTGGAGTGCATTCACGAGCCGATCGCGCTAATTCTTTATCAAGTGTTTCCAGAATCGCCCTGCGATTTAGGAGCCCTGTGAGCGCATCATGTGTCGCTTGGATCCGCAGTTGCTCGCGCGTTGAGACAATCTGTTCCTGAAGGTCGAGGATGCGCTTTCCTGCTCGGACACGAGCTTTCAGCTCTTGGAGATCAAAAGGCTTGGTGATGTAGTCGTCTGCTCCCGCTTCCAGGCCCGCAAGAATCTCTTCTTGTTGTCCCTTTGAGGTGAGCAGAATGATATAGATGTATGGTTCTGGGGACAGCTTCCGAATCGCCCGGCAGACTTCCAGGCCGTCCATTTTGGGCATCATCCAGTCCATGATCACCAGTCTTGGACATTCCTGTTGTTGGAACACTCGGAGGGCTTCTGCCCCGTCCACCGCAATCTGAACTCGGTAGCCCGCGCTGGTCAGAGAAACCTGGAGCAGCCGTCGGGACACGATATCGTCATCGGCAATGAGGACGTTCATCGCACTTCAACTCTTTCGGGGCATGACTAGGGGCTCTTTCTGTCCGAAGAAGTGACACCCGATGACTGCCCTTGGAGGGCCACGAGGCCCTCAAGTGCCACCCGCAGTCGCTCGACTTCTGCCACAAGAACCGCAAACGCGTCTTCCACACTGCCCAGGTTTGCGGAACCTGCGACCCTTTCCAGATTCAACGCAGCGTCGAACGCAGGTTGGGCGGCGAATGTGGCTACCGGGCCTTTCAAAGCGTGCGCGGCCTGCTGCAACTCATCCGGGTTCTTAGCTTCCACAGCCTCCTGAACCGCCGAGAGCATTTTAGGGAGCTCTTCGCAGAACAGTTTTGCGAGATCAGCCAGGAGCGCCTCGTCCCCGTCCACCCGCGCCAGAGCCACTTTCCAATCCACCACTTTTTCTTCCCGGTCATCGGTCATATCGACCGGTCCACTGTTTCCCACAAAGCTTTCGGTGATCTCGAGTAATTCCTGCGCCTGGATCGGTTTGGAAATGTATCCGTCCATCCCGGCTGCCAGACAACGCTCACGATCCCCCTTCATGGCATGAGCGGTGAGGGCAATGATCGGAATATGGCTGCCGGTCATCCGTTCCTTCCTGCGAATCGCTGCTGTGGCCTCGAAGCCGTCCATCTCAGGCATCTGCACGTCCATCAAGGCCACGTCAAAGCTCTGTGCGTCGAGTGCTTCCAAGGCCATTTTTCCATTGGGCACCACGCTGACAACGTGGCCCCGCTTCGAGAGGATCCGCACGGTTAGTTCCCGGTTAATGGGGTTGTCGTCCGCTAACAGGATGCGAAGACGGTACCGCGCTTCTTGGAGGGAATGTCTTGTGACCAGTTTCGAACCCTCGTTTCGTTGCCGCCTTAACCCGAGAACTTGCAGGATGGCTTCCCGCAGCTCCCATTGGCGAACCGGCTTGGTTAGATAGGCGGAAATGCCCACTTGCCGGCAGCGGTCGGAATCACCGCGCTGGCCACTGGAAGTCAGCATCATGATCGTCGCCTTGATCAGGTCCGGATCTTGCTTGATCTTCGCGGCGGTTGCGAATCCATCAAGCTGCGGCATCTGGGCGTCGAGCAACACCAGAGGCGTCGCCTCGCCCGCTTCTCTCCTGCGCCTCAATTCAGCAAGCGCCGCCCAACCGCTGGATACTGAGGTGGGCTTCATTCCCCAGCGGAGAAGTGTCTGTTCCAGGATGCGCCGGTTGGTCGGATTATCGTCCACGACCAGGACTGGGATTCCGGCAAGAGTGGCGTGCCCGGCGAATTCCCGTTCCTTCTGAGAATTTTGTTCCAATCCGAATTTCGCTGTGAAGTGAAACGTACTCCCCCGGCCGGGATCGCTCTCCAGCCAAATCCGTCCTCCCATCATAGCAACCAGCCGGCTGGAGATCGTCAGGCCAAGGCCTGTTCCCCCATACTTTCGAGCCGCGGAACTATCCGCTTGGGTGAACGCACCGAAGATCAGTTCTTGCTTGTCCTTCGGTATCCCAATGCCCGTGTCGCGGACTGCGAAGTGCAATTCGACCCCAGAATCTTGTTTCTGCTGCACCTCAGCCTGTAAAATCACCTCGCCACGGTCCGTAAACTTGACAGCGTTTCCCAACAAGTTCACGACCACTTGTCTCAGCCGGGCCGGGTCGCCTGCAACCTCCTGGGGAACGTCGGAGCGGATATCGCACACCAGCTCCAAACCTTTCTCGCCGGCCCGCACGCCGAACGTCCGTATGGTCTCTTCGAGGTTTTCACGCAGGTTGAAGAAGGTGCACTCGAGCTCCATCCTTCCGGCCTCGATTTTCGAGTAGTCCAGAATGTCGTTAACCACCGAGAGCAGAGAATCCGCGGACATTTTGACCATGCTCAGAAATTCCCGCTGCTCGTTGGTGAGCTGCGTTTCGAGCGCAAGTTCGGTCATGCCGATGATCCCGTTCATCGGTGTTCTGATTTCGTGGCTCATGTTGGCAAGAAACTCGCTTTTTGCGCGACTTGCGGCTTCTGCCGCCTCCTTCGCCTTTTTGAGTTGTTCTTCTGCCTCCTTGCGGCCCGTCACATCGATCAATGTACTCTCCGTGGCTCCGGGCGTTCCGTCCTTGTCTTCCAACCAGTTCGCGTTCGACAGGACCCAAACCTGGCTCCCGTCCATTCGCCGCATTACATGCTCAAAATTCACGACGGTCTTTTCTTGTTGGAGCCTGGCCATGAAGACCTTTCGCTCTTCAGGGTCGAAGTAGCGATCGGGCATGGGAGTGCCGATGAGTTCTTCGCTTGATGCATAACCAAAAATCCGGGCAAACGCGTCATTGCAATCCAGGATGCGCCCGTCGGAGCCCGTTCGAACGACACCCGCAAGGCTTCGCTCAAACAACAGGCGATAGCGCTGTTCCGCAGATTCCAGCTCCACGGCTTGGGCGGAAAACCTGCGATTTAAATTGGCGCTCCCCACGGCAATTCCCAGCACCACCAGGGTGGCCATTGCGATCCCCATGACTCCCAGCGAAGAGAAGCTTACCGTGTGCGAAAAGTCGGGAAGTGTGTTGGACTTCGTGAAAGTGGCGGCCGCCATCCCGGTGTAGTGCATGACCGGGATGGCAGCACCCATGACTAGGGCGCTTGCCACCTTCCGCCATAAGTTTCCTTTGGTCTCTTCTCGAGCCTGGAAGACAAGCCGTAGCCCGGTAAACGAGATGATGATCGCGAGGATCACCGATAGTGTCACAATCAAGGCACTGAAGTGGCACAGAGCCGCTAAACGCATTGCGGCCATGCCGAGATAGTGCATGGCCG
>WNFB01004796.1_pt1 | contig 12308 bp, 9 predicted proteins | sample 5400501 | NCBI WGS metagenome assembly WNFB01 (sample SAMN13153341, study PRJNA577476) | soil metagenome | isolation source: 200 cm saprolite under Douglas fir tree site 2 hole 1 | place: USA:California | collected 2015-04-18 | reverse complement strand
CATTTAGGGTGAATGCGAGGAACAGGGCACCGAGCAGAATTATGGGGCTGCCGAGAAATGATAGTCCCGGCGCATTCTGCCGCAGAGCTGACGCCCCGATAAAGTAGCTCGGCACCGCCAGGAGGACCGCTCCAACGGCAGCAGAAACGTTAGGCTTGAACGACGATACGATATTCACGATGTGACTCCCCGCATAATGTACTTTGCACAACAGAGTTGAAAGCCAAATTTTTTTTACGCCCGCGCCCGGCGTATTACTTCCTCCATGTCCCGCAGGTACCCATCGAGCGCACGGCGGCCGGCCGCAGTCAGGCGGTACTCGGTGCGCGGGATACGTCCTTCGAAGAATTTGTGACAGGCGAGATAGCCGCCTTCTTCCAACTTGCGCGCGTGGACGCTGAGGTTGCCGTCGCTCGTGCGGAGCAGGCGCTTGAGATCGTTGAAGCTCAGCGAGTCGTTTACCGCCAGCGCGCTGATGATACCCAAACGAATGCGCTCATGGATCAGGCGGTCGAGTTGCGGGATCTCGCCGGGCACGCGCCGCTCACGACCCTTGGCGGCCGGCTTTGCGGCTTGCAGGCGCGCATCGTCCCGTACCACAGAACTTCTAGCCACCGTACCTCCTCCCGATCCAGATTCCGAACAGAATGTGCAGCCCGCCGAAACCCGCCGCCATCGCCCAGTTTCCCAGCGCGGAAAGGACCAAAGCGGCCGCGCCCATCGTCATGAAACAAACGCCCATGACCGGCACAACAGGAACCGAAAACGCGCCTCCGGTGATCACGCCCACGCCATAAAGCAGCATCCACATGCCCGGCAGCATCGACCCGAGACCGGCCCGGACCAACGGGATAGTGAGCAGCGCCGCCGCTGCCACCGGAGGCAAAAAACTCAAGGCCACTTTTCGCCCAGGTCCACTAGTCCAAGGCAAGCCGCGTCGGAACGCTTTACTTTGTATGGCCACGATCGCGAGGCTGACGGCTATAACAGCTTCGCAAATCCAGATCTCCAGCCAGCGCAGGTCAAAAGAGTAATGCGACGCCAGCCAAGCAGCAGGCAATGCCGTCGCTCCCACCGCAACCATCCCCCACCCGGGCACAGCGGTGAACGCGGCGGACAGTTCCATAGTTTGGCGGATGAAGCGCAGATCATCCGCCGCGCGGGTATCAAGGGGGCGGATACCGTGAATCGACCGAATTCGGCGCGCACGGTGGGATTGCACGATAGCAGGTTAAGGCCGTTGATCCAAGATTGTCAAGTACTTTGTTGCACAAAGCATATAAGGCACTATCCAATCTCAAGATTCCATGCCTGAAGGGATGCTCTATCGCGCGGGCGCATCCTCCACAATCGCCTGCACCAGCTGGTCGATTGTGTCGGTGATGCGTTTGGGAGGGAGATTAGAGTTGTTCGAGAGGATCGAGAACACGACCGCTTCTCCGCTATCGGTGGTGGCATAGCCGGAGAGCGTCTTGACGCCGCCCAGAGACCCGGTCTTACCGGAGACGCGGCTTTGCAGGCGGGGAGCGCTCAGGCGGTCGGAGAGCGAGCCGTCCACGCCCGAGAGTGGGAAAGTGGATTTGTACGCCGCGCCCCAGGGTTGGAGGGAAGCGTAACGCAGCAACTGCACGATCGCGTGCGGCGTGACCAGATTCTGACGCGAAAGTCCGGAGCCATCGTAGAACATGTACTGGTCGTTCGAAATTCCCGCCTGGGTGAGAAATCCGCGGAGCACCTCAAGGCCGCCTTCGATGGTTCCGGAGGTGCCGCGCTCGCGTCCCAGCAGGCGCAAAAGAATTTCGGCATGCAGGTTCTGGCTCACCTTGTTTACCACCCGGACATCTTCCAGCATGGGCTTCGACTCGTAGCTGGCGAGCACGATCGGCTGGTCGGTCTTGAGAGGACGCGCCTGACCGTCGCTGCCGCCGCGCGAAGGCGCAATGGCGGTCACGCTGAAGGTGGACAGCGTCGCCAGTTCTGTGTGATGGGTGCGCTGGCGCCCGTACACCACAATGCCGCGTTTCTCCAGGAGTTGACGGAAAAGCCCCGCGGCAAATTCCGCGGGATCTTCAATGGCGAGCGCTTCGTTGGCGCCGGGGTCATCGAGCGGCATGTTGCCCCAGAGCGTGAGGACAGTCGAGCCCGGCTCGCGATTCACGAAGAATTTTCTTCCGGTGCCGGCGGGAGTCGTGATGATGCGGTTGTCGAGACGGTAATAGTCGGCAAACGGAGTGACACTGACAAAGGCCTTCTCGCCCGGCCGATCGGCGGGCAGGATGTTCACGAAGACGACATTGTCGTTGATCGTAAGCGCTGAAACGGGAGCGCCATCAGCCCACACCAGATCATCCTGGCTCCAACCTTCGCCGTAGCGTTCGAACGCGAAGTAGGAATCATCGGCTACGATGTCGCCATCTACATACTTCACGCCTTTCTGGACGAGCGCGTCGGCGAGCATTTCGAGCGCCTGAATCGGATGATCGTTGCGCTGGGTGCGCAAGTCGTAGGGCAGTTCGCGTCCGGAAAGATTCGGATCGCCGTGTCCGACCAGGAGCAGGTCGCCGTTCAGCCGCCCATAGCGGTCGAGCGTGCCGGCGGTTTCGACGGTCGTGCGGAACTTATAATCGGGACCAATCAGCGCGAGCGCCGCCGCAGTCGTAAAGAGCTTGGTGTTCGAAGCTGGAGTGAAAAGCTTGTCGGGATTGAGGGCGTAAAACGTTTGGCCTGAGGAGAGCGATCTGACCTCAATGCCCCAGAAGCCGCGCGCCAGGTCCGGCGCGCTGAGCACGCCTGCGATACGCTCCTGTAGAGGTTTAGGTGGAGCCGCCAGCGCTGACCCGGCAACTAACAGGACAATGAACAAGTATTGCGAAAGTGACGAGCGGCGCGGCATTGTCAAGATTGTAACACCCAGTAATTACGGGCACGTTCTAGAATAACGGCGACATGCGGGCGATCTTTCATTGGAACCTGGGTTCCCGGACGATTGAACTGGGACGTCGCACCCTGATCATGGGGGTGGTGAATGTGACGCCCGATTCGTTCTCCGACGGCGGCCTGTACTTCGATGCGGATAAGGCCGTCGCGCACGCTGAGCAGTTACTGGCCGAGGGGGCCATGCTCATTGACGTGGGCGGGGAATCGACGCGGCCGGGAGCGGGCGTGGCGCCACCCCGGGAGTCCGCGGAGGGTGCCTCGGCTGCGGAGACGCGGGTCAGACCTCCCGTATCTGAGGAGGAAGAACGGAAGCGGGTGCTGCCGGTGATCCGGGATCTTAAGCGGCGCCGGCCCGACGCGATCGTTAGCGTGGATACCTACAAGGCTAGCGTCGCACGCGCAGCGATAGAAGTGGGTGCCGAGGTTGTGAACGACATCAGCGCCTTTCGCTGGGATCCGAAGATGGCCAAGACGTTGGCCGAGTTGAAAGTGGGAGGTGTGCTCATGCACACGCGAGGCCGCCCCGAAGAATGGCGCGCACTGCCTCCGATCGGCGACCCAGTCTTGTTGGTGAAGCGGGAATTGCGGCAATGGGCTGAGGAGGCGATTCTGGCTGGGATCAAGCGCGATCATCTGGCGCTCGATCCGGGATTCGGCTTCGGCAAGCGCTTCGAAGAAAATTATCCTCTGCTGGCGCGCTTTGCCGAACTGCAACAGGTTGGATATCCGCTGGTGGCGGGCACATCGCGAAAATCGTTTATCGGGCGAACTCTGGCACGCGACGGCCACGATGCTCCCGTCGAGCAGCGGCTTTACGGAACGCTGGCCGCGGAGGTCGCGTTGATTTTGAAAGGAGCCCATATCATCCGGACGCACGACGTGCGCTTCGCGGCCGAGGCGTCAAGGATCGCGGATGCGATCGTGGCCGCCGGAGGATAGGCACGTCAGAAGTAAGAGGTTATCGCAGAAGTTAACTCAATTCTTGCCTAGAGCCTCTAACAAAAACCCCAATAACGGCCAATATCACCGCCACCGTTCCCTTACCGGCTGTAGGGCGGAGCTGGGCCGACATCGCACCGGGCGAGACTCGCTACTCAGGAAAGTTCATGCGACGAAGCAAGGCCTGAAAGCGAGGACTGGAGCGCAGGTTGTCTAGTCGGGGATCTACCTTCAACTCAAGCAATTTGCTATCGTGCTGAGCGTAGCCTCGTTCCAGCAAATCGAGCGCTTTTCCCTGTTCTCCACTTGCGGCGTAGAGTGTGACGATGGAATACGGATCGTCATCTCGGTTAATAGCATTCTTGATTTCCTGGCGAGCGGACTCGAACCACCTTCGATTAATGTGTTCCAGGCCGGAGGTTGGATAGGCCTTTTGGTAGAGCGAACAACGATTCTTGAACAGCGCTTTTGCGAACGGGTCAATGCTTGGCAGGGCCGGAATTTTCAGGCACTCGGAAATCGCTTCCTTGTACATGCCCTTCAACTCGTAAGCGCGGGCCAAGCCCCACCGCGCCCGCCGGTAGTTCGGGTCCATCTCTAGCACTTTGCGTAATTGATTCACCGCCTCATCGTAGCGTCGGGCGTACAAGAAAAACCATGCGAAGTCGTTGGCCATCTTAAGGGACAAAGGGTCCAGTTCGCGCGCTCGTTGCATTTCTTGAAGAGCCTTATCCGTTTGCGCAAGATCCCGGAAATAGTACGCATAACCCGCGTGCGCAACCGATGAGTTGGGATCGAGTTCGATAGCCCGCTTATACTCCCGCGCAGCAGCACTGAAGTCCCACGCTCGTGCTAAATAGTAGTCACCCAGTTCAGAGTGGCCTTCGCCGAGTCCGTCATCGAGTTCCACCGCCTTCATCGCCGCCGCTTTTATCTTCGGAGCCGCCTCAGGCTCGGACATAAGATTAAAAAAAGTTCCGAGGTCAATGCAGCGGGAAAGCCCGGCATACGCCGCCGCATAACTCGGGTCCCTGACAATGGCTTCCTGGAAATATTGCAGGCACTTGGTTGCGCCTTCTTTGTCGTCTTTGTCGAAAAAGTATCGCGCTCGCAGGTAAGCATCGTGAGCCTCGGGACTGGTGGTCGGTTTATGTTCCAGCCGGTGCTGCACCTGCGGCGTGAGCTTGATTCCCACCTCATGGGCGATGGCCTGCGATACTTCGCCCTCCAAACGTAAGGCATCATCGAGGTCGCGGTTATAAGTCTCAGCCCAAAGAACTTCGTCCGTACCGGGGCGAACCAACTCCGTACGGACTCGTACCTGGTTGGCCGATCTCTCGACCGTTCCCGTGAGCACTGCGTCGACGTTCAGATCCTTTGCGACTTGCGGCAACGGTTTGTGAGTGTCTGCGTATAGCATCGCGGAAGAACGGGAAATCACGCGCAGATTGCCCAGCTTCGCCAAGTCCGTCGTCAGTTCCTCTGTCAGACCGTCGACGAAGTACTGTTGTCCGGGATCGCCCGAGAAGTTCCTCAACGGCAGCACCGCTAGCGACTTGATCTTAGGACCAGTCGCGTTCACCGCGTGGCTCCGCGTCAAGATGTAAGTGACGCTAATTAGGGCGACTGCCGCCACTCCAGCCAAAACAAGCCAGCGACGTACCCGCCAAGTCTGGCTTGATCGGGGGTCACCTTCGGCGTCCCCAGGGCTTTCGGCTCCGTGCTCTTTTTCTTCCTCCTCCAAACGCAGTTTGCGGCTTTGCAACCAGGCGTCGAGTTCGGAACTCAAGGCGTAAACGGAGCCGCGCTTGTCGTGGACGTGGCGATGGATCGGCATCGCCTCGCGCTTCTCCCAACGCTGAACCGTGCTGACATCCCGTTTTACATAGGTGGCAATTTCCTTCCACGAATCAAGGCGTGTTTCGGGGGGCTGGTCGGAGAGCCCAGAGGAGGAAACTGGCGAGGGATCCCTCATATACCACCGTTTCTCGCCGTGGGGAACCAAGCGGTGACGCGAGAATGGATTCTACCACTGTATCGCCTTAGCGGAGCATGAACCGCATTACGCTGCAACGATGGGTTACCGCCTTTTACAGCTTGCTCCTGCACATGGTCCAGGCGGATTCTCGCTAGCAAGGCCCATGGACCGGCCGCCGGCCCTCGGCCGTCAGGCACTGGTAGTAGCTGCCGTGACAGAGACAGATTGTGGGAACCACACGCAACATTAAGGAGAAATGCCGTGTTCAGTCTTGAGAAGCATACAACCCTATTCTGCCGCTCTGCGGTACTTTGGATGACGGTGCTTTTACTGGCCACCGCCATCATTACACCCAGCCAGTTGAGAGCGGACGCCGTAACCGACTGGAACGCGATCGCGTCGACAACGATCGTCGTGAACGCCGGGCAGCCGCCGCCCGTGTCCGTGCTGAGCTTCGCGATGGTGCAGGGAGCGGTGTATGACGCGGTCAACGCAATCGACCGTGGCCACCGGCCGTACCTCGTGCAGCCGAGTGCGAATCCGTCAGACTCGAAGGCTGCGGCCGCGGCAACGGCGGCGTTTCGCGTGCTCGTGGCGCTCTTCCCGACGCAGCAGCCGACGCTGCAGGGGACCTATGACAACTATATAGCGGGCCTGCCCGACGACCCGCCGGGATCGAAGGCTGCGGGGATCACTGTCGGTGAGGCGACAGCCGCGGCAATGGTCGCCGCACGGCAAGGCGACGGACGCTTCGGGCCGCCGCCGACGCTGTACCCGCCGGCGCCGGGCATCTGGCGGCCGACGCCGCCGAACTACGCGAACGACCCCGCGCCGTGGGTCGGGAACGTACGGCCGTTCATCGTCCCCAGCGCAGAGATGCTCCGCACCGACGGCCCGAACGCGCTCACCAGTGCCGCCTATGCGGAGGACTTCAACGAGGTCAAGAAGCTCGGCTCACTGACGAGCACGACCCGAACGGCAGACCAGACCGATGCTGCGATCTTCTGGCAGGACCATGCGATGGCGCTCTGGAATCGGATCTTTCGCACGCTGGCGGCCAGCCAGGGCTTGGACATCGTCGAGAACGCCCGCTTGTTCGCCATGACCAACCTGGCTGCGGCTGACGGCGCGATCGGCTGCTGGAACGACAAGTACTACTGGCAATTCTGGCGACCGATCACGGCGATTCGCGAGGCGGACAGCGACGGCAACCCCGCCACCGAGGCCGACCCGACGTGGCTACCGCTGTTCGACCCGGCGACACCGGTCTTCGGCGGGCCGCCGCTCGTCACGCCGCCCTTCCCCGACCACCCCTCGGGGCACGCCTGCGCGACCAGTGCGTTCGTGCAGACGCTGCAGAGCTTCTTCGGCACCGACAAGATCGCCTTCAGCGCCTTCAGCAACAAATCCGGTACCACGCGGAGCTTCGACCGGTTCTCGGATGCGCTCAAGGAGGTCATCGGCGCCCGAGTGTGGGCCGGCATCCACTTCCGCACCGCCGACAGGCAGGGAGCCGTGCTCGGCAAGAAGGTCGCCCGCTGGCTCGACAAGCACTACTTCGAGCCGGTTCACTGACACGCCGGGCGACGCTTGCTTCACTGCTCAACTCCAGGCTCGGACTTCCCGGCCCGTTGTGAGCAGTTAATGACGATGATCCGTTCTCAATGCACGACAAAGGAGTGATCCTCAATGAAACCATCGATGGTTTGCACACTTGTTGTAGTCGTCTTTTCGTTCCTCGGGCTTGCTTCCCGGGCAAGCGGTACTTGCACAAACCCAAACAGCATTCTGAATTCCACGTATGGATGGGAAGGCCACGCGCTGGGAGCTGCCGGCAACACCCAAGGACCGAAAATCGGCGCTTTTCTGCCTTTCGTGCACTTCGGACACTTCGCCTTTGATGGAAACGGAAATTTCTCTGGAGCACATGACACGAACTTCGGCGGTGGATTACTCCCTCACGTCGATTCGGGCACTTACAGCGTGAATGCAGATTGCACTACGGGCACAATTTCCTTCACTACCGGTGGCGGCATCAGACTGAGTATCGTGATTACCAGCGGGGGCCAAGAGATCAAATTTGTCGGCGCAAACACCGACATAGTTGAGTCCGGCACCCTGCGATTAATGGCGGCATCATGCTCCGCTAGTATCCTCAGCGGCAACTCGTATGGCTATTCTACGGACGGTCTCGTCGCGGCCGGGAATGGGAACAGCTTCCCGCGCGTCGGCGGCTTCGTGCCCTTCGCGCATGGAGGTCAGATTTCATTCGGGGCCGATGGGAGCATTTCGGGCGTCGACAACGAGAGTTTCGCCGGCGTGCTTAAGCCCGGGCAACCAGTTGCGGGTACCTACAGTGTGAATTCGGACTGCACCGGAACGACCACCATGACGATTGCTGGCGTCGACAACAGTTGGCATTTTGTCATTCTTCAAGACGCCGGTCAGATCATTTTTGTTGCGACCCCAACCGGCTACGTCTGGGCCGGTACTCTCACCAAGTATTAGCCAGCTTTTGCTTATCTGGTTGCTTCAGCACGCCACAATGGGTTGGGCGGTAAGATCCGGGTCCAGCAAGTACAACTCAACGACATCTATCTGCGCTCCAAGCCCGAGGGTTCGCAGGAGACGTTTTCCTCTTGCCGGATAGCGACGGGAACCAGCCGGGCGGACTGCGTGGCTCGTTGGGCGCGGCCTCGCTGAAAGCGCCGCGGGTCAGCTTCGATCCCGGGCACAGAATTTTCGCCAGCTGGTCCGAGGTCTCTGGGGCAGGTTTTGTTAGAAGTTCTGAACAGTTTCTTACTTCTACAATCCGACTTCTGCAATCGGCAGCTCAGGCGCGCGCGGCTTCGCTCAACGGAGCACCGGTCTTGAGCGCGGGCAGGCGAATTTCAAAAGCCGCCCCACCCTCAGGACGGTTGTAGCAGGTGATCTGCCCCTTGTGATCTTGAACCACGCCATAGGTGGCGCTGAGGCCCAGACCTGTGCCTTTGCCGACGGGCTTGGTGGTATAGAAAGGGTCAAAAACACGTTCGGGATTACGCAATCCGGGGCCGGTGTCGGCGAATTCGATGACGACTTCGTTGCCCTCGTGCCGCAGTGACACGAGGAGGCGTCCTCCGCCGGCGTCCTGCAGGGCATCCACGGCGTTTTCCACGACCTGAAGGAAGGCCTGCAAAAGCTGGTTGGAGTTGCCGAGCACGCGCGGCAAAGTGCCGTCGCTCTTAACGGTGAGGCTGATTTCGCGGTTCTCCAGTTTGAATCCTTCCATCTGCACAGCACGCTGCAGCAGTGGCTTTAACTCCAGTGGAGTCTTCTCTCCGGGAGTCTGCTGCGCAAAACTGAGAAGGTCATTGACCAAGTCGCGGGTACGCCGGGCCTGCTGGCCGATTTTCTGCGCGGTGGAGAGTTGTTCGCGGCTCAGGCTGCTGCTGGCGGCCAGGCGCTCGGAACTTCCCAAAATAGTGGAGAGCGGATACTCCAATTCGCTGGCCGCCATCGCGACCAATTCTCCCAACGAAGCCAGCTTGGCCTGCTGGACAACTCGTCCCTGCAGCCGCTGCAGGTTGTCATAGCTGTTGCGGGACTGCCTGAGCAGCTGCACCAGTTTGCGATCGAGCAAGTGCTGCTTCAGGAAAACGAAAAAGGCGAGAACAGCGAATCCGCCCATGGCAACGGTGAAGCGTACCTGTCGCAAGTAGGCCGTTTCTCTGCCCATGAACAGTGCCCAGAATCCCATCAGGGGCAGCGAAAGCAGCGCCACTTTCGCGAGCAGCGGCGCAAAAGGCGCATTCGCGGGTGTGGCCGAAGATGTCGCTTGCGTTTCGCGTAAGCAGCGGCGTCCTGTCAGCGCGACCCAGAAGAAACCGAGCAGCGCCATCAGAAAGGGTACATCGTAGATTCCCCCGCTCACGTAAGTCCCGCGCGCGATAGCGGCATTGATGCCTTCCGAGGAAATCGCATAAACAATACTGGCCAGCAGGATATTGCGATAGAGCGTTCGCCAAGGTCCAGAGCTGGTGAGGAAGGACCATCCTGAGACAGCAATTACGATCAGCGCCTCCACGAGATACAGGATGTCCCAGCGGAGGCTATACACGGGGACGTTCCTGACGAGGTATTCGTCCGGGAAAACCGCGAAGGCGTAGACGACTATCCACCACACCAGCAGAATGACTACGTTCAAGGCGCTGGGGAGCACACCCTCGCTTTCATCCGCCTTTTGCGGGCGAATGGAGACGGCGGCCATGATGGGAACGGCGTGCAAGAAAAGGATGATGTCTCCGTAAAAGGGGTCGGGCAGCGGCTGGCGGCGAACGACCTCAAACCACGCCCAGCCTGCCTGATTGAACCACCACATGACCAGACCTATGGTCATCAGTCCCCAGAAAAGCCTGGTGTGGCCGCGGCTGTCGAGAGTATTTCTTATAGTGAGAACGAGTGTGACTGTGGAAACGAGTAAAGGAACCAAGTTGCCCATCGCGACACGGAAGAACAGATTTGGAAACACGACGGGCGCCAGAGCAAAGGCCAACACCAGTGCGATTCCGCAGGCCAGCGACGAGATTGGACGCAGGGGCATCCCAATGCATCATATGAGTTTCTCGTCGTTATGTTTAGGTCACCATGAGGTTACCGGAGGTTACTCAGGTAACCAGCGCCAGCGCATCGCTGTGGAGCGGGCTGGACTCCACGACCGGGAAACAGATTGCCCGGCGTCCCGCTCCGGCTGCTAGAATCTGCCCATGGCCTTCCCTGCCACGCGCATGCGGCGTCTGAGGTCGACGGAAACGTTGCGCTCCCTGGTTCGCGAAACCCGGCTTAGTCCCGAGTCTCTGGTCTATCCCATGTTTATTTGCCCGGGATCTGAGATCCGCAAGGAAGTGGGTTCCATGCCCGGAGTTTGCAACCTCTCCCTGGATGAAGCGGTGAAAGAGGCGCGGCAAACGGATGCGCTGGGCGTTCCAGCCGTAATTCTTTTCGGGCTACCGGAAAAGAAAGACGAGGTGGCGACAGGCGCATGGGTGGACGATGGCATCGTGCAGCGGGCCACACGAGCCATCAAGAGTGAAGTGCGGGATCTCTTAGTCATCGGCGATGTCTGCCTGTGCGAATACACCTCGCATGGACACTGCGGAATCGTGAAGTCTGGGCCGCGATCGTTGGGGGCAGCGGCAGCCGCGCCGCCATCGACCGCCGAGTACGAGATCGTCAATGACGCGAGCCTGGAACTGCTGGCGCGCACGGCGGTTTCGCTGGCGCGGGCAGGCGTGGACATCATCGCGCCCTCCGACATGATGGACGGCCGGGTAGGAGCGATCCGCAAGGCATTGGACCAGGCGGGCTACGTCAATACCCCCATTCTTTCCTATGCCGCCAAGTTCGCGTCCGGCTTCTACGGTCCGTTCCGGGAGGCAGCCGATTCGGCACCCCAGTTCGGGGATCGCCGTTCTTATCAGATGGATCCGGCAAACGTCCGCGAGGCGATTCGCGAGATCGAACTGGACATCGAAGAAGGCGCCGACATGATCATGGTCAAGCCAGCCCTGCCCTACCTGGACGTGATTGCCGCCGCCCGGCAGCGATTCGACCTGCCCCTGGCGGCGTATCAGGTCTCGGGAGAATACGCCATGATAGAGGCCGCCGCCCGCAATCAATGGATCGACCGGGAACGGGTAATGATGGAGTCGCTGCTGTGCATTCGGCGCGCCGGCGCCGACATTATCCTGACCTACTACGCCCAGGAGGCGGCGAAGCTGCTGGCCTAAACCCCTGTTCTGATCAAAATCTGTAGGGTTCCCCACGATCGTTGCACCATTTTCACAAAAGTGCTGTAAAATCCGGCCACTCAGGGTGTACCCGTGGCCAGCTACTCAGTACTCTCTTCGGAAGACCTGGTCAAAGCATGCGTCGGTTCTAATAACGAAGCCGCGTGGGCGGAATTCATTCGCCGATTTCATCCCGTGATCGCCAAGGTCGCGGGGCGAACTGCGCGGCGGCACTGGCCGCAGGCTCCCCGGCATTTGGTGGACGACCTCGTCCAGCCTATCTGAAGCTGTGCGCGGACGACTGTCGCCTGTTGCGGCAGTTCCAATTCCGGCAGCGCGAATCTATCTACGGATTTCTCAAAGTGGTCGCGGTCAGTGTGGTGCTCGATCACTTCAAATCCGAACGGGCTCAGAAACGAGACACCAATCAGACCGAAGCCATCTCGGAGCACACCCCCCTCGATAGTCCAGCGAACGGCAGCGGGACCCGCCTGTCGATGGAAGACGAGATCGCTTTGCGGGAGATTGACGGCATTATAGCCAAGCTTTATACCGGCACGATTCTGGTGAGAAATCGAGCCATCTTTTGGCTCCATCACCGGGATGGGATGACCGCCCAGGCAATCGCATCCGTCGCCTGGATCGATCTGAATACCAAGGGCGTGGAGACCGTACTTCGCCGGATG
>WNFB01010485.1_pt1 | contig 12310 bp, 16 predicted proteins | sample 5400501 | NCBI WGS metagenome assembly WNFB01 (sample SAMN13153341, study PRJNA577476) | soil metagenome | isolation source: 200 cm saprolite under Douglas fir tree site 2 hole 1 | place: USA:California | collected 2015-04-18 | reverse complement strand
CGAAACACGATCTTCGGGTTGTGCTTCTGCAAAACTTTGGTGATGGCCGCCGTCAACGTCGTCTTGCCGTGGTCGATGTGACCAATCGTCCCGACATTGCAGTGCGGCTTATTCCGTTCAAATTTTTCTTTCGCCATTTTCTTCCTCGATCTTTAGGAGGTCCTTCGCCGTCGCTCAGGATTTCGGCGCGCGGCTCAAACGCCGCACAACGCCTCAACCTCGCTATGTCAGTAGTACCGATAGAGCTTGCTGAACCGGGCGCGCAGCGCCGGGTCCACTTCCTCGATCTTCGACAGATACAACTCGCGGATCTGGCCCTGATCGGGGACTGTTAAAGACTCATACAGCGATCGCGCCGCTCCCAGCTTGGACTCGTCGATCACATCGATCGTGCCCGCCGCCAGGATCGCGTCCCAATCGCGAATGCGTATGTTCTGTCCGCTCAGCTTTTTCAAATACTTCGTAATCCGGTCCGCCGCGAATACTTGAACTATCGCGGCCTTTAGTTCGCCGAATGCCTGCTCGTTTTCAACCTTGATCGTTGCCTGCTCGAATGCCATAAAGTTGTTTAAATGACTAGCTCCCTCGCGACGAACGCTCGGGATTTCGGCTGCGGGCTCCCGCTTCGCTTACGCCCGCAAACCGCCTCAATCTGGAGCGGGAGACGGGAATCGAACCCGCGACCAACAGCTTGGAAGGCTGTGACTCTACCACTGAGTTACTCCCGCGCTTCCGCAGCGGCTAAAGCCGCTTCTTCCGACTCTCAGCGGCACGGCTAAGCCGTGCCCTCCCAAAAACTATGGTAGAAACGCGGGCGTGCCGCGTCTCCCATTGCATTCACAAACGCGGCCAACCGCGTCGCAAAGCCCAGTATCTGGAGCCGATGATCAGGATTGAACTGATGACCTCTCCCTTACCAAGGGAGTGCTCTACCAACTGAGCTACATCGGCTCGAAAACCCAGCTGTCAGCTCGCGGCTGTCAGCTCTCAGCAAAAACCCGACATTGGCTACTTTGCGCTGTCGGCCTTTGCGTCCGGGTGCAAAACGTCCTTGCGCCGGACGACCGTTTTCACCGCAAATAACGCCAGCACCGCCAACGAAGCCAGACGAAGTTTCTCGTCGGTGATCGTATTCCACGACAATACCGCGAGCACTGCGTATGCGACCATCGCCAAACTGAAACGGCTTATCAACATTTCGCCACCGGCTCAAACTGGTGCACAGGGGAGGATTCGAACCTCCGTACCTCGCTAGGAGGAACAGATTTACAGTCTGTCGGCTTTAACCACTCACCCACCTGTGCGCAAAACTGAAAATCCGCCGACCTGCAAATCAAAAACACAAATTCATTACAGCGCTGCTGGTTAGGAAACGAAATGCAGGAATTCTCGCTTGTCGCCCGCGACCTGCCGGAAAATACCCTGATGGAGTGCGTTAGAACTGTTGCGCCACTCGCGCGTACATCTGCGCAAACCTTCCGTTGTTTCCGGAAAACCGTTTTCCTGGAGCTGGCGAAGGGATTTGAACCCCTGACCCTCTGATTACAAATCAGATGCTCTACCAGCTGAGCTACGCCAGCATTTCGGAAGCATGGCCTTGCGGGCACAATACTTCCTGATCCCATCGAGATGTCCGGGACAATTATTTAAGGTATCACAGGGCAAAAACAGGTGCAACCGCACCGCCGCGGCGCCGGCGCGGTCGAGATGAAATCTCCAAGTCGCTGCGGTCCCAGAGTGGTATTATGCCATCCCTGTAAGCCCTTCATGCGTATCAAGCGTACCCTCCCTGTCCTGATCGGCGTGCTCGCGATTGCGGCGGCCGTTGTGGCGATCGTCCAACTGCGCAAGCGCGCTCCGCCGGAGGCGGTCCGGCTACTGCCCGGGGCCGATGGTTTCTTCTATATAAACCTGAAGTGGATTCGAACCTTCAACGCCACCAACCAGCTTCCGCCGGTCTCCCATGACCCGGACTACCAGAAATTTGTCGAGGAAACGGGCTTCCAGTTCGAGCGAGATCTGGACCAGGCTGGCTTTGCCGTGCACTATCCGCAGAGTTGGGGCGCAGGGACAGGAGGCTCGGCGTCCGAGCCGCGGTTCTCCGAGATCTTCGTCGGCAAGATTGACTCCGGCAAGCTGACCGCGTACCTCAAGAAGATCGCATCATCTGTGGACGATTATCACGGGTTCGATATCTACAACGTGCCGATGGAAGGCCGCACGGTTCGAGTGGCGGTGCTTTCGTACGACAGCGTGGCGGTTTCGAACCATCCGGATGAGAACGTAATTCGCGGCATCCTGGACCGCTCGCGAAAGCTGGCCTCGCCATTCGGAGGGCCTCAGTTCCTGCGGCAGTATTACAAGAGAGTGCCGTTTGCGAGTTTGTCCTGGGCGATCCTGCGGGTCAACCCCGCCCAGGCCGGCTCGTTCGGCGGACTGAGCGGCTGGGCACTTCTATTTCCCAAACCTGCGGTGGTGGTGATTTCAGGGCGGTATCTCCGCGCCCTGCATTTGCGGGCCGAAGCGTTCACACAAAGCGAAGCCGATGCGCGGGCCATCACCGACCAGGTCGGCACGTTTCTGAACATTTTTCATTCCGCGGAAACCAGCATCGGAACGCAGGGCCCCGATGTAGATGTGAAGACATTTTTCGGCAGCCTGAAAGTGGAGCGATCCGGAGACCGGGCGATTTTGACTGCGACCGTGCCTCCGGGATTCATCAAGAAGGCGTTGACGGAGGCCCAACCGGAGGGCGGTGCAGCGGCGGTCCCGGCGGAGCCGCGGAAAGAACCGGGCCCAAGACCGAAGCAGAAATCGCAGAGCCGTTAAGTTGCCTGGGGCGAGCGGGACGCCTCGCCCGACAGCCGACAAGATGCCGGCGCTACACAATGCTGTAACAATTGCGTCTTTGCCGCATCTGTTGAGAGGGGCGTCCTTCGCCTCGGTATCGCTACAATAGTCCTATGTCCACTTTGCCATTACCGCTCGCAGCGTTTGTCGCGGGGTTGATCTCCTTTCTCTCCCCCTGCGTGTTGCCACTGGTGCCGGGCTATGTCTCGCTGATCTCGGGCGTGGGCGTCGAGGAATTAAAGACCGATCAAGGTCAGTTGTTTCGCAAGGTGATGTTGAACTCGGCTGCGTTCATCGTCGGTTTCAGCATCGTATTTATAACGCTGGGCGCGATTTCCACGGAGGTCGGCCAACTATTTGCGCAGTACAAGTCTTTGCTGGCACGGATTGCCGGGTTAGTGATCATTCTGTTCGGTCTGCATCTGACAGGCATCTTTCAGATCAAAGCACTGCTGGCGGATACGCGGTTGCACGGTCTCAAAGGTAGCGCGACAGTCTGGGGAGCTTTCGTGATCGGGTTCGCATTCGCTTTCGGATGGACCCCCTGTGTGGGACCGATCCTGGCCGTGGTGCTGGGATTCGCGGCGGCGCAGGATACAGTCATGAAGGGTGTCTTCCTGTTGGCGGTTTACTCCGCGGGTCTGGCGGTGCCGTTCCTGCTGACCGCGCTGGGCATCGGGCGCTTCCTGAAGTTCTATAACCGGTTTAAGTTTCATATGCATGCTATTGAAGTAGCCAGCGGCGGATTGTTGATCGCACTTGGCGTACTGCTCGTGCTGGGCCGCTTCACGATGATCTCGGGGTGGCTGTCGTTCCTGAACCGTTTTGCGTTGTAGCAGGAGTTCACTGGTGAAAAGAAACCCGCTTGTTCCTATTGTCGTAGCCGCGATCATCGCGGTCATGCTCTTTGCAGGAATTCATTCAGCTCGCAAGAACCGCGCCGGCGGGTCGGTATCAGGGCAGTTGCGCGGGCAAGCAGCGCCCGACTTTGAATTGCAATCGCTCGAGGGCAAGAATGTGAAGCTCTCGGATTTCCGAGGCAAAGCCGTTCTCCTGAATTTCTGGGCCACCTGGTACCTGGTGCGGTCCCTGCAAAATCGAGATGCCCTGGTTTGTCGAGTTGCAGAAGGAATACGGGCCACAAGGATTCCAGATTGTGGGCGTGGCCATGGACGACGCCAGCACTGAAGACATTGCCAAGTTCGTCCGGCAGATGGGGGTGAATTACCCGATCCTGCTGGGTAAAGAGGCGGTAGGGGAGAGTTACGGCGGTGTCGGCGTGCTGCCGACTACGTTTTTTATCGACCGTGACGGCAAGCTCGTGGCCCGCGAGTTCGGCTTGCAGAGCCGCAGTGTGTTCGTGGACCACATCAAAGAGGCGCTCAATCAGGGCCAACCGGTACAGGCGCAAAGGTAATCTCGAATCGAAGTTGTGACTGGGATACCCTCTTAGTGGAATGAAACGGCTATTTGCATGTTCGCTCGTCCTGTTCAGCGCCGGCGCATTCGGCCAGGACGCTCCCACCATGAAACCGGTCGTGAGCGTGGCGCCCGCTCCGGTGGTCACGATCACCCAGGGCAAGGCTTCAAAAGTACCTCTTTCGTTTCGGGTGGCCCGCGGATATCACATCAATTCCAATAATCCGAAATCGGAGTTCCTGATTCCGACCGCCCTGAAAATCGGCGCCACGACCGACATCATCATCGGCGGAATTGACTACCCGGACGGCCACGACATGAGCTTTGCCTTTGCGCCGGACGAAAAGCTCAATGTGTACACCGGAGATTTTCAGGTGGATGTCACCGTCCGGCCTCTGCGCTCAGTACAGCCGGGCAAGTACATGCTGCGCGGCAATCTGAAATATCAGGCGTGCGACAACGCCGCTTGTTATCCGCCCAAGCAGCTGCCAGTGAGCTTCGAAGTGAGGATCGGTAAGGCAGCTCCCAAAGCTCGAAAGAACCCCGCACAGAGTCCGCACTCGCACAAGTAAATGTTGCTCCCCCGGACGGCTTAGTCCAGCCCGCGCCGGCCTCTCGGCCACCATCCGGCCGGGCCCGCCGCGAAAAAGATCAGAAAGAGCAGAAGCAGCGGCAGGTGATCGAGTTCCGCGCCGAAGTAGCGCCAGAGCGGAACCCCATGGCCGGGACTCCACCAAGTCGCCAGAGTAAGGCTCACCATGTGCAGCATGCCTAGAACCGAAGCCACGCGCACGAAGATTCCGAAAATCAGACTGATCCCTATGAAGAGTTCCACGACACCCACCAGATAGCCGAAAAAGACGACATGAGGCAGTACGACGTGGCTGAGAACTGGCCGATAGAAGCTGACCGCCGTCTCCTGAATGTAGCCTTCGAGATAGTGTGCGAATCCGGTATGAGCGAACGCGCTTCCAAAGACCTTATATTCGCCGAACAGCACAAAGAAGATCCCGGTACAGATCCGGGCAATAACCAGTGCTTTGGAGAGGAGGCTATCTGGTGGCTTGGCCAACGGTTTCTCCTATCGGCAAACAGATTCGTAGAGACGCGGCATGCCGCGTCTCGCCAAGCGCCGGATCACGGCCGCGCAAACAGAGACGTGGCACGCCGCGTCTCTACGATTGGGCGCCGACTATTCGAGAACTACGCGTTGAGCGAGCTTCATCCAGTTGGCGAGTGAGTATGTCAATGCGCGCCTGCAGCACGTTGCGGATGGAAAGCATTCCGAGTAGCCGGCCGTCGTCATCCACGATGGGCAAATGGCGGTAGTGGCGCTCGACCATGGTTCCGAGCGCCTGGCCAGGAGTGGTGTCGAGCGTTGCCATCTCGACCGGCGTGGTCATCACTTCGCGGACTGGAGTCTGGCCTGGCTCGCGGCCGCTCAATGCTAAACGGCGCAGCACGTCTCGTTCGGTGAAAATTCCGGCAATGCGTTTGTTGTCGTCAATCACGGCAACCGCGCCGACATGGCGATCCAGCATGGTCCGGATGGCTTGCTCGGCCGTGGCTTCAACCGGAACGGAGGCGCCGTCCGCGTCACACATCTCCAGGATGTTCATGGCTCACCTCTTCTGTCCAGGCCCAAGCTCGTTCTTGAATACCCTGCCGTCCTTCATCACGAAGCCGACGTTGCCCAGAACCTTGACGTCGGCCAACGGGTCGCCGGCGACGGCAATCACATCGGCAAAAGCGCCGGGCGCGATCACTCCGATTTTTCCCTTCTGGTCAAGGAGTTCGGCCGCTCGCGAAGTTGCGCTCTGAATCGCCTGCATCGGCGACATCCCGAATTCAACCATGCGCGGGAATTCCTGCGCGATCGGATCAGTCCACGGGAATCCACCGGCATCGGTACCGAAAGCGATTTTTACTCCCGCCTTGAGCGCCTTGCGGAAAGACTCCTCGTGGGCGGATACGCGCTTGCGGTCGCGTTGGCCTTCCGGCGTGTCCGCCGGGGCGTGGTCGTAGTAATACACGCTCAATGTGGGAACCAGCCAAGTGCCCTGCTTGATCATCTGCGCAATCTGCGCGTCGGTCAGAGCGAGACCGTGCTCGATGGAATCACAGCCTCCGTCGAGTGCGCGCTGCATGCCCTCGCCGCTATAGGCGTGGCACGCAACTTTCTTTCCCCAGCCATGCGTTTCGCCCACGATCGCGCGGAGTTCCTCGACCGTGAGTGTCGGTTGAGAAGCGAGCTCTCCGTTCTTGCCCACCCAGGAGCGGTGAGTCATGTACACCTTGATCCAATCGGCGCCGTGATCGAGCTGCTCGCGGGCAGCTTTTCGCGCTTCAACTGGCCCGTCAATGATCTGCACACCCTTGGGCACTTCGATCTCGGGCGCGTAGCCCTCGAGCGGATATCCGCCAGTCGAGGAAATAGCGCGTGTTGAAACGAACAGCCGCGGTCCGGGAATGTATCCGCCTTCGATGGCCTGCTTGATACCCACGTCCCCATAGCCCGCGCCTTCGGTTTCCACGTCGCGCAGCGTGGTGAAACCTTGCTCAAGAGCGCGACGGACGGACACAGTTGCGCGTGCCGCGCGGAAGGCCAGCGGATATTTCAGGAGCTGAACGTCATAGCCGCCCTGGTCGGGCTCCTCGCCTTGCAGAAAGATGTGGGTGTGAGCATCAATTAGCCCGGGAAGGACGGTGGCCTGCGAAAGGTCAACCGTTTCGGCGCCGGTGGGGATACGAGCGCTGGCGGCGTCCGAGACTTCAACAATCTGGTTACCACGAATGATGATGACTTGGTTGCGGCGCGGTGAGGTGGAATCTCCATCAATGAGCACGCCCGCGCGGATCACCATTAGGGGTTTCAAGACGGGGCCGCTGTTTTGCTCCGAGCCTGCAGAAACAGCGCACGCGAGCATCAGAGGGGCTAACCAGTGCTTCAACGCGAACCTCCGGAAAGGCTGGATTGTACTCCGGCGTTATGTGCTACGCCTTTAAAAATGTCACGAGATGAGTTCAGGCGAGAAGGGCGGGCGGTTGCTTGGGCATGCGAAGTACGAAAGCTGACTGCTCTCCGTCGTCAAATACCAGCGATGCCCCGCCGGACTCCAACACACGGCCGGCGATGGCCAGTTTCACACGGCGTAGAGTGACCCCGACCGGATCGTGCCTCGGTTGTAGGGCTGTCCAGGTGGAACGGATGACTTGCCCGTGCAGCAGCGATTCCGAGGGATTCTCCTCTAACCGCAGGGAGATTTCTCCATTCGCCAGCTGCAGCTCGATCAGGGCGTTGATTAGATACTGCAGAGCCATTTGGAGCCGCGGCTCCGCAACGGAAATGCTGGCGGCGGACGTGCCCGTGAGCTGCAGCCGGATCTGGCGCGCGGCCGCCACGGAAGATAGTTGCTCGACAACCGCGCGCAAAGCCGGAGCCAGAGCGACGGGATGCGGCGGTGGCGTACCCAATTCGGCATCCAGATATTCCCGCATCAGCTTGACCATGCCGATCACTCTTTCGGCCTGTTCGAGAGCAATGCTGACAGCGTCCCCCTTGTGCCCCGCTATTTCTTCGACGGAAACCTCCAGAGAACAACGCAGGGTAGTGAGGGGCTGGCTCAGCGAGTGCAACAATTCGCCAAGCACAGCTTGATCCTGCGTTCGTCCGGCAAGTGGCTGCGGACCTGCACTCATGCGGTCGCTCCGGGTGGACTTAGCTCGTAGCCGACGCCCCGAACAGTGTGGATCAAGGGCGGGGAAAAACCATCGTCCACCTTGCGGCGCAGGTAGTTGATGTAAACATCCACCACGTTGGTGGTGGAATCGAAAGTCAGGTTCCACACGTGTTCGATGATCATGGCGCGGGTCAAACGGCGCCCGGCATTGCGCATCAGGTATTCGAGCAAGGCGAACTCCTTGGTGGTCAAATCAATGCGGCGACCGGAACGTTCGACGCGGCGCTCCACTCGATCGAGACGAAGATCGCGGACCGCCAGAACGGACTCGGAAGGCAGGTGGCTGCGCCGCAGCAAGGCCCGTGTGCGCGCCGAGAGTTCCAGAAAAGAGAAGGGTTTCACCACATAGTCATCCGCGCCCATATCGAGGCATTGCACGCGGTCTTCGACACGGCTGCGCGCCGTAAGAATCATCACCGGCACACTGGGCTTACGCTGGCGCAGACTCTTCAGGATGGCCAGACCGTCAATTCCGGGCAGGTTGAGATCCAAGATCACGAGATCATAATCAAATTCCAACGCCATCGAGCGGCCCTGTTCGCCCTCAAGGGCGGCGTCCACGGCGTAGTGTTCAGCCTCGAGACCCTTGCGGATGAAGCTGGCAAGGGCAGTGTCATCTTCTACAATCAGAATTCTCATGAGCTTCTTCTAAGTTCTACCTAAGTTGAATCTCATTCTCGGCGGGATGGATCAAAGGCACAAGATAACGAGACTGCACCAAGGGACGTGCGTTCTGGAAGTGAAACTGGAGCGCCAAACACCTTTGCATCATCTGGGAGGGAGGCGACTCAGCGCTGCGTGTCAGCAAACGGCTCCGCCACCACCTGATACTCGTCCTCGTAAACAACATAGCCGATGCGGTCTGCCTTCAGCATGCGAACCGGGATACCGTGATTCCGAAGAATTGCGACCAGATCACGGACCCGCGCAATGTGTTCGCATGCACTGTCCCTGAACCATGAAATCGCTTTGCTCTGTTTGCGGTAGAAGGGAGGTTTGGAAGCCGTGAACCGTGTTGGCCGTCTTAGGTTCTCGTTGAACCACTGTCGAATGGAATCGTGTTGTTCTTCTTCGTAGGCATAGAGCTTTCCCTCCTCCCGCAGATTGACGGCAGCATGGAACACTCCAAGCTCTCGCTCGGAATCTTCGTCGATATTTGCAACTACGAATCTTAAGTACATGGATCATCCAGTTGAGTTCGCCCCGGGCGACACGAAGCCGCCCCGTGAGCGATGAGGGAATCTATTCCCGGAAAAAAGTAGTTGCGGCGACTGCCATCAAAGAAGCCGGACTGCAAACAGCACTTCTTGAAAGCGCAGTCCGGAACCGCAGGGGCACAAATCATTGCGACCCAGCTTTTCGATGAGTTCCTTGTCACCGTGAACCATCCGGTGACCGCGTTTCACGTGGGTTTCCGAGGGGTATCCCCTGCGGCGTTTACTGTTCCGCTTGAAAGGAGGATTGGTTGGCGAGTTCGTCTTCTTGTTTCATGGCACACCTCCTAGGGAAGTGTCAGAGTACCATATTTCAGTGCTTGAGCAGTGGCTTGACGCTGATGTGACCTTCAGACCGCGTTGTCACCTTCTAAGCACCAAGAGCTCTCCGAATGGCGGCGACGAGGCTGTCCGCGATCCGCTCCATCTGGTCCTTCGACTCCGCTTCGATCATCACCCGCGCTAGCGCTTCGGTCCCGGAGTAGCGCACCACCATGCGGCCGTTGCCGTCGAGTTCACGTTCGGCGGCGGTGATGGCTTCCTGCACCGCAGGAATCTGGGCAAACGGCTTCTTTTCGCGCACCCGCACACTGCGTATCGTCTGCGGAAATATTTTCAGATCGCCCGCCAGGTCGGCCAACGACTTCCCGGAGCGGACCATGATCTCCATGACCCGGAGCGCAGTGAGCAGGCCGTCACCCGTGGTGGCGTCTCCGTCGCGGAAGAGAATGTGGCCGGACTGTTCGCCACCCAGCGTGGCACCCACCCGCTGCATTTCTTCCAGAACGTACTTGTCCCCGACATTCGCGCGCAGCATGCGAATGCCGGAGCGCTTGAGCGCCAGTTCCAGCCCCATGTTCGACATCGTGGTAGCGACCACCGTTGCGTTTGCCAGCGCGCCGCCTGACTGCATTTCACGTGCGGCGATGAGGAGCACTGTGTCGCCATTCACCACCCGTCCCTGGGCGTCGGAGAACAGTGCCCGGTCAGCGTCACCATCGAACGTCACTCCGAGATCAAACTTTCCCTCGTTCTCCATTACGAAGCGACCAACCGTCTCCGGGTGCAGCGCGCCGCATTGTTCGTTAATGTTCTGGCCGTCAGGCGCGGAATGGAGATAGGTGGCGGGGATTCGCAGGGCACGAAATAGTTCCGGGGCCTCGACCGCGGCGGCGCCGTTGGCACAGTCCACGACCAGGCGCAGACGGCTCAAATCAGTTGTGATGTTCGATGCCAGCCAGCGAACATATGCCTGGCGAAGGCCGGCGTCGCCGGGAAGGCTTGAAAGAGGAGGGATGGAATCCGGCGGCGGCGCTTGCGAGTCCTGCAACAACGTGAAGATCTCTTTTTCGATGGCCAGCTCGTGCGCGTCAGGAAGTTTGTAGCCGTCTCCGGAGAAAACTTTGATCCCGTTGTCGGTCCAGGGATTGTGCGAAGCCGAGATGACGACGCCCGCGTCAAAGCGCTGCGAGCGCGCGAGATGAGCAACGCCAGGAGTCGTGATCACGCCGGCGCTGCGCACTTCGACTCCGACCGACGCGAGTCCCTGCCACACCCGGTCGGCAATCCAGCGGCTCGACTCGCGCGTGTCCTGGCCAATGACGACGCGCGCTTTGGCGTTCCCGCGAATTAAATCGTGGCCCAAGGCACGACCGATCAAGTACGTGCTCTCGCGAGTCAGGGGGAATTCGCCCGCCACGCCGCGGATGCCGTCGGTGCCGAAAAGTTGTCGACTCATAAAGCAGCTGTTAGCTCTTAGCTTTTAGCTCTTTAGCTTGGGATTCCTCAATTGTGGCAGTTGCACTCGAGGGATTTGGCTAAAAGCTAAGAGCTGATTACTGCGATCGTTCCATCATAACCGTTACGCGGGCGGGATTGATTTGCACGACTTCCAATGTGCTGGGCACGTGCACGTTTCCGGGAGTGAGGTCGAAGGTATGGCTTCCGGGCACGACTGCTGATAGATCAACATGAGCACTGACGTCGGAGGAGCGCAGACGACGGACCAGACGTTCGGGACCGCGCACCCGAATCTGCGCTTCCGTGGCGTTGGTGGACTGCATTTCAAGTTTGTCCGGAACCCGTTCGAAAACAATCGGAACGTTCAAGACTACTTCCGCCACCGGAGAACGTGCCACGACCAACCACAGGCCGATGGCAAGCAACAGCGAAATCACCTTCAAACCCAGGTTCTGCACGAAAATGCGCTTGAAGAGGCTCGGCATCAGTCGTCGCCTCCGGGCCGGACACTCGAATCGTGCCGGCGGGCAGGCTGGGAACTGGGTGGCTCGTCTTCGATCATGTTTTCTTCCACCGGCATGGGTAGAGTGGGTGCCGGAGCGTAGCGCCGAAGAAGTTGACTGAGCCGTTCCCGAAGCCGCTCGACCGTCAGATCGCGCTCGATGTTTCCCTTCACAGCCAGGCTGATCGCGCCCGTTTCTTCCGAGACGACGACTGCGACGGCGTCGGTCTCCTCCGTGACGCCGATGCCGGCGCGATGCCGAGTTCCCATCTGGGTGGAGAGCACAGGATTCATGGACAACGGCAGGAAGCAAGCGGCGGCGGCAATGCGGTCGCGCTGCACGATCACAGCGCCGTCGTGCAAAGGAGCGCTCGGACGAAACAGTGTCGCCAGCAAGTCGTAGGAGAGCCGCGCATCCAGGGGCACGCCGCTTTCAATATAGGTGCGCAGCCCGATATCGCGCTCGATGACAATCAGCGCGCCCGTCTGGTTCTGGGCGAACAGGTTAGCCGCGAGAACGATGTCGTCATAAACATCGCCCGCCGAATTCGAAGAGCGACCGAATGAAACGCGGGTTCCCAGATTTGCCAGAGCGTGGCGAATCTCGGACTGAAACACCACGATCAGCGCGAAAACGACATAGGGCAGAAGCGTGCTCAGAAGCCAATTCAGCGTGCGTAGTTCTCCGAGCCGCGCGAAGTAGAAGGCGAGCGCGAGCACCGCCAGGCCGACCAACATGGGAGCAGCGCGTGTTCCGCGAATCAGCGCGAGTAGCTGGTAGATCAGGATCGCAACCAGCAGGATGTCCACAATCGAGACCAGCGAGATGTGCGGCCAGGCCGGGA
>WNFB01004565.1_pt1 | contig 12311 bp, 7 predicted proteins | sample 5400501 | NCBI WGS metagenome assembly WNFB01 (sample SAMN13153341, study PRJNA577476) | soil metagenome | isolation source: 200 cm saprolite under Douglas fir tree site 2 hole 1 | place: USA:California | collected 2015-04-18 | reverse complement strand
GGGGGCCCAGTAGGGGTGGGGACCGCGACGGCGAAGTCGATGGTGCTCAACATCGTGCTCGTCCATCTCATCGGGATGCTCGGCACACAACTCTTCTGGGGCGCCAACCCACGAGCCCCAATTGGAGGATGACCATGACACCGTTCGGCATCGGCCCAGACCAGAACGACCGCGAGGACCAGCAGCCCGGCGCTCCGCCCCCGCCCGATGATGGCGTGGGCGACGGGTCGCCCTCCGGCGGCACTCAGCCCACGAAGCCGACCCCCGTGCAGCCGGAGCCCGCGGCCCCGGAGACCGAGGCGGCCGAGCCGCCCCCGCCGCCCCCACCCCCGCCGCCTCCGGAGGAGGCCCCCGAGGCCGAGGAGTCGCGCGTCGCGGTCGTCAACGAGCCGGCCGATCCGAGGAGGCCGACGAGTACCGCTGGCACACGGGCGTCAAGCGCCCCACCGGCCGCGAGGACGCGATCGAGTTCATCGACGTGAGCAAGGCCTTCGGGCGCAACCAGATCCTGCGTGGGCTGAACATGGGCCTGCCCGAGGGCATGATCTCGATGATCCTCGGCCCGTCGGGCACGGGGAAGTCGGTCTGCATCAAGCACATGGTCGGTCTGCTCTACCCGGATGACGGTGACGTGCTCGTGCACGGCGAGTCGGTGCCGAACATGCAGGACGACGAGCTGTTCGAGATGCGCAAGAAGTTCGGCGTCCTCTTCCAGGATGGCGCGCTGTTCGGCTCGATGAACCTGTTCGACAACGTCTGCTTCCCCCTCCGCCAGCACACGGACAAGAGCGAGGAGGAAATCGGGGAGATCGTCAACCGTCGCCTGGGCGAGGTCGGCCTCGCCGATGCCGGCGAGAAGATGCCCAACGAGCTCTCGGGCGGCATGCGCAAGCGCGCCGGCTTCGCCCGCGCCCTCGTGCTCGACCCCGACATCGTGCTCTTCGACGAGCCCGACTCCGGCCTGGACCCGGTGCGCACGGCGCTGCTGTGCGAGCTCATCCAGGAGGTCCACGAGGAGAACGGCGGCGCGTATGTCGTGATCACGCACGACATCATGAGCGCCCGCCGCGTGGCCGAGCACATCTCGGTGCTCTGGAAGGGCCGGATCGTCGAGTCGGGCCCGGCGACGGAGCTGTTCGAGTCGGACAACGCGTTCGTCCGGCAGTTCCTCTCCGGGGAATCACAGGGTCCCCTCGGGATGGAATAAGGAGCCCTGGTTGCGCTGCTCGGCGCATAGGGGGCCTCGCCGGACGCCCCAAAGCCTCACTCTCCACTTGACAGTTAGGAGCGGCTGACGTGGCACCACCGGGTCCGCAAGGGACTGCATCGGGCGCGGTAGAGACCGGCACGGTCGCTCGAATCGCCGCCGTGGCGGCGCTCGCGTTGGCCGTGGTGATCGTGGCCGTGGTGGTGCTGGGCGGCAACGGCGGCAAGACGTACTACATCGACTTCCAGAACGCCGGGCAGCTGGTGAAGGGCGATGACGTGCAGGTGGGGGGCCGGCGCATCGGTTCGGTCAAGGGCATTTCGCTGACGCATCACAACCTGGCCCGCATCAAGGTGTCGATCAACGATCCCTACGCGCCGCTGCACGAGGGGACCACGGCCCTGGTGCGGGCGACGTCGCTGTCGGGGATCGCCAATCGCTACATCGCGCTGACGCCGGGGCCGAACTCGAGGCGGTCGTTGCCGGACGGGGCGATGATCGGCACTGACAGCACGACGAGCATCGTCGACCTCGACCAGCTGTTCAACACGCTCAACCCGCCGACGCGCAGGGCGTTGCAGGACTTCATCCAGGGTTCGGCGACGCAGTACCAGGGCAAGGGGGTGCAGGCGAACCAGAGCGCGAAGTACTTCGCGCCGGCGCTGTCGAGCACCGATCAGGTGATCCAGCAGGTGCTCCGCGACCAGGGTGCGTTCACCACCTTCTTGGCCAACTCGTCCAAGCTCGTGACCGACGTCGCGGCGCGGCGCAACGATCTCAGCTCGCTGGTGGCCAACGCCAATGCGACGGCGGGGGCGATCGCCCAGGAGAACACGGCGTTCAACACGGACCTCGCGCTGCTGCCCGGGACGCTGCGCAAGGCCAACACGACGTTCGTGAACCTGCGCGCGACGCTGGGTGATCTGACGACGTTGGTGAACACCTCCAAGCCGGTGGCGCCGAAGCTCGCGCCGTTCTTCGCCGCGCTGCGGCCGCTCGTGCGCGATGCGGTGCCCACCTTCCAGTCTCTCTCGAAGGTGCTCTTCCTGCCGGGCCCCAACAACGACCTCAACGACCTCATGAAGAAGCTCCCGGCGCTGCAGAGAGCGGCCAAGCCGTCGTTCGCGAACTCGATCACCGCGCTGCAGAAGAGCCAGCCCGTCGTCTCGTTCATCCGCCCCTACACCCCCGATTTCGTTGGCTGGCTGCGCGACTTCGGCCAGGGCGCCTCGAGCTATGACGCCAACGGCCACTACGCCCGCATCCAGCCGATCTTCAACGCCACCAGCCCCAACAGCCTGATTCCCACCCCGATCCCCACCGGCGACCGCTTCGCCGGCGTCCAGCAGGGCAACATGGCACGCTGCCCCGGCGCCGCCAGCCAATACCCCACCGACGGCTCGGCCCCGTTCCTCGACGGCGGCGGACTCGACTGCCAGCCCTCCCAGGTGCCCTCCGGACCATGAGACGCCTCGCCGCCATCGCCACCGTGCTCGCGGCCGCCGCGACCGTGCTCGTGCTGGGCACCGGAGCGAGCAACGGCGGGGGGAACTATCAGGTGCGCGCCATCTTCGACAACGCGGTCTCGGTGATCCCGGGCGAGGACCTAAAGATCGCCGGCGTGAAGGTCGGCAAGGTCAAGTCGCTCGACACCAGCGGCCGCGCCCCGAACGTCAAGGCGGCGCTCGTGCTGCGCGTCGACGACCCCGCCTTCCAGGACTTCCGCGCCGACGCCACGTGCATCATCCGCCCGCAGTCGCTCATCGGCGAGAAGTTCGTCGAGTGCACGCCGACGCAGCCGCGCGCGCCCGGGGCACAGATCCCGCCGCCGCTGCCCAAGATCCAGAGCGGGCAGGGCAAGGGGCAGCACCTGGTGCCGGTCACCCAGACCACGACGCCCGTCGACATCGACCTGATCAACAACATCCTGCGCCGGCCCTACGCCGAGCGCCTCTCGTTGATCCTGGGCGAGCTCGGCACCACCGTGGCGGGCCGCGGCGCCGATCTGAACTCCGTCATCCGGCGCGCGGACCCGGCGCTGCAGCAGACCGACAAGGTGCTCAACATCATCGCCCAGCAGAACAAGGCGCTGGCCGACCTCGCGCGCGACTCCGACACCTCACTGGGCCCGCTGGCCGCCTCCCGCCAGCAGGTGGCCGACCAGTTCACGCAGGTCAACACGGTGGCCGAGGCCACGGCTTCGCAGGGCGACGCGCTGGAGCGCAATTTCCAGCTCTTCCCGCCCTTCCTGCGACAGCTGCAGACCACGAGCCGGAAGCTCGGCAACTTCGCCGACCAGGCGGCGCCGGTGTTCGAGGACCTTGGTGCGCAGGCGCCCAGCATCAATCGGTTCTTCCAGACGCTCGGGCCCTTCTCCAGCGCCGCGATCCCGGCCATCCAGACGCTCGGGCGCGCGGCCACGTTCGGGACGCCCGCGTCGAAGGCGCTGCTGCCCACGACCGGGCTGCTGCAGACCTTCGCGGCGCAGGCCAAGCCCGTCGCGGCCAACCTCGGCGCGCTGACGAGCAGTCTGAAGAGCACGGGCGGCGTCGAGCGCCTGCTCGACTACGTCTTCTTCCAGGTGGCCGCGGTCAACGGCTTCGACGCCTTCGGGCACTACCTGCGCGCGGCCCTGGTCGTCAACACCTGCTCGACCTACTCGATCGATCCGGCGCCGGGCTGCTCGGCGAACTTCAGCAACGCCGCGGGCGCGTCCGCGTCGGCCACGCGCGGCGTCTCCGCCGACGACTCGCTCCTCCAGCGTACGGCCGCCGCCCTACGCGGCGAGCGGGCGCCGACCACCCAGCCGACCGGCTCGGCAGGCGAGGGCACGAGCGCGCCGGCGTCCTCCGGCAAGGCCGTCACCCCGTCGGTCACGCTGCCCGGCCAGGGCGTCAACGGCGCCCGGGAGCGGACGCCGCAGCAGCCGGCCTCGCGCGGCCCGTCGCAGCCCACCGATCCCAAGGCCGGGCTGTTCAACTACCTCCTCGGGAACGACGGCCAGTGAACCGGCGCCGCTCGGCATCGATCGCCGCCAACCCCGTCCTCATCGGGGCAGCGACCACGCTCGTCGTGATCGTGGCCGTGTTTCTGGCCTACAACGCGAACAACGGCCTGCCCTTCGTGCCGACCTACCAGCTCAAGGCCGACGTCCCCAGCGCGAACAACCTGGTGAAGGGAAACGACGTGCGCATCGGCGGGGCGCGGGTGGGCGTCGTCAACGACATTACGGCCCAGACCCACTCGAACGGGTCGGTGTCGGCCGTGCTCACGCTCAAGCTGGAGACGAAGGTCAAGCCGCTGCCCAGGTCTTCGACGATCCTGATCCGATCGCGCTCGGCGCTGGGCCTCAAGTACGTCGAGATCACGCAGGGGCCGCGCACGCTGCCCGGCGGCACCAAGGCGCCGGGCTTCGAGGACGGGGCCACGATCCCGCTGGCGCAGGCGACGCCCCAGCCGGTCGAGATCGACCAGGTCTTCAACATGTTCAGCACGCCGACGCGTCGGGCCAGCCAGACCAACCTGTACGAGTTCGGCAACGCCTTCGCCGGTCGCGGCCAAGACCTCAACGTCGCCATCCAGGAGCTCAACCCGCTGCTGAAGAACCTCATTCCGGTGGCGAAGAACCTGGCCGACCCGGCCACGCGCCTGAACCGGTTTTTCACGTCGCTGGAGGCGGTGGCGGCCCTGGTGGCACCGGTCGCCGAGCAGCAGGCCTCGCTCTTCCGCAACCTCGACACCACCTTCACGGCGCTGGCGGTGGTCGCGCAGCCCTTCATCGCGGCGTCGATCGCCGGCGGGCCGCCGGCGCTCGAGGAGGCGATCAAGGACCTGCCGCTGCAGAACGCGTTCCTCGATAACAGCGCCGGCCTGTTCCACGACCTGCGTCCGGGCGTCGCCGCCCTGCGCGTCGCGGCGCCGCCGCTCTCCGACGCGCTGGTCGTCGGCACCCCCACGCTCAAGCGGGTGACCGCGCTGAACGACCGGCTGGTCCCCACCTTCCAGCAGCTCCAGGCCTTCGCCCAGGACCCGCGGGTGCCGCTGGGGATCAAGGCGGTCACCAACACGGTGACCCTGCTGAACCCGACACTGGCCAACCTGACCCCCGCCCAGACGACCTGCAACTACCTGACGCTTTGGTTCCGCAACGTCGCCTCGGTGATCAGCGAGGGCGACGGCAACGGCACCTGGCAGCGGTTCATCATCATCGCCACCCCGGCGGGGCCGAACAATGAGGGCGGGCCGTCCTCGGCGCCCGCCAACGGGCCCGGCCAGGACAACCACCTGCACGTCAACCCGTACCCGAACACGGCGTCGCCGGGCCAGCCCAAGGAGTGCGAGGCGGCCAACGAGACCTACGCCAAGGGCCAGACCACGATCGGGAACGCCCCGGGCAACTCGGGCACCCACACCAACAGCGGGGCGAAGAACGGATGAGCATCTTCTCCCGCTCATCCGACAGGACCCGCCTGCGCAAGGACCGCACGGGCATGAACCCGTTCACCGCCGGGGCGATCGTGCTCGTGCTCGTGTTGATCGCGGTCTACTTCGGCTTCACCAAGCACATCCCGTTCACGCATGGGTATCGCATCAAGGGCGTGTTCAGCTCGGCCGTGTCCATCCGCAAGAACTCGCCGGTGCGGATCGCGGGCGTCAACGTCGGCAAGGTCACCGGCGTCTCGCGCTACAAGAACTCGGACGCCTCCGTGGTGTCGATGGAGCTGCAGGACAAGGCGCTCCCGCTCCACCGGGACGCCACGATGAAGATCCGCCCGCGCATCTTCCTCGAGGGCAACTTCTTCGTGGACCTGCGCCCCGGCACGCCGAGGAGCCCGACGCTCCACGAGGGGTCCACGATCGGCATCACCCAGACCGCGACCCCGGTGCAGCTCGACGAGGTGCTCACCTCGCTGCAGTCCGACGCGCGCGCGGACCTGCAGGATGTGCTCCAGGTCTACGGCGGCTCGCTGACCCGGAAGCCGACGGCGCAGGACAACGCGCAGCAGGATCCCGACGTGCAGGGCCTGACGGCGGCGCAGGCGCTGAACAAGACCTTCAACTACTCGCCGGCGGCGCTGAAGAACTCGACGATCGTCAACCAGGCGTTCCTCGGGAGCTCGCCCAACGACCTGTCCAAGCTCATCGCGTCCTTCGGAAAGGTCGCCGGCGCGCTCGATCGCAACGAGTCCGCGCTACAGGGCTTCATCACGAACTTCAACGTCACCACGGGCGCCCTCGCGGCGCAACAGAGCAACCTGTCGGCCACCATCCGCCTGCTCGCGCCCACGCTGGCCAACGCGAGCCGCACGTTCGACGCCCTCAACCGGGCCTTCCCGCCGACGCGCGCGTTCGCCCTGGAGATCCTGCCGGGCGTGCGGGAGACGCCGACGACGATCGACGCCTCCTACCCGTGGATCGCCCAATCCCGCGCGTGGCTGTCCAAGAACGAGCTGGGCACCCTGGCGCCGCTGCTCTCGCAGACGACCCCGAGCCTGGCCGCGCTGACCGACGGGACGGTCCAGCTGCTGCCGCAGGTCGACCTCCTCAGCAAGTGCGTGACCAACGTGATCCTGCCCACGGGCGACGTCGTGATCAACGACGGCGGCGCGTCGAACCCGAACCTCCACACCGGCGTCGCCAACTACAAGGAGTTCTGGTACACGATGGTCGGGCTCGCCGGCGAGGGCCAGAACTTCGACGGCAACGGCATGTACGTGCGCTTCCAGCCGGGCGGCGGGCCGTTCACGGTCTCCACCGGCCCCTCGACGCTCAGCGGCCAGCAGCTCTTCGGCAACGCCGTCTCGCCGCCGCTGGGCACCCGCCCGAAGTACGGCAAGGAGCCGGCGTTCAACCCGAACGTCGCCTGTTTCAAGAACCAGATCCCCGACCTCAACGGCCCGGCCGCGGAGATCGGGCCGGCCGAGACGGTGCGGGCGCGCAACCCGAGCACGCTGTCGCGCAACGCCCAGGTGCAGGGCGCCGTCCCGCGTGCCAGTGGCACCGAGGCCCCGGCCGGCGGTCAGGCCGCCTCGGGCCAGAGCCAGGGCTCGTCGGGCCAGGGCAAGGGGAGCCCCGGCCAGAGCCGGCCGTCCCTGACCGATGAGATCGTCTCGCGCCTGAACCCGTTCGCCACGGCGGGCAAGGGGGGCAAGCCGTGAGGAGCGCGATCCGCAAGCACGTCAAGGACTTCGCGGCGGTCGTCGTGCTGTTCGTGATCGGCATCGGGGTCGGCGGCTACATCCTCTCCCAGCAGCGCCTCTACCTGCCCGGCTGGGTGCCGCTCGTCGGTCAGGACTTCTTCACACTCAAGGGCGAGTTCACGACGGCGCAGGCCGTCACCCCCGGCCAGGGCCAGACCGTGGACGTCGCCGGCGTCAAGGTCGGCGAGATCTCCAACGTGGAGCTCAAGAACGGGCGCGCGGTCGTGACCATGAAGATCCTCCCCAAGTACGGGGCGGTCTACCGCGACGCCAGCATGCTGCTCCGGCCCAAGACGGGGCTGAAGGACATGATCATCGAGCTGTCACCGGGCAACCCGACGTCCGGCAAGCTCAAGAGCGGCGGCACCGTCCCGATCCAGAACACGCTGCCGGACATCAATCCGGACGAGATTCTCGCGTCGCTCGACGGGGACACCCGCGCGTACCTGCGGCTCCTGCTGGCCGGCGGCGCCCAGGGCCTGCGCAACAACCAGGCGCAGCTGGCGGCCGTGTTCAAGCGCTTCGAGCCGACGGCCCGGGACGTGGCCAAGATCACGACGCTGCTCTCCCAGCGCCAGGCCAACCTGCGTCGCGTGATCCACAACTTCCAGCTGCTGTCCACCGAGCTGAGCACGCGCGACGCGTCGATCTCTGCGTTCGTGGTCTCCAACAACGCCGTGTTCCAGCACCTGGCCAACCAGGACGCCAACCTCCAGGCCACGCTGCAGCTGCTGCCGCCCACGCTCGTCCAGGCGAACTCGGCGCTCGCCAAGACCGGCCGTCTGGCGAACGCGCTCGGCCCCAGCCTCCAGGCGCTGCGCCCCGCCGCCCGCGCGCTCGGCCCCGCGCTCGTGCAGGTGCGGCCGTTCCTGAAGAAGACCACCCCGATCATCCAGAACCAGCTGCGGCCGTTCACGGTGGCCTCGATCCCCACCATCCGCAAGCTGAAGCCCGCCGCGCGCGACCTCGCCGCGCTGACGCCCAACCTCGTCACCACGTTCAAGGTCCTCAACTACGCGGTGAACGAGCTGGCCTACAACCCGCCGGGCTCGCGGGACGAAGGCTTCCTCTTCTGGGCCGCGTGGGCGAACCACCTCGGCGCCTCGGTGTTCGCGACGCAGGACGCTCAGGGCCCGATCCGCCACGGCCTCGTCGAGATCACCTGCTCGGCCTCGCAGGTGCTCCAGCAGGTGATCCTGGCCAACCCGCAGCTCTCCACGATCACCCAGCTCGCGAACCTGCCGCCTCCGTCCTCGATCTGCCCGAAGAGCCAGTAGATGCCCGCCACCCGACCCCCGCACACTTGGATGACGCAGAATCCCTTCGCTGGATCTGCGTCATCGGGCTTGCCTTTGCAGACAGCAAAGGCTGCGCCCTGCTTCCTTGACCAGCTCGATCTTCTGCGCCCCCGAGCGCACGCGGGCCAGGAGGCGAACATCTAGATGCAAAAACAAGCTCCCACCCTCGGCCGGCTGTTCGTCATGGTGGCGTTCGCGCTGTCGTGCTTCGGCCTGCTGCTGTTCCTGTGGCTGGCCTTCGGCGGGTCGATTCCGCTGTCGCCGCGGGGCTGGCGCTTCGAGGCGCAGTTCTACGAGGCCACGAATCTGGCCAAGCAGGCCGACGTGCGCATTTCCGGCGTCTCCGTGGGGAAGGTGACCGACATCCAGCTGGCGCGGGACGGTCGCTCGTCGGTGAGGATGCAGCTCAACCGTCAGTACGCGCCGCTGCCCTCGGACTCGCGGGCGATCCTGCGGCAGAAGACGCTGCTCGGCGAGACCTACGTCGAGCTGACGCCGGGGACGCCGACGGCGCGCAAGCTCCGCGAGGGCGGCCAGCTGCCGGTCGGCAACGTGTCGCCCACGGTCGAGCTGGACGAGATCTTCCGGGCCTTCGATGCCAAGACGCGCCAGTCCTTCCAGATCTGGCTGGAGTCGCTCGCCCAGGGCACGCAGGGGCAGGGACAGGCGATCAACGACGCCTTCGGGACGCTGTCCCCGCTGGCCGTGGATGCCAACCAGCTCGTGCAGATCCTGCTCTCCCAGCAGTCGGCGGTGCAGAAGCTGGTCGCGAACACCGGCGAGGTGTTCACGGCGCTGTCGGAGCGCGATGGCCAGCTCTCGTCGCTGATCACCAACGCCAACCAGGTCTTCCAGACCACCGCCAACCGCAACGCCGAGCTGCAGCAGACATTCGTCGTGCTGCCGACGTTCGAGCACGAGTCGGTGCTGACCCTGAAGGCGCTGACCGCCTTTGCGCTGAACACCAACCCGCTGGTGACGCAGCTGCGCCCCGCCGCGCGTCAGCTGAGCCCAGTGTTGATCGACACCGCCAGGCTGGCGCCCTTCCTGAAGACCTTCTTCGTCCAGCTCAACCCGCTGATCACCTCGTCGCGGACCGGGCTGCCCGCGCTGCGCGACTTCCTGCGCGAGCTTCCGCCGCTGCTGGGCCAGCTCGACCCGTTCACCCGCCAGATCAACCCCATCCTCTCCGGGCTCGGGTTCTACAAGCAGGAGCTCAACGCGTTCTTCTCCAACACCGTGGCGGCGACGAATGCCTCCGAGCCGAACCCCAACGGCAAGGGCCTCCTGCACTACCTGCGCACGACGAACCCGATGAACCCCGAGAACCTGGCCGTACAGGCCAAGCGCCTGAGCACCAACCGGCCAAACCCGTACCAGTTCCCCGGCGCCTTCAGCAACCTCGGCAGCGGCCTGCCGGTGTACGAGAACCGCCAGTGCAACGGCTCCAACTTCCTCGAGCCGCTGCTGCCCACGGCGATCGGGTCGATCATCACCCCCGGGCTCAACGCGCTCATCAACCAGTTCGTCTTCGGCAGCGTATCGAGCGGCTCGCAGGTCGCTGCCCCGCCGTGCAAGCTCCAGGGCGACTTCCCCTCGCAGGGCCAGGTCCCGGCCGGCCAGCCGAGCACCACGCACTACCCGCACGTGTGGGCCGCCGGGCCGCCGTCGTAGTCGGCCAACCGGCTCGCCCGCTCCGCCCGCGCAGGTAGCCTGACCCCGTGCAGGCCTCGTCCGTCTTCGAGCGCATCGTCGCCTGGGCCGCCCGCCGGCCCGTCCCGGTGGTTGCCGCGGTCGCCGCGCTGGCTCTGGTCGGCGGCGCGCTCGCGCTGCGACTGCAGCCGAGCGCCGCCACCGACACCCTCGTGAACCGTTCGTCGGGCTCCTTCCAGGCCACCGACGCCTACCACCGCGACTTCGGCGAGGACGCCGTGCTGATCCTCGTGCGCCAGTACCTGCCCAAGACGGTGCTGACCGCCGACCTCGAGCGGCTGGTCGGGCTCGAGGGCTGTATCGCCGGCAACGTTCCCCAGGGCCAGCAGCCCATCGGCGGCCCGCGCGGCCCGTGCGCGCAGTTCGCCACGCTGCGACCGCGGCCGGTGCAGGTGGTCTACGGCCCGGGCACCTTCCTCAACGAGGCGGTGCGCCAGATCCAGGACGAGTTCTCCAATCAGCAGCAGGCGGAGGCCGCCCGGGAGAAGACCGCCGCCCAGGCGGCCCGCGCGCTGGCCGCCGCGCAGCACAGGTCGAAGGCCCAGCAGGACCAGGTCGCGAGCGAGGCCAGGCAGCTCGTCCAGGCGCAGTACCTGCGCAACGCGCTCTCGCTCGCGCAGGCCTACAACCTGCGCTCGCTGCCGCAGCTCAACGACCCTTCGTTCGTCTCGAGCGTCGTCTTCGACCCCGCCCGCGGCTCGGACGTCCCCAAGGCGCGCTTCGCCTACCTGTTCCCCAATCGCAACAGCGCGCTGATCCAGGTTCGCCTGCGACCGGGGATCAGCGACGCCGAGCGGCGGCAGGCGATCTCGCTCATCGAGCGGGCCACGCGCGCGACCTGCCAGAAGGACGGCAAGACCGCGCCGTGCTTCACGCTCAAGGGCGGGGGCACCTACGTCGTCACGGGGGCGCCCGTCGTGCTCGCGGCGCTGACCACCAGCATCACGAACTCGATCGTCCTGCTGCTCGTGGCCGCGCTGCTGGTGATGGCGGCCACGCTCGCGCTCGTCTTCCGCAGCCGCCTGCGCCTGCTGCCGCTGGCGATCGCGCTGGCCGCCGCCGGGCTCACCTTCGGGGCAATGGACCTGGCCGGCGCCTCGCTGACGATGGCCTCGATCGCCGTGCTGCCGGTGCTGATCGGGCTTGGGGTGGACTATGCGATCCAGTTCCAATCGCGGTTCAACGAGGAACGCGCGCGCGCCGGCCGGGGTGCCGGCGCCGCGGCGGCGGCCACGCGGGCCGCGGCGCTCGGCGCCCCCACCATCGCGACCGCCGGCGCGGCCACCGCCACGGGCTTCCTCGTGCTGCTGCTCTCGCCCGTGCCCATGGTGCGGGGCTTCGGCCTGCTGCTGGTGATCGGCATCGCGCTCGCGTTCGCCTGCGCGCTCACGGCGGGCTTCGCCGCCATGGTCCTGGGCGAGGAGGGGACCGGGTGGACGCCGCCGGCGCCGCTGCGCCGGGTCGGTGGCATGCTGGCCAGCGCGGGGCGCGGCGCGCGCGATCTCGTGTTGGACGCCTGGCTGGTGGCGGTCGGCCAGGCGCGGCAAGGGACGCCCGAGACCGCGGTGCTTCGCCGGCGCGCGGTGGCCTGGGCGATCGACCTCCTCGTGCTCGCCGGCGTGGTGTGGCTGCTCGCGGGCCGCGGCCTGACCGTGCTCGAGGTCGTGCTCGGCGGGCTCGTGGCCGCCGGCGCCTACCTCGTGCTGCTCGAGGGCCTCGCCGGCGGGACGCTCGGCAAGCTCGTGGCCGGCGTGCGGCTGATCGGGCCCGGTCCGCCGGACGGCCGCGCGCCGGGCGTCCGCGCGGCCGCCGTGCGCACGGCCGCGCTTGTTCCCGACCTCTTCGGGCTCGTGGCCCTGCCCGTCATGGTCCGCTCACCCGAGCGCCGCCGCC
>WNFB01015812.1_pt1 | contig 12313 bp, 13 predicted proteins | sample 5400501 | NCBI WGS metagenome assembly WNFB01 (sample SAMN13153341, study PRJNA577476) | soil metagenome | isolation source: 200 cm saprolite under Douglas fir tree site 2 hole 1 | place: USA:California | collected 2015-04-18 | reverse complement strand
TCGCCTTCATCGCCAGCCTCTTTGGAGTGGCCGTCTAAGCCCAACAAGAAGAGGGAGCTTCCCTGCGCATTGCATTCTCTGAGCGTTTTTGCAACACAACCTGTGTGTTGGCCACCCCGAAGGTAAATCGGGTGAAACCGTGACCGACAGGTCGATCATCTTGCAATTTTGCAGCATGTTCCAGTTCGTCATGTTCCAGTTCTCCTTCCGGTTCATAGCGGTTGTTATGCTCGAACGCCTGGCTGTGAAACACTCCTTCCCGATCTCTGGGGACGTTGAGATCCTCAATGCGCCCTGTTGGGATCACTAGATCGCAGGTGTAGGAACCATTCCGCTACCCACGGTGTATGGGAGTACATTCTCCCCAGGATGCTCCAATGCACTGCTCCAGTTCTTCACGCATGACTTGTTCGATTAAGCCTTGGACCGCACTCATGGCAAGGCGACGTACATGCTGACGAAATTCCTCCTGCTCTGGCAGGACTAGTGACGATGACTCTGGCGTTGAAACCTCAGAGGCCAATGTGGTAGGCTTTTTCTTGGGTACACAGGTCTCCAAACGGATTATTTGATTTCAAACATCGCGTGCCTCGCGCCCGTAGAGCAGGAGTGCTACCAGGATGACGACGCCAGAGGCGATGCTGCGCGCAGCTTCTGATATGTCGTACTCCTGGAGCACTGCACGCAGCACAACCAGAAAGATTGCTCCGGCAATAGTTCCCCAGTAGTTACCCCGGCCACCTAGAATGGATGCACCTCCGATAACCACTGCAGCGATACTATCAAAGAGATACGGATCGCCCATCCCTAGCGTGGCTTGCTGCCCGAATGCTGTCAACGCGATACCTGCAATGGCGGCGAACAGACCACTAATAGCATAGACAATGATCGTGACCAGGCGTACATTGACTCCGGCGAGATATGCCGCGATCGCGTTATTGCCAATCGCGTAAATGCGGCGACCAAGCGTCGTAAAGCCAAGTACCAGGCCTACGATAATGGCAATCACGATCCAGACAAGCAGACCCGTGGGGATGCCGAGGACTTGCCCGGTGATGGCCCCCTGTACCACTGGAGGTGCAAGGGAGTTGCAGCTTGGACAGGTGAAGCCGCCCGTGAAGCCGAGCACGAGTCCCTGCATCACACCATTCATGCCCAGGGTCATGACCACAGGTGGAATATCGAACAGCACGATGCCTAGTCCGTTGACCATGCCGATCACTATGCCAACGATGAGGACCAGCGGTACGACCCACCACGCTCGACTGTTCTGCCCAAGCGAAGCTGTGGTCAGGAGCACTGCCAGCGCATTGAGGACCCAGGGAACGGAGAGGTCGATACCCCCAATGAGAATGACGAATGTTTGACCTGCCGCTACAAGTCCGATAAACGAGGCGAGCAGGAGGAGTAGCCCGATATTATCCGGGCGTACGAAACTGGGACGGTAGATGCCGCCAATCACGAATAGCACAATAATTGCCACATAGGCAAGCAGTGTGCCACGCTGGCTGTGTGAGAGTCGGCGCAAGGTTGGGAGTAGGGAACGGCGTTCTGCACTCATGTGATATCCCCCTCAGCTTAGCGCCCACTTTGTAGTAAGGGTCGCACTAAAGTGCTGGCGATAACCGCCAGAATAAGAAATAGGCCCTGGAAGAATTCCTGTAACTGAGGATTGACCCCTGCGAAAAAGAGCACGCTAAGGATCAGAGTCAGGATGGCCGCACCCATCAGGCTACCGATTGCGCTGCCACGCCCACCGAAGAGGCTGACACCTCCCAGTACCACTGCCGCAATTGAAGTCAGTGTCAGTGGCGTTCCTGAAGTAGCATCTCCTGAAGTGGCAACTGCGGCCAGGTAGAGTCCAGCAAGACCGGAGAAGATGCCTCCCACAGTGTAGGCGCCCACCTTGGCAAGCATTACGGGGGCTCCATTGGCGCGAGCTGCACGTTCATCATTACCAATGGCATAGAGCGTTACGAGAAAACGAGTGCGCCGGAGTACTTGCCAGAGTAGGATGAGCAGAATAAAGATAATCAGGCTGGATGGCAGGTTGCCAAGCACTCTGATGTTGCCTGCCAGCAGATTGGTGAAGCCTGTGGGAATAAAGCCTCCTTGCTGCGGCAGGATGAGCAGGGCTACCCCTTGCCATATTGCCAATGTCGCTATGGTTACAATGATCGGCTGGAGGCGACCGTAGGCGACGAGTATACCATTGATGAAGCCTGCGCCTGCGCCTACGAGTAGGACGAGCAGCGTTATTTCGAGCATTGACCCTGGACTGTCATGCATCATCTGTGCGGCGAGACTATTGGTGACATCAACAATACCTCCAACCGATAGGTCAATACCGCCAGTCAGTACAACCAGCGTCTGTCCGATCGCAGCGAGGCCGACAGTCATGGTATTGTTGAGCGTTGTTGAAAACTCGAAATTGCCGGGTAGATGATGCTGTGTCAGCACGAACAGGATCAGGTAAATCATGACCATTGCGATCAGGATACCGATACTCAGTAGTAGAGGCACGTTCTGAGCGACGTAATATTGGAAACGCGCTTCCGCTGAAGTATGGGCTGCGAGTTCGGTATCGGTCTTTGTCTCAGTTGTACTCATCGAGGCACCTCTACATTGACTTGTGCGATCACGTGAATCGCCGCAGCTACAATTGCTTCTGGGGCAATATGAGGGCCTGTAATTTCATCAATAATGCGACCCTCACGCATAACAAGTACGCGGTGGCAGACGTGTGCCATCTCTTCGGTATCGGTTGAGTAGAATAGTATTGTATGGCCCTCTTCGCTCAGCCGCCGGATAAGTTCGTAAATCTCGTACTTGGTAGCTACATCGACGCCTCGTGTCACATCATAGAGCAGGAGGATGCGCGCTTTAGTGAGAAGCCAGCGGCCGATGAGTACTTTCTGTTGGTTCCCTCCGCTGAGTGTGCCAACAGGTTGATCATCGCTTGGGGTAAGAATGCTAAGGCGGTCGATCATAGTACGGATGAGGCTTGTCTCTTCAAGACGCTGGATGAAACCATTGCGTGAGACCTGTCTGAGTATAGGCAAGGTCAGGTTTTGCCGTACAGGTAGGGGTAGCAGCAGTCCCTCGGTTTTACGATCCTCCGGGATGAGCGCCATACCTTTGTTAATAGCATCGCGTGGATTGCTTATGCGAACCTGCTTGCCTTCAACCTCAATAGTTCCGCTCTTGAGATGATTAACACCAAATAGCGTGAGAAAAAGTTCGCGTTGTCCCTGTCCTGCCAACCCTCCGATACCCAGCACTTCGCCTCGGTTTGCTGTGAGCGATACCTCTTGTAGGCCTGTGCCAGCAAGGTTGTGTACTTGCAACATAGGGGTCTGTTCTGTCAGTGGAGACGGTTCTGTGTAGAGCATATTCAGTTTGCGCCCGGTCATGCGCTCGACTGCGTCCTGTTCGTTGAGGTCGGTGGCTTCGTAGGTTCCCACATTTTCTCCGTTACGGAAAATGGTAATGCGATCAGCGATGCCCTTGATCTCATTCCAGCGGTGCGATGTGAAGACGATACAGGTCCCTTGTGTGCGCAATTTGCGAATTATGCCGAAAAGCCACTCTACCTCACGCTCAGCCAGTGCGGAGGTAGGCTCGTCCATGAACAGCACCTGTGGGTTACGCGAGATTACCTTCACAATCTCGACGATCTGTCGTTGCCCAAGTGAAAGATTGGCAACCAGCTCCAGTGGCTCGATACCAGGAATACCGTGCTCTCGAAGCAATTTCCAGGCGGCTGATAGTGTGGCTTTGCGATCGATGAGACCCAAGTTCCGTGGCTCGCGCCCCATCAGTAAATTCTCGGCGACAGTCATATAGGGCAGCAGGGTAAGTTCCTGGAAGATAGTCCCTATGCTCAGGCGTAACGCGGCCTGTGGGTCCTCTAGCACAACTTCATGGCCCTGCACATGTATCTCGCCGGCATCTGCACGAAAAAGACCACTCAGGATCTTAATCATGGTACTCTTGCCTGCCCCGTTCTCGCCGACAAGGGCATGCACCTCGCCTGGTTCAGCTGAGAAAGATGCTTTATGGAGTGCCTGTACCCCGCCGAACGACTTCGAGATGTCTCTGCCTTCAATGCTGGTCATGTCTATCGCTCCTACACGCTTTTCATTTGCTTATGGTTTGTCTGGATGTCACTGTCAAGATCTTATGTCCTCGTTTGGGGGTGGAAAGGAAGGGCAGGTGGTGAGATATCTGTGTTGTGGCACAGACACTCACCATCTGCTACTGGTTCGCTATGGCAGCTTTACTTTCATGCCATCGGGACAGACTTGAGCCTGTGTCGCTGCGGTTACGCAGATCTTGACGACCGCATTAGGACCGCTGTCGGTGAAGTCAGCAAAGAAACTGCTCGGCAGTGTACTGAAAGCCGTCTCTCCCTCTTTGACGGTATCCGTAGTGACAAAGGGGAAGGGGATGGTAATGTCGGCCTTGGGGTGCTTGCCCTGCAACACCTCAGCTGCCAATTCTAATGATACCAGTACAAGGAAAGGGGGTTGACCAATAGACATCGCCTTGAAGCCCTGGCTCTTGTATTGCAGCATATCCTCACGGAAACCATTCTCAGCTTCGCCAGCGACCACAGTGGGCAGAGGGCGTTTCGCTGCTAGAATCGCACGAATCACACCATCGGTACCACCCTGGCACCAGACGGCATCGATCTTGTCGAGTGAGGTTAATTGGGCCGCCGTGTTGCGTTCTGCTACATCTGAGGCCCACCGGCCTGTATACCTGGCGATAACTTTAATGCCCGGATTGGCTTTGAAGACATCATCGGCTCCTCGATTGCGCTCTTCGTCAACGTGTGTTCCCGCAACTCCTGTGACCATGATCACATTGCCTTTTCCCTGCAGATTATCCACGATGAATTGAGCCAGTTGCTGCCCAAACTTGTATTGGTCGGTGTTGACTTTCAGAGCGCAAGGAGCTGTAACAACGTTATCATAAGAGACAACCAGGATACCTGCATCGCACGCCTGCTGAATAACTCCATTCAGTCCTGTGGGCGATGCAGCATTGATGACAATCGCGTCCACGTGTGACGAAATAATGTTATCCATCTGTTGCGTCTGCTGGGATACGTCGTTATTGGCATTGTAGACGCTGCACTTGACCAGTGTTTTGTAAGGTGCCATGTTACATGCGGCTTTGAACTCGTTCTCCATTTCTACGCGCCAGGTATTGCCAATGTACGAGTTGCTAAGAGCAATAGTGAAGGGACCGCTGTGCGCTTTCCCTTGCCCTTGTGTGGTGGTCTGTGATGCACCGGGACGTGCAACAAGCACCGCCACAAGGACGATAGCAAGGACGACTAAAACGGCCACGGCTGCAAAGATAGTGGTAGTGAGGCGGGTGAAGCGGAATCTCATAAAACCTCCATTGTGGTTGTTCCTCATGTAAAAGAACTACACTACTACAGCAACAATGCTACGAAACTCACTCTGATCGAACCATCATGAATGAGGTTGTTGGTACGTTCCAACTACTAGACAACCATTACGAAGATGACGGATAGAGACGATGCAACTTTTCCCGAGCAGCAGTGGTAAACCGCTACTCGACTTGCACCTGATGGGTGTTGCGTGCCTGAGGCCCGTGAGCGATAACCGCCTGCACACGCTGCATCGAGGGCAAGCGTTGATCCAGGCATTGGCGCCCCAAGACCGAGAGTTCGATCTCGGCCATGTTCAACCAACTGCCGTGCTTAGGCGTGGAGTGGAACTCCAGCCGGTGCAGCATGCGCCGAGCCTTTTCAGGAGGAAAAGCATCATACAGGGAAGCAGGCGTGTGCGTATTCAGGTTGTCCAAGACCACCTGGATCAGCGGCGCATCGGGAAATGCACGTCGACCAGCTCTTGCATGGCCTAGGCAAAATCCTGCTTGGTATGTCGCTTGGTCACCTCGACATGCCGCCACCCCAAGTTGGGTTCCAGAAACACGCAGAGATTGCAGATACATCCACGCTCATACTCGCAGTCCCGGCGAGCAGGCTGCCCTGGCTGCGGCGGCAGCGTCTCACGCACCTCGTCGAGCAACTGAGAGGGACATTCGTCGAAGCAGACCCGTGGCCGGGTAGGATAGGACGGCTCAGCATACAGGTCCAACACGTTCTCCATCCGCCAGACAAACTCACTGCCTACACTGGGGAGACACCACTGCTGCTTTTGCCAGGGTCGGCAATCTCGGCGTCCTGCTTTCCTGCATCTGCCAGTCGCAGTATCTGGGCACGAGCCAGTTTGCGTGCAGCAATGGTTCCTTTCTTCAGCAAGCTGATCAGGCTGCTTCGTTCTTCATCGGTCAATTGGACCTGGTACTGTTTCTTGGAAGGTCCATTAGAAATGGTTGGCGATTATTGTAGAGAACTTAGGAATGTGTGCTATAACGAAACCTCTCTTGCTGCAAAATGGATACTACATTGCTCACTCCAGCTAGAGTTAGTTATTCGTGTATGCCCTACCAGTATCCGTAAACGAAATAAATATGGCTGTCGTAGTAGGAGTTAGCCGGCTGCGAAATACTCGCGTCGAGCTGGTTGGCGCGGATCGGCGCGGGCGCGATCGCAGCGCTGTCCACCGGGTTGACGATCAGCGCCTGGGCGCCTTCCTGGATCAGCGTGTGGATGTCCGTGATCTGCTTGGGGGGATCATTGTTGGCGACCAGTGGCCCGATCAGGGTGGCGTTGTACTGAGCCGCGAACTTAGTCTCATACGAGATGTAGTTGGTCCAGAAGTAGGTGTTGTTGAAGGTCAGCGAAACACCGAGCGCAGACAGCGCTTGAGACGACTGGGGAACTTCGCTTTCATGGTTGTAACCTCCCGGGTGTCGGATTGACAAGCTCTGTCAAAAATAATATACTGTATACAATATTCAGAATACAGTATCCACGGGCAAAAGTCAAGAGTATCAAGAAAATTGGGTGTATGAAAAAGTTGTAGGTGTCAAGCCACCAGGCGAGATTGATGCTCCCAAAACTCGTCGTAGGTGTGATTGAGCTTCGCAGTGCGCAAGGGCAAGACAGCATCTAACCCATCTGGAGTCCAACGCATGCCAGTTCGCTTGGCGCGGGTATCAACCACCGTTTTACAGGCCGCCTCAGCAATGCCACTGCCCACATGCATGCCTTGTGCACGAAAAGCGGGATAGCGCATCCGCTGGGCATTGGTGGTGAAGTAGTCCACCGCTTTTTCTGGCACACTCCGGCTTTCATCTGCGGCTGGGGCGATTTTGGGGAGCATGCCAAGAGCAACAACAAGCTCCTCGATTTTGCCATGAACCAGCAACGTGCATGCCTGCTTGGCCCAGATGCAGGCATCCTGGCTGCTCGGTCCAAAGACAGCATGGGCCACTTCCCACACGTGCTGCTGGGCATGATAGAGGTCGACAATCTGCACGGCACCAGGAAAGTGCTCGGCCACCAACTTCCAGATCCAAGGAGCTCCATCTCCTAACACGACGGTCTGCTTGGCTCGGCTGAGCCCTGACTGCTGAGCCAGCGCATAGAGCAACTGGCCAAAGCCGCCTTTGGCCGTGCGCCGAGCGACGTAGCGCAGACTGCCTTCTTTGGGCGTATCGACCCACACCTCTGGTGCGAGCTCAGAACGTTCTGGCCCTCGTTCGGCCAGAAACACCGCTCCGACTTTCATTTCTCGATAGACATCGCCTTTCCGTTTCCGTTCATCCTCTTCCATTGGAACACTGCCACGACGCATCCGAGCTAATATCCCATCTAATTCAATAGAGAGACGTTCAATATCTTTTCTGCTCTTTTGCGATGCTTGCTCCTCCTCCTGCGTCTTTGACTGTAATGCCTCCTTAAAGAGGGCTTTGACCACCTCATCTTCTCTCTCTGCTAATGCCTTGCCCACCGGTTTCATCAAGTTGAGCGCTTGTCGGGCAGACATCCTCAACGGAAGCAGCCGACGAAATGTCTCTGCGGCCTCTTCAAGCGTGAGCATGGCACATAAATAGCTGATATACTTTTGCACTCCGGGGGTTGTTCTTTTCCCTTGCACTCCCCATATCTCATCAGCCGGGGCTCGGCCATGAGAACACTTCGGTGCCTTTTCTTGCTCTGCGTCTGGCTCTTTGTCTTCCTCCACCTGGCACTGATAGTACGCCCGCTTCCACTCCACCTCGCCAAAGAGCGTTAAAAGCTTTTTCGATCGGTAGCCCACCACTTTTTGCTGGTGTCCACATTCCCCTTGCATCTGGGTTGGAACTGGCTCTGACTCTTGCCCTTTCCTCATCCCACATTCCATTAACTTCCTGCCTATTTTGAAGATCCCCTGATAGATCTTCTCCTCTAACCCTTTGAGATCTCCTTCTTCAATTCCTTCGACTTCTTCTATTAATTTCATCAGTTCTTGCTCTGCTTCTTGGTACTGTGCTCCTTTGGCTGTCTCGTTCGTTTCCATTTTCAGGAGCTCCTCTCTGCTCTTTGGTTTTTCGGCAAGGCTCTGCCTTGCTTTACAGATGAGGATACTCCCTTTTTCTTTCTTCGCCTACAACTCATATACTAATTGATAGCAGGAGACCTTGTGCGAAGCAAGAAATCTGCTACACTGGTGGAAGCAACGGGAGAATCACCGTCTCAACTTTGCGGCTTGACCGCCTGAAAAAGACTGTTCCCCGTCCACCAGGGTCAGAAGCGGCGATTGGGCTTGTTCCAGCGCCTTCATCTGCCTGCCCGAGGTAGATGAAGGCAGACTGGCGATCCAGCATGAGTTCACGCTCGCCCTGGTCGGTCGGCATTCCCGTTCCTGGCCTGTGTGTCGGTGTCCTACTCGCCAAGCTGACCAGCTCTGGTCAGATCGGAGGTGTATCGATGGGTCAAGCAGATCCTCCATCTTCTGTGGTGGATGCCTCATCCTTCAAGTATGTCGTCGGCGTGGATATCGGGAGTCAAACGTGTAGCATGTGTGCATTTAGACCGGACAAAAGCCAAGTGATCAAGCCGACCGATTTTGCCAATGCGACGTCTGGATTTGTGGTGGTGCTCACCAAGTTAGAAGCGTTAGGGGTGCCACCGGCTCAGATTCTCATTGGGCTAGAGGCGACCTCGCGCTATGGTGAGAATCTGTATCACTTTCTGGAAAGTCGAGGCTACCAGCTCTGCCTCTTGCACCCTCGGCAAACGCATGCGTTTGCGCAGCGACGCGGGCTACGAGCCAAGACGGACAAGTTGGATGCGACCACCATTGCCCGGGTCTTACTCAGTGGAGATGCCCGTGTCGGCTACGTGCCCACGGACCTCATTGCCACCTATCGGGAATTGGTGCGCTTGCACAGCCAACTGGCCGATGAAGCGGCTCGCTACAAGAACGAGATCCAAGCCCTGCTGGCAGTGCTGTTTCCCGAGTTCAGTCAGGTGTTTGCTGACCCGTGTCGATCCACGGCCGTGGCTCTGCTCAAACTCTATCCCAGTGCTCACGCGGTGGCAACGGCGGGCGTTGAGACGATTGCGGCCAAGCTCCATGAACTGGCCCCACGCAATTACGGGCGCAAGACTGCTGAGCAGATAGTCGCTTTGGCTGAGCACTCCGTGAGCAGTGGGGTGGCTATCGCCGCTCGATCGACCAGTTTGAGGATTCTCTGTGATCAGCTCGAGCATACCCAGACGAACTTGGCGCGCCTCGAAGAGGAGATCGACAAACTGCTGGATGCCGACAAAGGAGCTAAGGGGTTGCAGAGTGTACCGGAATTTGGGCACAAAACGGTGGCGGTCTTGCGAGCGGAATTGGGGGACGTGGCTCGGTTTCACCGTTCTGACCAAGTGGTGGCCTATGCCGGGCTAGATCTGGAAGTGAAGCAGAGTGGCAAGTGGAAAGGGCAAACCAAGCTCTCCAAGCGGGGCAGTGGACGGCTCCGACGCATACTCTACATGGCGGCTGTGCGCTGTATCCGGCTCAAAGACTCCGCCTTTGGGGCATATTATCACCGCTTAGTGGCTCGAGGCATGAAAGCACGTGAAGCCATGATCGCTGTCATGCGCAAGATGCTCACCGTCGCGTACCACTTGTTGAGAACTGAGCAGATGTATGACCCAGCGAAGGTGTGTGCTGGAGCTCAACCGACGGTTGAGCTCCAGCACACACCTTCGCCAGCAAATTTGCTGGCCGTAGGGGCTTGACAATTTCTATGGCTTCTTTTTCATACACCCTTTCAAAAGCCCTGAATTATCAGGTAAGGTCTGTTTGATATATGCTATACTGATTATGGTGATGCTCCTTCGTATCATAATGAGCTGGTAAACATAGAGCGGAGACGAACTTATGAAGAGAAGTGAGAATTTCGTATGGTAGAATCACAGTTGCCAGTTCAACCAGGAACCATGAAGGCCTATGGTGCCCTGCCCATCCCTCGCCTTACTCCCGACCTGCTACGCCTTATCCGAACAGGGATTGTCTACAGCCTGGCCGTGGTGCATTACGAGGGCATCCCTGTTCCTGAGCCAATGGTTCCCTACACGCTCTCGCCGCGGTTGCGTCATGGGGACCTGACAGATATTGCTCCTGCATCAGCTGCGGCAGAGGTGATTACAATGGCGGTGCATACTGGGACCCATCTTGATGCCCTCTGCCATATTGGGGAGCGTCAAGATGCCGAGAGCAACCCCGACTTAGGTGGAACTGTACGCCTCTTTGCGAGTGCAGGACAGACAGTCGCAGCAGCAAATGCCGTGACTTATCGGGGACAAACGCATCTTAGTGTCGCTGAGATGCCGCCCATCCTGTTACGAGGAGTGGTACTTGATGTAGCTGACTACAAAGAGATGCCAGTGCTGCCTGATGCCTACATCATCACGCCCGAGGATATCCAGGGGACGCTCACGCGACAGGCAGTGCAGGTGAGGCCAGGGACAGCAGTATTGATACGGACAGGATTTTATCGCCACTTGCGCGATGGAAACCCGGCATACAAGGACGGCATCGCGGGGCTTGGGCTGGCGGCCGCCCAAATGCTCTTTGGTCAGGGAATGATTCTGGCAGGGGCCGACACCATGACGGTTGAGGCATTTCCACCAAGAGACCATGCGGTGCATCGCTTCTTGCTCGTCCATCATGGTATCACGCACCTGGAGAATCTGTACCTGGAGGATCTCGCTGCGCAGCAGGTCTACGAGTTCCTGTTGATCGTGACGCCACTACGCTTGCTAGGAGCGACTGGCTCGTGGGTCCATCCGATAGCCATCGCTTAACATGTCCCTTTCTCGTGATTGCACCCTTTCATGCAATGGGATGCAGCGCGATGAGGTATCCCCTGATAGGAAGACCAATCCGATTGGCAACTGCAAGAATAAGCTGGTAAATGACCCGAGAAACCTGAGCAGCTTTTGCCTTGAAATGTGAGCACGTGACGCCAATCATGAGCACTGGCGTGAACGTGCCTGGGCAAACCGCTGACTTACCCAGCTTCCACGATAATTCACCACTGCTCCCCCATCGAAGGTGATGGTGGCCGCAGCGGCAGCCGGATCGACGAACTCGCTCCAAGGAGGATTCCAGGCCTGACAGCTGATCTGAGATGGCTCCTGACCGAGAACCAGGCGCATCAAGTCGAAATGGTGGATGGCCATATCCACGAGCAACGGCTGCCAGATCTGGTGATAGCGATGATCTGTAGCTTCAGAGCTATTCTTGTAGCGCCGGAAGTCGACAGTGACAGAGCCAATCGATCCCAGTTTCCCCTCGCGAATCAACGCGGTAACGGTTTGAACGGCCGGAAAGAACCGATAATTCTGGCTGATCATGAGCACGCGGTTTCGCTTTGCAGCCATTTCGACCACCTGTTGCGCCTCAGCGAGCGTTGGCGTAAACGGCTTTTCAAGTAACACATGTTTCCCCGCATGAAGAGCCTCCAATGCAACCGGGACATGTGCTGGCAGACTGCCAGTGATGAGCACCGCCTCGGCCTCAACAGATGCCAGGGCTGACTTCAGGGTCTGAAAACAACGCTCTGCTGGTATGCTGAGGAGTTGCTGCGTTTGCACAAGCAGCTCTGCATCCAGGTCTACACAAGCTACTAATGCGACATCTTCGCTCCGCTGTATGACATGGGCAGCCCAACTTCGTCCCCAGTTACCCATACCCACCTGCACAAGACGAATCGCCATCTTGATCTCCTTCTGGCATTACTCTACTCCTGATCAAGGGGGTCTGTGCCCTCTGCGTCGTCACTCCCTTGTTGGAGCGGCCCAGCGCACGGCGTTGGCAATCACGCGCTGTACATCAGGGTGATGGTAGGTCGGCAACGTCTCATGTCCGGGTCGGAAGTAGAAGAT
>WNFB01008673.1_pt1 | contig 12316 bp, 10 predicted proteins | sample 5400501 | NCBI WGS metagenome assembly WNFB01 (sample SAMN13153341, study PRJNA577476) | soil metagenome | isolation source: 200 cm saprolite under Douglas fir tree site 2 hole 1 | place: USA:California | collected 2015-04-18 | reverse complement strand
TACGAGCGCGCCGGCAATGATGAGCAGGAAAGTCGCGCCGGCGGTGAAACCAGCAAAGACATGATGGGCGCGGTTATACGGCGTGGCAAGGGCCTTCAGAAATAACTCCTTGGTCCAGCGTCCAGCGTGACTGAATTGAGAGTCCGATTCACGGATTTTCCGAAAGGACTGGAGTGGGCCGTGTCGCAGGCCCACTCCAGAAGTGCGGATCATTCTAGCAGACGGTCGAACTACATTCCGCCGGCTTTGAAAGTCGTGTCTACGGTCTTGCTGTCTTTGGGAGCGACCGTAACTTTCTGGTCTTGTTCGCCCAGTTTCTCGTGCACAAAGGCGAGAGTGTAATCACCCGGTGGCAGGCCCTTGATTTCGTATTTTCCATCGGGGCCGGTTACAGCGTAGAACGGGCTCTTTACCACGTTCACATACATCTTCATCCAGGGGTGCTGGTTGCACTTTACGGGCAACATAATCTCTTCACGCGCGAACGTCTTCTCAAGCGGAGCTGCGCTCGGCGGCTGCGATTCGTTCCACTCGCGATTATCTTTGGGAGTGGGGTGAATGTTGTGGGTGGTGGGATCGTCGTTCTTGATCTCGACATTCTGTCCGGTCATAACGGCCAGCACGTGAGGATGATAACGACATCCTTTCTGATCGAGCACGACGGAGTCCTTGGGGACATCGAAGTTGCGGTTGCCGAGGCCGTCCTTCACGTAAACAAACACGTTGGCCAGATCGCCATCTTTCACGACCACCGTCTCGGCGGTGTTGTCGCCCTTGCAGGCAGGGTCCTGGCTCATATCAATTTTCGGCGGCTTGGGAGCCGTACCGTCGAATTTCACGGTGCCGCTAACCGTAGCGGCGGTGCTGGGATCGATCGGTGTGGAGGCTGTGGGAGGTTGCGATTCCGACGTGGGAGAGGAAGATTGCTCCTCGCTCGTATTCTTCTTACTGCACGCGGCCAGGAGCAACAGGCCGAGGAGTGCAAGCACCCCGAGCATTGCTAGTGTCTTTCTATTCATGATGTCGCTGCACCTTTCTTGTAGTCTGCGAAACCTTACATTTTACCGCGAAGCGCCACTACTTGCGGTCGTATGATGCGAAGCCGGCTGTGGGCGTTTACGAGCGGAACCTGCGCGCGCATTCTTCGTAGTTGGCCCGCTATTGGAGGCCCGCGCATGGCCCATGGCAGCCGATACCCGCCGCTGTTCCTCCGGAGTGAGTTGGAAAATATAATCCACCAGCAACTTGGTGTGGTCCCGCTCGTAGCCCTGGAATGAAGGCGGTGTCGGGCCGGCGAAGACCCAGTGATCATTCTCCCGCTTGAATAGGCCTGAGGGCATGGATGTGCCTGGACTGATGGCCTGCGGGTCGGTGATCCAGCGCTCGACCCAATCCGGCTTCAGGCGTTCCTTGGCCAAAAGAAAGTTGGGTGCTGTGGCGATCTTGTCGTGTTGGGGATCGCCGGTCGCATGGCACTTCAGGCAGGGAGCCGCAGTGCTCGAGAACAAGCTGCGCGCCATGTCGCTTTCTTTAGCAGTCAGCATGGGAACCTGTTCCGGAATGTACGGCATCGGCTGTTGCGAAAGTGCCTGGAAGAATCGCACCAGCTTGCGCAGTTCGTTATCGGAGAACGAGAACGTGGGCATGCGCACTTGTAAGTAGGATCGCACCCCGTTGCGGTTCGTGTCATTCGTGCTGAGCGCGGGATTGGACAGGAAACGACGCAGCCATTCGGGATCGACACGCGCGCCTTCGGTCAGGAGTTTGGGAGGCAATTGTTCCTGCACGTCCTTATAGCGCTCCATACCCATCAGCGTGGTTGGTTGGCCGGGGATGAACTGGTGGCATCCCATGCAGTTGTATTTTTTTACCACCCACCAGCCTTCCTGAATATCGCGACGTGAATCGGCAGGCTTGTACTGATAGCTGGCGGGCAGGGAAGTCTCCTGACTGCCGAGCAGGAAGGTCGTCAAGGACCTGATCTGGTCTTTATTGAGGTGCACATTCGGCATGCGCAGACGTTCCATGTCCGACTTGACCATGCCTTTGTCGTAGATCTCGGGTTCGGCGAGCTTGTGCTCGAAGAAGCCTTTGTGGTTGTACCAGGGGCCCTTAGCAGGACCATCGGGCAAACGCGCCAGGTCTTCCTGGTTCGTGATCGGGTCTTTACCGCCGCGCTGCGCTTCGTCGGTAAATAACGCGAAGTCGAGACGCTCGATGGGCTTGCTGCCTTCTTGAGTGAGCTCAGTGCCGATGCGGCCTTCATCCTCGAAGCCGGAAATTTCATGGCATCCGGCGCAACCGTACTGGCGAATCCATTTCTTGCCTTCATCCTTCAGCTTGGGATCGTCCATGTAGGAGGCGTCGGCGTAGGACGAAGGCTCCTGCTTTTTCTGTGAAATTAGGAACGTCGCAACATCCTGGGCGTCCTCGACGCTGAGACGCAGGCTAGGCATCACGGTCATGTTCTGAACTTGCAGTTCGTGGCCATCGTTCGGACACTGGCTGTGCTGCAAGTCGAAGACGTAGGGCAGACCTTTTTTGGCGTAGTCTTCGGGGTCAATGTCCTTTTTCTCGTATGGACAATAGGGGCGGGTCCGTTGACGGGCGTTGTGTACCCATCGTACGAGGTAATCGTAGTTAGCTTTTTCGCCTACCCGGGTGAGATTGGCGGCGAAAGTGCCGCCCTGCATGTCGCTGCCCTCACCGATCGAGTGGCAACCCAGGCAGCCGCGAGTCTCAAATAATTCTTTGCCGTGGGCGGCGTTGCCGGGCTTCTGCTTGGGCAGCGGATCGGTAAATCCGGATTGCCAGACATATGCGGAAATCGCCTTGATCTGATCGTCTGTCAGGCGGAAGTTCGGCATTTTAGTGGTGGGGCGGAAGTCGGTGGGTTTCTTGAGCCAGACGGGAATCCAATTCTTGTTGAGCTTGAGCCGGACGTCTTTTAGATTCGGCCCAATCTTCTTCATGTCCTGCATCAAACTGTGTGTCTGGAAATCGAGCTGCTGAATGTGGCCGTCAATCTTGCTGTCCTCGACTTTTAGCGCCACGGCTTTATCGTTCAACTGGTTGGCTTCTTCGTTGCTTTGAGCAGTGTCGGCCTGCTTCATGAGGTAAGCAGCTTGCTTAACATTTTGTGCCCGCTGCTGCTCGAGTTGTTTGATCTGTTGGCTGGCTGAATTCAGATCTTCAGGTTCTTTGTCATAACCCTCGTAACGATGGCAGCCTACACAGCCTCTCTGGCGGAATAGATCTTTGCCCTCGTTGATGGTTTTCCACTGCACATCGCCACTGGCCAGCACCATGTCGGCCGAGTGGCACGTCTGGCAACCGGCCTCAACGTTCTCCTTAGGGAAAAGCGGCCACAGCCAGTGTTCGTAATTGCCGTGCGCCTTTTCGGCGCTGGTGGTGGCGCGTCCGTTGCCCTGGTGGCAGGGTGAGCAGCCGAATTTCTCAGGATCGTGTTTATCGAGCAGTTCCGGCTCGGGATGGCTGACGAAAGCCATGGCGTATTCGTCGGGCTTTTTCTGGCCCCTGGGCGTCATGGATGCTGCGGTGAGCTTCAGCGGCTCGCGAACGCCCATATGGCAGGACTCGCAGCGGTCCACGATGTTGGCGTCCGCCACGTTGATCTGCTGGATTTTGGGATCCCAATCTTCAGTTTTTCTTTGTAACCCTGCGATCTGTACCGGAGTGAGATCGACCATATGTTCGGAAACATAGTCGTCAATCTTCGTCTTGGCCGCAGTGATGGGTTTGAGGAGATCGGCCAATTCGGCTCCCAGCTTGCCGCGCTCGGCTTTGAGATCGTTGTAGGTCTCTTCCAGTTGATCGAAGTTGTATTTCTTCCTGGTGCCGTCCGGGTATTCGACTGTTGCCAGTTCTGACTTGTATTTTTGCAGCTCCTTTTTCTTGCTGTCTTTTGCGGATGGACTGGTGCTGGTCTCCATCTCGTAGGTAACCGCGTTGACGTACGCGCGCCGGTCAGTGAATACGCTCTGAACGGCCAGGATCTTGGCGTTCAGGTCGCTAAGCTGCTTCTGAATTTCTTCTCTTCGTGGACGGGACTGCTGGTCGGCCTGATCGAAGGCCTGCTTCAGATTCTGGTATTCAGAACTGCTCTCAACCTCTTTTTGTGACGCAGCGGACTTCGACCTTGCGGTTTTGAGGAACGACGTGTAACGGTCTTTCCATTGATCCTGGAAAGCCTTCCAGGGACGCTGGCCGAAAGACTCGTCCCACAAAGCCCAGAAGAGCGTGGCAACGAGGATGACCGTCGCAACCAGGTAGTGCAGTGCGTAAGACTTGCCTACGATCGGGTCATACTCAGGGATTGGTTTCTCGGGCAACAGATCCTCCGACTAACTTTCGAGCCTCACACGTTGAACTTCATACATTGAACCAGGGCGTGACCCAGACATATTTGATATGCCATAACAGGCGGAGCGCCATCTTCAGGGGCAGCGCGACCATGGTCAGCAAAAAGAACTGCACCATGGAGAACTGCAGCAAGCTCATTCGCGTGAAATCTTTACGCATATAACGGCGGAACAGCGAGTACACGATGAATCCGCCGAGCAGGTAATAGCCTCCCACCACGATAGCGCCGAAGATGATTTTGCCCACATTGGAAGCGATCCCGAAAATGTCGGGTAAATCGCGGTTCACCTCGTAAATAAGCCGGTTATGGTCCCAGGTCTGTCCCGGCCAGAACCACTGCCAGCCTGGACCGCGAATGAAAGTTCCGATGATGATCATCGAGACCCAGAGAATGACGAAGCCGAAGAGGAAAGTGGAGATAGCGAATTTGCGCTGCTTCCACGTGTAATAGCCGCTTCCCATCGGGTTGGTGTCGACGTAAGGAATAATCATCAAGCCGATGATGATCAGCGTCGGCATGACTACGCCGGCAATCCAGGGATCGAAGTACACCAGCATTTCCTGCAAACCGAGGAAGTACCAGGGCGCTTTGGCGGGATTCATCGTTAAGTTCGGATTCGACGGCTCTTCCAGCGGAGCGCTCAGGGTGATGGACCAGACCATCAGAATGATGGTGACGATGATGGCGGCGAGGAACTCGATTCGCAGCAGGAACGGCCAGACGTGAACTTCCTTTTGCCAGCCGGGCCGGAAGGGCCAGGTTTTGCGATGGTGAGTTTTTGCCATCGCGGGATTGGTCTCAAGTTCGGCCACGAGATTATCGTTGGCCTTGGCCTGCTTCCACGCCAGATAGATGTAAAAGATCAGCAGCGGAATCAAACCCACGATAGGGACGTTGTCCGGCGCGGACATGATTTCCCACAGTTGACGCCAATCCATAAAGTCTCCGAGAACTATGTGGGGACGGCCGCCCTCTCCGTCCACGTCGAGCAGAGCTCGACAGTTCTGCTGTTGCCGACTTCTGCGGATTCACTCCGCCGGACAGCCGAGGGCGGCTGTCCCTATATGAGTCTTGCAGCTACTTCCTCGACGACCTACACACTCCGGCGCGGTTTGTCCGCTTCCGCCTGCAGCACCACCGGCGCGGGGCCGGAAATGCCACCATCTTTTCTTACCCGCCAGAAATGCACGATCATGAAAACTGAAGCGACGATCGGAATGCCGATGCAGTGCCAGATGTAGGAGCGCAACAGAGCATTCGCGTCCACAATCGAACCGCCCAACAAACCGAAGCGCACATCGTTATAGGGCGTCATATGCAGCAGCGGACCGAATGGTCCTTCATGACCCAGCAGCGGAGTAGCGCGCGCCATATTCGTGCCTACAGTTACCGCCCAGAATCCCAACTGGTCATCGGGCAGCAAATAGCCAGTGAACGAGAGCAGCAGGGTTAGCACCAACAGGATCACGCCGACGTTCCAATTAAACTCGCGCGGCTTTTTATAAGACCCAGTCAGGAACACACGGAACATGTGCAGCCAGACGGCAATGACCATCAGGTGGGCTGCCCAGCGGTGCATGTTGCGCAGAATTTTGCCGAAGGGAACGTCATGCTCAAGGTAGAGCACGTCGCGAAATGCCTGCACCTTAGTCGGGTGGTAATAGAACATCAGCAGAACGCCAGTGAAAGTGAGCACAATGAAAAGATAAAACGTGATCCCGCCCATGCCCCAGGTATAGCTGTAGCGCACGGCGTCACGATTGATCTTCGCCGGGTGCAGGTGAAGGAAGACGTTTGAGAGCACCCCCAAAGCCCGGTTGCGCGGCGTGTCGTCATGCTTGTGACGGAAGATCGAAGTGTAGACCTGGGTCTTGGTCGGATCTTTAAGGCCTTCGATCTGTTCCTTCGCCTTGGTGGGAATATCTGTCTTGAGCGCCTGGACGTCGTCCTTCACAGTTGACTTGACGCGTTCCAGGAGCCCGACCCGGTTACCGTTCTTCCCGTTCTTACTATTTTCTTCAGCCATGAGTCCTCTTTACCTGTGGCCACGCAAAGGCAATGCGCCTTCACGAAGACTGGGGCTAGACACCCGTCAAAAAAGATCCCGGATCATTGAAGTGGCTGGGCTGTCCCTTGGGCCACTGATACAGCCGCGAGACATCCACGATAATTTGGCCATCGGGCCCCTGTTCGATATGCGCGCGGTCCATGGGGCGAGGCGCCGGGCCTTCAAAGTTAACTCCTTCGTTGTCGTAACCGCTGCCATGGCAGGGGCATTTGAACTTGTTTTCGCTGGCTTTCCAATCAGGAGTGCACCCCAAATGCGTGCAGCGTGCGTAAATCACAAACAGACGGTCGGGGGTGCGGTCCACCCATATGCGGTATTTCTGTTGCCACTTGGTGTCAACGCCCAAACCGTATTCCGAGGGATATCCGATCTTGAAAACAGTGTTCGGTTCAAATAACGTGCGCGGCAGGAAGAAACGGAAAAATGCGATGAACCATGCACCCAGGAAGGCCGTCACAGCGCTCCACACCAGGCGGCGGCGCTGCTGATCGACTGCAGTGTCGCGCGGCCCCACGGAGGCCAAACCGCCGGCCGCGGCTGCCTTCGAAGTTCCGACTGCAGGGGTGCCGACGTATTTATTTGCTTCAGTGCCGCGGCCCGGGGTCATAGTTGCAGCGGCTGCTGGCGCGACAGGCGTGGTTGGGCGGGCGGTCGCACCGGCTGAAGGTGTTGCCGCTGCCGGAGTGGGCGCGGCGGCGGGCGCGGCAGCCTCTTCGCCCAGCAACGCGGTGACTTCGGCGTCCGTGAAGGGAGTTAAGCCTGTGCGCTGGCGTCGCGCCTGTTCGGCTGCGATGGCTGATTTACTCCATTTCTTTCCGGCAGCCACCATCTTTTCTACTTCCGCGCTAATACCTGCTTTCGGCACGCTGGTGGCAGCGACAGGAGCAGGCGCCGCTGCTGGCGGAGTCGAAGCGGTCGTCGGCGGAGCCGCGGTAGTGGAAGGCTGAGGAACAGCGTCTGCGCTCGGAGCTGGAGCACCATCGCCGCGCTCCCACGGCATAGGTTCCCCGGCCTTGAGAGCGGCGATATCTGCGTCGGTCAACAGCGGCAGGCCCTTACGTTGCCGGTAGGCCTGTTCCATGGCGATGACCGAATTATTTAGCGCATTCCGCGGCAAGGGCGGAAGCCGTCCGAGGAAACCTTTGGCTGCCGTCTTAGAGGGGTCGTCTGCCATCCGTCCTGATCCCTTCTCTGTTGAGATTAAGTCGCATTCGTTTTTGCTCAGTCCGCCGCCACCAGGCGTTCGGCAACCTCGTGTTCATTCACGTTCGCGCCGACGGCTGTGGTTACCAGCTCGGCCAACGCCGCGATAAATGTGGGCGAGTCGTTCAACCCGGAGGTCATTTCAAAACGTTCGATGCCCAGTTGCGCGGCCTCTTTGCGGGCCTCATGGTCGATTTCGCCGAGAGTTTCCACGTGATCGGAGACGAACGATATGGGCACAATGCAAACATCTTTCATACCTTCAGCAGCCACATCGCGCAGCGCGCGGTGCAGCGACGGCTGCAGCCATTTGCTGGCGCCAACTTTGCTTTGATAGCAGAGCCGACTGCGGTTGCGCCAGCCACCACGCTGCATGACCAACTCTACAGTCTCTTCGATTTGCCGCTGGTAGGGGTCGCCGTTCTCGGTGACGGACAGAGGAACGCTGTGGGCGCTGAAAACGATTTCTGCTTGCTCCGGGTCAGGAAAGCGCGCGAGTGCGTCATCGATCTTTTCGACCAGCGCCGCGAGATAGAGTTTGCTGCGGTAAAACGTTTCTACGCAATGGACCGGAATGTCGTCGTGGAAGTAGCGGTGCCATTCGTTCAGGCTGCTGCCGGTGGTCGTCGCTGAGTACTGGGGGTACAGCGGAAGTAAGACGATTTCGTCGCACTGAGCGGCGCGAAGCTCCCGAACACTGTCAGCCGTGAAGGGGTGCCAATAGCGCATTGCTACGAAGCAGCGAGCGTCGAGTCCGGCTTTAACAAGCTCAAGTTCCAACGCTCGTGCCTGGCGCTCGGTGAATTTGCGGATGGGCGAGCCGCCGCCGATGACGGCGTAGTGATGGCGTACTTTCTTGGCACGCGTTGTAGAGATCAGCTTGGCCAGTGTTTTGCGTCCGATACGAGCGAAGGGAAAATCAATAATCTCCGGGTCGCAGAACAGGTTATAGAGAAAAGGTTCAATTGCTTCCAGCGTGTCGGGTCCGCCGAGCTGGAATAGCACTACTCCAACACGCCGCACTGTCTTAAACATCCCCCATGGTCTCTTGAAGAACAGAGGATGTTACTCAAAAGCCGGAAGGTTCGTCAATGCTGGGTTGGGGAATTGCGAGGAAAAACTCTAGCGGATCGGCGATGAACCGCTATTCGTGCTCTGAAATTTAGAAGATTATTTTCAGGCACGCGAAGTTTGCGCTGCAGGCTCAACTCCAGTTCCGGACTCCATCAGCTCGATGACTGAATCGGCGAACTCCGATGTGCCGGCCTTGCCGCCGACATCGCGGGTCAACTTCTCGCGGGTGCGATAGACCTTTTCCAGCGCATTGCGAATTTTGAGCGCAGCCTCGTGCTCGCCAAGATGACGCAGCATCAGCAGACCAGAACGTATGATGGCAGTCGGATTGGCGCGCAGTGGTCGCCAATATTGGCGCCAGGCACGAATCCAAGGCCGCCAACGAAGGCTGCGCAAAGATCAGAAATAATGTCGCCGTAGAGGTTCTCCATTAGCAGCATGTCGTATTGGTAAGGATTCATCACCAGTTGCATGCAGGTGTTATCCACAATGTGCTCGCCGTAGGTGATCTCGGGATATTCCTTGGCCACGTTGCGCGAGCAGCGCAGAAAGAGACCATCCGACAGCTTCATGATGTTGGCCTTGTGAATGGCGTGTATTTTCTTGCGCTTGTTCTTGCGGGCGTACTCAAAAGCAAAGCGGGAGATGCGTGTGGAAGCCTTTTCGGTGATGATTTTCAGGCTTTCCACCACGCCGGGCACGACTTCATGTTCGATTCCGGAATAGAGCCCTTCAGTATTTTCGCGAATGATGATGAGGTCGACATCGGGATAGCGGGTTGGAATGTGCGGCAGGTTCCGGATGGGACGGAAGTTGGCGTACAACTCAAAATGCTTGCGGAGTTCAACGTTGATGCTGGCAAAACCGCCGCCGATGGGCGTGGTCACCGGACCCTTCAAGCCTACACCGGTGCGCTCAATCGAGTGGATCAGTTCCTTGGGAATGTATTCCCCGTATTTTTCAAAAGCCTGAGCGCCGGCTTCGTAGGCCTCCCATTCGAACTTGAGGCCGGTAGCTTCGAGAATGCGCACCGCCGCCCGCGTGACCTCGGGTCCGATGCCATCGCCGGGGATGAGAGTTACTTTATAAGGCGATTGAGTCATTGCGAGATTGAATCATTGAGCGATTGAGCGATTGAATCATTGAATGGTTCAATTCTTCGCCGCGCTTTTGCCGTGAACTTCCGGTGTTTCTTTGGTTTTCAAAAGATCTTTCAACTCAGCCATGAACTCTTTTACGTCTTTGAAGTCGAGATATACCGAAGCGAAGCGCACGTACGCCACTTTGTCATACCGCCGCAGGCGGCTCATGATAAGTTCGCCGACTTCACTGGTCTTACGTTCGCGTTCGGGAGAGTCGATCACGAAGCTTTCCGCTTCGTTCACAATCTGTTCCAGCTTGCTGATTGGTACGGGCCGCTTTTCGCAGGCCCGGAGCAGCCCGTTAAGCACCTTCTGGCGATCGAACTTCTCACGCCGGCCATCTTTTTTCACCACCATGTAGGGAATTTCGTCGATGCGCTCGTACGTGGTGAAGCGCTTACCGCACTTCAGGCACTCGCGGCGGCGACGGATGGAGTCTGCCTCCTTGGCCTCGCGGGAATCCACGACTTTGTCATTGATGAATCCACAAAACGGACACTTCATGCGCTGAGAGCCTCTCGGAACAACGTAAACCGGCTGGATGTCACAAAACAGAATTGTAGCAGGCGGGACTCGCCACACAGCAGTCGCGCCCCGCCAGGTAATTGGGCTAGATCGTGCCGGCTGGCGGTGGAATGGAAGCCACAGTGGCGGCTTCTTCGGCGCGGTGGGCTTCTTCAGAAAGCTTGCGCAACGAGAGTCGTTCGCGATGGGCTAGCAGCAATCCCAACGGAATAACCGCTACAAAGGTCACCAGCCACAACATGATGCCGCAGCTTGCCGCCAGTTCTTTGGGTACATCGAAGACATGATCGAGGGTCGCGATAGTTGCCAGTTGCGAACCGCCCCCGACGCCGGGCAATTGCACCATGGATCCGACCATGCTCGATCCCATGAGGAGAAGTATCTGGGCGCGGGGGATTTCAAGCGCCTCAGCGCCGTAGGAATGAGTAACTTCCTGGTAGGCGATGGCAATCATGTACCACATCGCCATCGAGAGCAAGACCAGCATCAGCAACGAAAATGGACTGTGAATTGTGTTCAAGCCTGCGCCGAACTCGCGAATTCTTTGCGCGATGCGGTGGCCAAGGTTGCGAGACCAGTGCGCGAAACGCCGCTCGAACCAGAGCGCCAGAACCTCGCCCAGGCGACTGACGATCGCCATACCAATCGCCAGCACCGAAACCAGGGCGAGAAGCAAAACTCCACCTGTAATCAACCGTTGCTTGTATTCGGGGTGAGGCGTGGAACTTAGCGCTCCGGGTAGAAATATCGCCAGCGCCAGCAGGACGGCGAAAGCGCCGATGTCAAACATCCGTTCGACTGCCCAAACAGCAATTTGGGATGAAACTGACAAGTTTTGCCGCCTGGCGATCAGATAGGGGCGAATAAATTCTCCGGGCCGCCCCAATAAGGCCAGCCCGGTGAAACCAATAAGAGTGGGCGGTATCAGTTGCATCACTGTCGCCTGCGGTCGCACGGGACGAAGAAAAATCTTCCATCGGATTGCCCTGATCAAGTAGCTCACATAAATAAGCGCGATAGCGTGAACAATGTGCCGCGGGTTGACCTGGTGGGTTTCACTCCAGAAGGTGGCCCAATCGAATGCCTTCCAATGACGAAACTGCAGATAGACCAGGATGGCGAGTACGACTAAGGCTCCGCCAGTTATAAGAGTGCGCTTCTTATCCATTTAAGGAAAACGGCCAGGTCGAGCCTGCAATCGCAAGCATCGCCCCCGCTGTCAAGGTAAATGAGTCGGAGGTACGGGTCAACGCAGCCCATCTGCACCGGATCAAAATAAGACTATTCGCTTTGTTGGGTGGAGGCAGTTGTGGTTGCCTTTAGTTTTGCAGAACGTTGTCGAAGGGAACTGGATTGCTGAGATCCCGCTGGCTTGTGGGATTGAGCCTGGCTCGCGGCCCGTTGCGCCAGTTTTTTGTGATTGAAGTCGCGGATGATGCGCGCCACGTAGGCGTGAGTTTCGTAATAAGGAGGCACACCGCGATACTGTTCCACGCGTCGCGGACCAGCGTTATATGCCGCCAGAGCTTTGACGAGATCAAAGTTATAACGTTCGAGAAGCTCGCGAAGGTAACGCGTGCCGCCTTCCACGTTGGACTGAGGATCGAACGCATTGGACACGCCGAGCTGCAACGCCGTCCGTGGCATAAGTTGCATCAGTCCACGGGCGCCCTTACGGGATACGGCATGCGGGTTGAATCCACTCTCGGCGTGAATCACGCTGTTGACCAGATCGGGATCAAGGCGGTAATGGGCGCTCGCCGAGTTGACGAAGTCGCTCAGACCCTGGGGCGGAAGCGGGGGCGCTATTCTGGGTGCAATCTGCTCTTTTTCGAATCGTTCAATCGCGGTCGTGGGTACGTCCACGTAGCTGGCAGCATCACCCGATGTATAAAGACGGGTGGTTGAATCGATGATTTC
>WNFB01004563.1_pt1 | contig 12316 bp, 4 predicted proteins | sample 5400501 | NCBI WGS metagenome assembly WNFB01 (sample SAMN13153341, study PRJNA577476) | soil metagenome | isolation source: 200 cm saprolite under Douglas fir tree site 2 hole 1 | place: USA:California | collected 2015-04-18 | reverse complement strand
GTCGAACTTGTTGATGGCGACGAAATCGGCGAAATCGAGCATGTCGATTTTCTCGAGCTGGCTCGCCGCGCCGTATTCGGGCGTCATCACGTAGAGCGAGGCATCGGCGAGCGGGACGATCGCCGCATCGCCCTGGCCGATGCCGGAAGTCTCGACGAGCACCAGATCGAATCCGGCGACCTTGCAGGCCGCGATCACGTCGGGGAGGCTCTTAGAGATTTCCGCCTCGGCACCGCGCGTGGCGAGGGAGCGCATGAACACGCGCCCCCCGGCGATCGCATTCATGCGGATGCGGTCGCCGAGCAGGGCCCCGCCCGATTTACGCCGCGAAGGATCGACCGCGAGGATGGCGATGCCGAGCCGGTCTTCCTGGTCGAGGCGGAAGCGGCGCACCAGTTCATCGGCGAGCGAAGATTTTCCCGACCCGCCCGTGCCTGTCACCCCGAGCGTCGGCACGCGGAGCGCGTCGGCTTCCTTCAGCATCTGCTCGCGGAGCTTGAGGTCGGTTGCGCCGCTCTCGAGCGCGGTGATGAATCTCGCGAGCGCCCTGCGGTCGCCGGATTTGATCGCCTTCAGATCTTTCGGCGCGTGCCGCGACAAGTCGTCGTCGCAGCTTGCGAGCATGTCGTTGATCATGCCCTGCAGGCCCATCTTCTGGCCGTCTTCGGGCGAATAGATGCGCGTAACGCCGAAGGCCTGCAGCTCGCGGATCTCGTCTGCGACGATCACGCCGCCGCCGCCTCCGAACACCTTGATGTTCTCCCCGCCTTGCTCTCGCAAGAGGTCGATCATGTACTTGAAGTACTCGACGTGGCCGCCCTGGTAGGAGGAGACCGCGATGCCCTGGACGTCTTCCTGCAGCGCGGCGGTCACGACTTCGTCGACCGAGCGGTTGTGCCCCAGGTGGATCACTTCGGCGCCGCTTGCCTGCAGGATGCGGCGCATGATGTTGATGGCGGCGTCGTGGCCGTCGAAAAGCGACGCCGCCGTCACGAAGCGGATCTTGTTCTTCGTTTTGTATTCGGTGTGCCGCGAGGCACTCAGATCGGTCATGGCTGCCCAAGGCGTCCGGATCTGGGCTGGAGAATGGGAGGCTACTTTACGTTTACGTAAACGTCAAGCTCGTCCCGCCCTTCTGCCCTAGTCTATCTCTATCCCTTCGCGCTGCGGTGCATCCCGCTAGATCGCCGCGCGGCGCAGCCTCAACGCGTTGACGACGACCGACACCGAGCTCGCGCTCATCGCGGCGGCTGCAAACATCGGGTTCAGAAGCAGGCCGGTCCAGGGGAAAAGCACCCCCGCCGCAATCGGCACGCCGAGAGCGTTGTAGACGAACGCCAGGAACAGGTTCTGGCGGATATTACGCATCGTGGCGCGCGAAAGCCGCCGCGCCCGCACGATTCCGAGCAGGTCGCCTTTGACGAGGGTGATGCCCGCGCTCTGGATCGCCACATCGGCCCCGGTGCCCATGGCGATGCCGACGTCGGCCTCGGCGAGCGCCGGCGCATCGTTCACCCCGTCCCCCGCCATCGCCACGGTATGACCCTCCTCCCGTAGCGCTTTCACGATCGTGCCCTTCTCCTGCGGGAGCACGTCTGCGCGAACTTCTCCGATTCCGAGCCGCCCGGCCACCGCCCGCGCGGTGAGCTCGTTGTCGCCGGTGAGCATCACGACCCGAACGCCTTCCGCCGCGAGCGCGTGCAGCGCCTCGGGCGTGGACACCTTGATCGGATCCGCAACGCCCAGGATGCCCACGGCATGCGAACTATCGATGAGGAACACGACGGTTTCGCCGCTCCGGCGCAGCGCATCTGCTCTGTCTTTCAGCGTCCGAGGCACGCTGGCGATCGACTCGGCGAACCGCAGATTACCGAGTGCGACCTGCCTGCCTTCGAGTGTTCCTGCGATGCCCTTGCCGGTGAGTGAGACGAAATCGGAGACAGAGGCCGGCTCCACGCGACGCTCTTCGGCTCCTTGCAGGATCGCCGCGGCGAGGGGATGCTCGCTTCCGCGCTCCAGGCCTGCCGCGATCTGAAGCACGCGGCTCTCCGCGACGCCGTCGAAGGCGAGGATGGAAGTCAGCTTGGGCCTGCCTTCGGTCAAGGTGCCGGTCTTGTCGACCACCAGAGTGTCGATTCTTTCCATGCGCTCGAGCGCCTCGGCGTTGCGTATGAGGACGCCGCCTTGAGCGCCGCGCCCGGTGCCGACCATGACCGACATCGGTGTCGCAAGCCCCAGCGCGCAAGGGCAAGCGATGATGAGGACCGAGACCGCGGAAACCAGCGCGAATGCCATCGCGGGCGGCGGCCCGTAGATCGACCACACGATGAAAGCGGCCACCGCGATGCCGACCACCGCGGGGACGAAATACGAAGACACCACGTCGGCCAGGTTCTGGATGGGCGCGCGGGTTCTCTGCGCCTCGGCGACCATCTGAACGATCTGTGAAAGGAGCGTCTCGGCGCCGACGCGTTCCGCTCGCATGACGAAGCTTCCGGTGCCGTTGATGGTGCCCCCTGTGACCTTCTCGCCGGCGCGCTTTTCGACGGGCACCGGCTCGCCGGTTACCAGGGATTCGTCCACGCTCGAGCGGCCTTCCAGAACCTCGCCGTCAACCGGCACCTTTTCGCCCGGGCGCACCCGCAGGCGATCCCCCCGCTGCACTCGATCGAGAGGCACCTCGTCATCGCCGCCATCCGGGCGTACCCGGATCGCGGTTCGGGGAGCGAGCCTGAACAGCGCTCGGATGGCGCTGCTCGTGTTTTCGCGGGCACGCAGCTGAAGCACCTCGCCGAGCAGTACCAGAACCGCAATCACCGCGGCCGCCTCGAAGTAGAGGCCCACTCGTCCCGACGAATCGCGAAATTCAGACGGGAAAAGCCCCGGCGCAAGAATTGCGACCGTGCTGTATGCGAACGCCACGCCCACACCCAACGCGATGAGCGTGTACATGTTGAGGCTCCGCGAAACGAGCGAATTCCATCCGCGCACGAAGAACGGCCAACCCGCCCAGAACACGACGGGAATGGTGAGGACGAACTGAATCCACTCCGAGGCAGCTGCACCCAGCAGCGCGATATCCAGGCCGGGAGTGTGCTCGATCATCGCCAAGGCAAGGACGGGGATCGCGAGCGCAAGCCCGATCCAGAACCGCCGCGTCATGTGGATGAGCTCGGGATTGGGCTGGTCGTCCGTGCTTGGCGCCACAGGCTCGAGCGCCATTCCGCATTTCGGGCAGTTGCCGGGTACCGCCTGCCGGATCTCGGGGTGCATCGGGCAGGTGTAAATCGCGCCCTGAACCGTGCGCGCCGACCCGTGATCGTGGGGGTGCACCGGGAATCTTTCGCGCTGCGGCAACTACTCCGTCTATTCGACGGTCACGGACTTGGCGAGATTCCTGGGCTTGTCGACGTCGTTACCGCGCTCGAGTGCCGCGTGATAGGCGAGCAGCTGCAGCGGTACGGTATGCAGGATCGGCGACAGAAAACCGGCGTGATCGGGCATTCGGATGACGTGGATACCCTCGCCCGCGACCATGCGCGTGTCCTGGTCGGCGAGCACGTGCAGCTCGCCGCCCCTGGCGCGCACTTCCTGCAGATTCGATTTGAGCTTCTCCAGCAGCGCGTCCTTGGGCGCGATGGCGATGACCGGCATGTTCCTGTCCACGAGCGCGAGCGGCCCGTGCTTGAGCTCGCCCGCAGCGTAGGCCTCGGCGTGGATGTAGGAGATCTCCTTGAGTTTGAGTGCACCTTCCATCGCGATCGGGTAGTGGATGCCGCGCCCCAGGAACAGAGCATGCTCAAGCTGGGCAAACTTCTCCGACCACATCTTGATCTGCGGCTCCACGTTCAGCACGTGCTCCAGCGCCCCCGGCAAATGCCGCAGCGAATGCAGCAGCTCCGCCTCGCGCTCTGCTGACAGCCTGCCGCGGAGCTTGGCGAGGGTCATGGTGAGAAGCGCCAGCGCGGCAAGCTGCGTGGTGAACGCCTTGGTCGAGGCCACACCGATCTCCGGTCCCGCGCGCGTGAGGAAGCGCAGATCGGACGCGCGCACCAGAGCGGACTCCGGCACGTTGCAGATCGAGAGCGCGTAGCGGTGCCCGAGCGACTTGGCGTAATGCAGAGCCGCAATGGTGTCGGCGGTCTCGCCGGACTGCGAAACCGTCACCACCAGCCCTTTCGGGTTCGGCACGGATTCCCGATAGCGGTATTCGCTCGCGATCTCGACGCTGCAGGGAATGCCGGCGAGGCCTTCGAGCCAGTAACGCGCGACCATCCCCGCGTGATAGCTCGTGCCGCAGGCGAGGATCAGCACCGAATCGATATCGCGAAGAACGCCATCGGCTTCCGCGCCGAAGAGCTGCGGCGACACCGATTGCGCGCCCGTCACCATCTCCAAGGTGTTCGCCACCGCCATCGGCTGCTCGAAGATTTCTTTCTGCATGTAGTGCCGGTAATGCCCCAGCTCGACCGCCTCGGCGGTGAGCTGCGAAACATGCACCGGGCGGCTTACCGCCTTGCCCCCCGAGTCGCTGACGCGCACCCCATCGAGCGTGAGTTCGGCGCAGTCGCCGTCCTCGAGGTAGACCACGCGCTGCGTGACCTGAATGAGCGCCGAGGTATCGGAGGCGGCGAAATTCTCACCGTCGCCGAGACCGAGCAGCAGCGGCGCCCCGTGCCGCGCGACCACCAGTCGCGTCGGATCGGACTCGCTCACCACTGCGATCGCATAGGCGCCGACCAGCTCGACCACGCTCTTTCTCACGGCATCGAACAGGGTCGCGCCCGACTGCACGTTCGAGTGCACCAGGTGGGCGATGACCTCGGTATCGGTATCGGAGACGAACTCGTAGCCCTTGGCGCGCAGACGCTTGCGCATGTCCTCGTGATTCTCGATGATGCCGTTGTGCACCACCGACACGCCGCCCGATATGTGCGGGTGGGCGTTCTTCTCCGAGGGCACGCCGTGGGTCGCCCAGCGCGTATGCGCGATGCCGAGACCGCCGGCCAAGCCCTGCGCGCCGGAGAGCTTTTCCAGCTCCACCACGCGGCCGGTCGAGCGCACCCGCCGCAGCACCGCATGCGATGCGCCGGCGGCCTTGCCGTCGAGCACCGCGACTCCCGCCGAGTCGTAGCCGCGGTATTCGAGCCGTTTCAATCCCTCGATCAGGATCGGAACGACGTCCCGTCTTGAGATTGCCCCGACGATTCCGCACATACGATCGGCCTTTCGACTATTTCTTCTTTACCGGCCGCTGCCAGCCCGGAATGGACACCTGCTTGGCGCGCGAGAGAGTCAGCTCGCCGGCGGGAGCGTCCTTGGTGAGCGTGGTGCCGGCGCCGAGCGTCGCCCCGCGACCGACCCGCACCGGCGCGACGAGCTGCGTGTCCGAGCCGATGAAAACATCGTCCTCGATGATGGTGCGGTGCTTGTTCGCGCCGTCGTAGTTGCACACGATCGTGCCGGCGCCGACGTTGACGTTGCTCCCGACCTCGCTGTCGCCGATGTAGGAGAGGTGATTGGCCTTGGAACCTGCGCCTATGCTGCTCGCCTTCACTTCCACGAAGTTGCCGATGTGCACTTTTGCGGCGAGTCGCGTGCGCGTGCCCGGGCGGATGCGGGCGTAGGGACCGATGCGGCAGTCCGCGCCGATGTCGGCGTCTTCCAGATGGCAAAAGGGTTCGATGCGCGTGCCCGCTGCGACCATCACGTCTTTCAGCACGCAGTTCGCACCGACCGACACGCGGTCACCGAGCTCCACCTTGCCCTCGAAGACGCAGTTGACGTCGATCGTCACGTCGCGGCCGCAGGCAAGGTTTCCGCGCACGTCGCAGCGCGACGGATCGGCGAGCGCCACGCCCTGTTCCATGAGCGCATCGGCGAGTTTGCCCTGGTAGATGCGCTCCAGCTCGGCGAGCTGGCCGCGGCTGTTCACGCCGAGTGTCTCCCACGCCGCGCCGGCCTGGATTGCCGTCACAGGTACGCGCTCCTTCGTCGCCAGTGCGACGATATCTGTGAGGTAATACTCCTTCTGCGCGTTGTTGTTTTGCAGCTTCGCGAGCCAGGACTTGAGCTTCCTCGTCGGCGCCACGACGATGCCGGTGTTGATCTCGCGGAGCGCGCGCTGCCGCGCGTTGGCGTCTTTTTCTTCGACAATCCCCACTACTTTTTTTCCGTTTCGCAGGACGCGCCCGTATCCGGTGGGACTGTCGAGTGTCGCCGTCAGAAGGCCCAGCCCCGTCCCCGTCGCCTGGACCAGCTGCTTCAGCGTCTCCGCGCGAATCAACGGGACGTCGCCGTAGAGCACGAGGGTCGGCCAGCGCTCGTCGAGATGAGGGGCGGCCTGCATCACCGCGTGACCTGTGCCAAGCTGAGGTTCCTGCATGACCCAGACGGCGCCGTTCTCCCCCACGGCCTGGCGCACGTGCTCGCCCCCGTGGCCATAGACGACGCAGACGACCTTCGGCGAGAGTTGTTTCGCGGTATCGAAAACGTGCGCGAGCATCGCCCGGCCCGCCAGGCGATGCAGCACCTTGGGCGTGCTCGAATGCATGCGTTTGCCCGGACCTGCGGCGAGAATGATGATGTTCACAAAAAAGCGGGCCTAATTCAGCCGATGGCCGATGTTAGCCTATCGCGGCAACTCAGAGAACCCCATCAAGAACTCATCCACCGCTCGCGCGCACTGACGGCCTTCGCGGATCGCCCACACGACGAGCGACTGGCCGCGGCGCATATCGCCCGCTGCAAATATCCCGGGAACCGAAGTGAGGTAGCTGCCCTTGCCGTCCGTCCCCGCCTTGGCGTTGCCGCGAGGGTCTTTCTCCACGCCGAACGCCTCCAGCACGGCCGGCACCGGCGAAACGAATCCCATCGCTAGGAGCACAAGATCCGCGGGGAGCACGGCCTCCGACCCCGGAACCTCGCTCATCTTGCCGTCCTTCCATTCCAGGCGGACCGTCCTGAGCGCCTTCACCTTTCCGTTCTCGCCGACGAACTCCTTGGTCGCGATCGCCCAGTCGCGATTCACGCCCTCTTCGTGCGAGGACGAAGTGCGCAGTCTCGTCGGCCAGTAGGGCCAGACCGGATTCAATTCGGGATCCGGCGGCATGGGAAGCAGCTCGAACTGGGTCACCGACTTCGCGCCGTGGCGGTTGGAGGTGCCGACGCAGTCCGAGCCCGTGTCGCCCCCGCCGATCACCACCACATGCTTGTCGGTCGCCCAGAGATCCGGCACGCCCTTGTCTCCGGCGACGCGCTTGTTCTGGAGCGGCAGGAATTCCATCGCGAAATGCACGCCGTCAAGCTCGCGTCCGGGTACCGGCAGGTCGCGCGGTTGCTCGGCGCCGCCCGAGAGCACCACCGCGTCGAACTCGGCCGCCAACTTCTCGGGGGCCATGGTTTCGGTGGCCCAATCGGTGACGCCTTTCCCGGCACGCACCTTGCCGACGAAGACGCCGGGACGGAACTTCACGCCTTCCGCGTTCATTTGATCGACCCGGCGGTCGATCAGCCATTTCTCCATCTTGAAATCGGGTATCCCGTAGCGTAGAAGACCGCCGATCCGGTCGTTCTTTTCGAACATCGTGACCTCGTGCCCGGCGCGCGCGAGCTGCTGAGCGCAGGCGAGCCCTGCCGGCCCCGAGCCCACCACCGCGACCTTCTTGCCGGTCTTGTGCGCAGGCGGCTGCGGCTTGACCCAGCCTTCCTCGAACGCCTTGTCGATGATCGCGTGCTCGATCGACTTGATGCCGACGGGATCGTCGTTGATGCGCAGCACGCACGCTTCCTCGCACGGCGCAGGACAGATGCGGCCGGTGAACTCGGGAAAATTGTTGGTGGAATGCAGCGTCTCGATGGCGCGCTGCCAGTCCTCTTTGTAGACGAGATCGTTGAAGTCCGGAATGATGTTGTTGACCGGGCAGCCCGACATGCAAAACGGCGTGCCGCAGTCCATGCAACGCGCGCCCTGCACTTTCGCCTCGTCTTCGGTGAGGCGGACGATGAACTCCCGATAGTGCTTTTTCCGCTGCTCGGGCTCCTGGTGCGCTTCCTCGAGCCGCTGAAACTCGAGGAATCCCGTGACTTTCCCCATCTACGCTGCCGCCTTGCGTTGCGCCGCGGCGAGCTCCCCCAAGGCGCGGCGGTATTCCTTCGGAAAGATCTTGACGAAACGCGGTCGGTAGTCCGTCCATTTTTCCAGGATTTCGCGCGCACGGCGGCTATTCGTGAGCCTGTCGTGGCGCTCGACCATTTCTTTCAGGATCACTTCGTCGGCTCGGCCTCCGTGCCAGAATTCGCGCGAAAGCTTGCCCTGCTGCTCGGATTCCGAAAGTACCGGTTCCAGGTCCACCATCGCGGTATTGCAGTGCTTGACGAATTCACCGTCGATATCGAGCACGTAGGCGATGCCACCCGACATGCCGGCCGCGAAATTGCGTCCGGTGACGCCGAGAACGGCCACCGTGCCGCCCGTCATGTACTCGCAGCCGTGGTCGCCGACGCCTTCGACGACGGCAACAGCGCCGGAGTTGCGCACCGCGAAGCGCTCGCCCGCGACGCCGCGGAAATACGCTTCCCCGGCGATCGCGCCGTAGAGAACGACGTTACCCGTTATGATGTTTTCAGTGGGTTCTCCTCGGAACTTCGGCGAGGGCGACACGATAATGCGTCCGCCCGAAAGTCCCTTGCCGCAGTAGTCGTTGGTATCGCCGATCAAGTCGAGCGTCACGCCGCTCGCGAGGAACGCACCGAAGCTTTGTCCCGCGGATCCCGCGAACCGGACGTGGATCGTGCCGTCGGGCAGTCCGTCGTGGCCGTAGCGGCGCGCGATCTCGTGCGAGAGCATGGTGCCGACCGTCCGGTTGCCGTTGCGGATCGGCATGTCGATCGCCACCTTCTCGCGGCGCTCGAGCGCGGGCCGCGCAAGCTCGATCAACCGGTTGTCCAGGGCCTTTTCCAAGGCGTGGTTCTGGCGCTCGCTGTTATAGCGCGCGACTTCCGCGGGCATGTCGGGCATCTGGAAGATCTTCGAGAAGTCCAGACCCTTCGCCTTCCAATGCTCGATGCCCTTCTTTGTATCGAGCAAATCGGCTCGGCCGATAAGATCGCTGAACTTCCTGATCCCCAGGCGCGCCATCAGCTCGCGCGCTTCCTCGGCAACGAGGAAAAAGTAATTCACCACGTATTCGGGCTTCCCGGAGAATTTCTTGCGCAGCACCGGATCCTGCGTCGCCACGCCCACCGGGCAGGTGTTCAAGTGGCATTTGCGCATCATGATGCAGCCGCTCACCACGAGCGGCGCCGTCGCGAAACCGAATTCGTCCGCCCCGAGGATCGCTCCGATAACCACATCGCGCCCGGTCTTGATCTGCCCGTCCACTTGCACGGCGATGCGGCCGCGCAGGCGGTTGAGCACCAGCGTCTGCTGTGTTTCCGCTAGCCCGAGTTCCCACGGCGTGCCCGCGTGCTTGATCGACGACCAGGGGGAGGCACCCGTGCCGCCGTCGTGCCCGGAGATGGTGACGTGGTCGGATTTGGCTTTGGACACGCCCGCCGCCACGGTGCCGACGCCGGTTTCGGAGACGAGCTTCACCGAGATCGACGCGGAGGGGTTCGCGTTCTTCAGATCGTGGATCAGCTGCGCCAGATCCTCGATCGAGTAGATGTCGTGGTGCGGTGGCGGCGAGATCAGCTCCACGCCGGGAGTCGAGTAGCGGATCTCGGCGATGTAATCGGAAACCTTGCGCCCTGGCAATTGGCCGCCCTCGCCGGGCTTCGCGCCCTGGGCCATCTTGATCTGGATCTGCTCGGCGCTCGTGAGGTATTCCGCGGTCACGCCGAACCTTCCGGACGCTACCTGCTTGATCTTCGATTTCAATACATCGCCTTCCTTGAGCTCGATGTCTTTGGCGACCCGGTTCGCGCCCAGTCGCGAGCGCAGCGTTTCGCCCGCCTTGACGGGGGCAAAGCGGCGGCGGTCCTCGCCGCCTTCCCCCGTGTTCGATTTACCGCCCAAGCGGTTCATCGCCACCGCGAGGGTGGTGTGCGCTTCGACCGAAATCGAGCCGTGCGACATCGCGCCGGTCGAGAAGCGCTTCACGATCTCGGCGGCAGGCTCGACCTCTTCGATCGGAATGGGTTTTACGTCGCCGAAGCGGAACTCGAACAGCCCGCGGAAGGTCATGTGGCGCTTCGACTGGTCGTTGACGATGGCGGCGTATTCCTTGTAGGCCTGCGGGGAGTTCTGCCGCGCCGACTGCTGCAGTTTGGCGATCGCATCCGGCGTCCACATGTGCTCCTCGCCGCGCACGCGCCAGGCGTACTCGCCGCCCGCATCCAGCATCGATTTGAGCACCGGATCGTCCTCGTCGAACGCAGCCTTGTGGATGCGGATCGCCTCTTCGGCAACCTGGAAAATATCTATGCCCTCGATCGAGGAGGTCGTGCCGCTGAAGTATTTGTCCACGAGCGATCCCGCGAGACCGACCGCCTCGAAGATCTGCGCGCCGGTGTAGGACATGTAGGTGGAGATGCCCATCTTGGACATCACCTTCTTCAAACCCTTGCCGATCGCCTTGACGAAGTTCTTGATCGCCTTCCTGCCGTCGATTTCGGCTCCGAAGTAGCCTTGCGCCGCAAAGTGAAGCAGCGTTTCGAGCGCGAGATACGGATGCACGGCTTCGGCCCCGTAGCCGCCGAGCAGGGCGAAATGGTGCACCTCGCGCGCCGAGCCGGTCTCGACCACGAGGCCGGCGCTGGTGCGCAGGCCCTTGGCCACCAGGTGCTGGTGGATTGCGGACAAGGCCAGCAACGCGGGAATCGCCACGCGCTCGCGATCGACGAGCCGATCGGACACGACGACGATCGAATAGCCCGCGCGCACCGCATCTTCGGCCTGAGCACAGAGCGAGGCGAGTCGCGCCTCGATCGCCTCTTTGCCCCACGCGAGGGGATAGGTGATGTCGAGCTCGAGTGAACGGAACTTGCCGCCGGTGTAGCGATCGATGTGCCGGATCTTCTCCATCTCGAAGAAATCGAGCACCGGCTGGCTGACCTCCAGCCGCAGCGGCGGATTCATTTCGTCGATGCCCAGGAGGTTCGGTCTCGGGCCGATAAAGGATACGAGCGAGGTCACCAGCTCCTCGCGGATCGGATCGATCGGCGGATTGGTGACCTGGGCGAAGAGCTGCTTGAAGTAGTGATAGAGCGTCTTGTCCTTGTTCGACAGCACTGCAAGCGGCGAATCGTTGCCCATCGAGCCCACCGGCTCCTCGCCGTTCGCCGCCATCGGCGCCATCAGCAACCGGATGTCTTCCTGCGTATAGACGAAGGCCTGCTGGCGGTCGAGCAATTGCACTGCGCTCTTCAACGGCGGGGTCTTCTCGGTTTCCACTTCGTCGAGCTTGACGCGGATCCGCTCGATCCACTCGGCGTAGGGCTTGGTGCCTGCGAGCGAGTCCTTCAACTCCTTGTCGTCGATGATGCGGCCTTTTTCGAGATCGACGAGGAACATCTTGCCGGGCTGCAGGCGCCATTTCTTGACGACTTTCTCCTCGGGCACCGGCAGGCAGCCGCATTCGGAGCCCATGATCACAAGGTCGTCCGCGGTGACGATGTAGCGCGAGGGCCTCAGGCCGTTCCTGTCGAGGGTCGCGCCGATCTGGCGGCCGTCGGTAAACGCGATCGAAGCGGGGCCGTCCCAAGGCTCCATCATGGCGGCGTGGTATTCGTAGAACGCCCGTCGCGTCGGATCCATCAGCGTGTGATTCTCCCAGGCCTCGGGGATCATCATCATCATCGCGTGCGCGATCGAATAGCCGCCCATGACCAAAAGCTCGAGCGCGTTGTCGAACGAAGCCGAGTCCGACTGCCCGTCGTAGATCAGCGGCCAGATTTTTTCCAGGTCGCGGCCGAGAACGGGGCTCGAGATCGCCCCTTGGCGCGCGCGGATCCAGTTGACGTTGCCGCGCAGCGTGTTGATCTCGCCGTTGTGGCAGATCAGACGGAATGGATGTGCCAGATCCCACGACGGAAACGTATTCGTCGAGAAGCGCTGGTGGACCAACGCGAGCGCCGATTCCACGCGGGCGTCCTGGAGATCCTTGTAGTATTCGCCGACCTGGTGCGCGAGCAGCATGCCCTTGTAGCACACGGTGCGCGCTGACATCGACGGAACGTAGAACTCCTTCCCGTGCGCGAGCCTGAGCGCCTGGATCGCATGGCCCGCGCTCTTTCTGATGATGTAGAGCTTGCGCTCCAGCGCGTCGGTGACGGTCACTTTCTTTCCGCGGCCGATGAATACCTGGCGCATCAC
>WNFB01002739.1_pt1 | contig 12317 bp, 8 predicted proteins | sample 5400501 | NCBI WGS metagenome assembly WNFB01 (sample SAMN13153341, study PRJNA577476) | soil metagenome | isolation source: 200 cm saprolite under Douglas fir tree site 2 hole 1 | place: USA:California | collected 2015-04-18 | reverse complement strand
GGGGGGGGGGGGGGGGGGCGACACGGCCCAAGCTTAGGAATCTGGAACCACGCACGCAAGCGCATTACTGTTCTGCGATGACGCAAACGCAAAAGCTGCTGTTGGCCGTTGGCGTACTGGCGCTGGCCGGTATCGCGGCGAACAGGTGGGGCGCCGCGGCGGGGACGGGCCCGGACGCGTGCCGACGCTATGCCGGCGAGGCGCGCCGCACCTGCTACTCGCAGGTTCTCTCGGAGCGTCTCAGGAATCACGGCGTCGCTGATGCGGTGGCGACACTGGACGCGATCGCCGCGGCCGACCCCGACGCGGCGGAGCACGCGCACGAGTACGCCCATGGCATCGGGATCGAGGCGTTCGGCATCTCCTCCGACATCCCCGCCACCTTCACCGCCTGTGGCGACGGATTTTCGTCGGGCTGCCGCCATGGCGTCATCCAGGCGTATTTCGAGTCGCGCGAAGAGGTGACGCAACCCGAGGTCGAAGCGTTGTGCAAGCCGTTCAAGAGTGCGGCCGCGAGTCGCTGGGTGCTGTTCCAATGCGTACACGGAATGGGGCACGGGCTGACGATGCACTACGCACACGACCTGCCACGCGCGCTCACGGACTGCGACTTCCTCACGGACGGATGGGATCGCGAGTCGTGCTATGGCGGGGCATTCATGGAGAGCGTGATCAACGCGACCACCCCGCATCATCCCGCGACCATGCTCGCCGCGCACAGCCATCACCACATGGCCGCGACGACGTTCAAGGCCCTCGAACCGGCCGATCCACTGTATCCCTGCTCGATCATGGCGGATCGCTACCTGCACGCGTGCTATCAGATGCAGACGTCCGTCATGCTGAATCTGAATCATGGCGACATCGGGGCCGCGGCGAAGTCGTGTGAGCGCGCGCCGGCAAGCGTGCGGCCCGTTTGTTTCCAAAGCCTCGGCCGTGACATCACGTCGTATACCGCGCGGGATCCGCAGAAGACGGCGGACATGTGCGAAAAGGCGAGCGATCCGTATCGCGCCTCCTGCTACTTCGGGGCGGCGAAGGCGCTCGTGGACTGGACCGCGACGACCGAGGCGGCGTTCACGTTCTGCCACATCGTCGGGCACGAAGCCGGCGGGCCGACCTGCTACCAGGCGCTGGGTGAGGAGATCGCGACGTTGCTCGCGACCGGGCCGGAGCGGGAGGAGCAATGCTTGCGCGCACAGGAGCCGCAGGCGGTCATGGCGTGCCGTTTGGGCGCGGGAGTCCCCGCGTCGCGTTGACTTTTACAGCAGCGGTTCGCATTCTCCCGCCAGCATGAAGGCTCTCTCTGAACGGCTGCGGGGTGTTCCGGTTCGTCCGGTGCTCAAGGACGATCGCAACCCCGGGATGCCGCTCGATCTCGATGTCATCCGCGCGCTGCGCGTGAATCGCAGCGCCGTCGAGCGCCGCGCCGCCACGATCCCCACGCGCCGTACGGTAAAGAAGGAATGGCAGGCCGCGTGGCTGCTGCGGGCGATTACCTGCATGGACCTCACCACCCTGCAGGGAGACGACACGCCCGGCAACGTGCTGCGACTGTGCGCCAAGGCGCGCCGCCCGCTGCGGCCCGACCTGATTGACTCGCTCGGCGTGGGCCACCTCGACATCAAGGTCGGCGCGGTCTGCGTCTATCACGCCCTCGTACCGACCGCCGTGGCGGCACTCGAAGGGTCCGGCATTCCGGTGGCCGCAGTCTCGACCGGGTTTCCCGCGGGGCTCAGTCCCTTCGCGCAGCGGCTCGAGGAGGTTCAGGCCTCCGTCGCGGCCGGCGCGCAGGAGATCGACATCGTCATCACCCGCGCGCACGTGCTGACCGGCGACTGGCCCGCCCTCTACGCCGAAGTGCGTGCGTTCCGCGACGCCTGCGGCCGGGCGCACATGAAAGCGATTCTTGGCACGGGCGATCTGGCGACGCTGACCAACGTCGCGCGCGCCAGCATGGTGGCGATGATGGCGGGAAGCGATTTCATCAAGACGTCCACGGGCAAGGAGCCCGTCAACGCGGTGTTGCCGGTCGGCGTCGTGATGGTGCGCATGATTCGCGAATATGAGATGCGAACCGGAGCCGCCATTGGGTTCAAGCCGGCTGGCGGGATCCGCGCCGCGAAGCAGGCGCTCGACTGGCTGATCCTTATGAAGGAAGAGCTCGGCGATCGCTGGTTGAGGGCAGCATTGTTCAGGTTAGGGGCCAGTTCCTTGCTTACGGATATCGAGCGGCAGCTCGAGCATTTCGTAACGGGCCGGTACGCCGCCGCCCACCGCCATCCGATGGTGTAATGGCAACCGTTGCCAAGCTGTTCGAGACGATGGAGTACGGGCCGGCGCCGGAAAGCGACGCGCCGGCGCTCGAGTGGATCAAGCAGCACGACAGCGGGGGGGGCGGGGGGGGGCGTTTCGGACACTTCATCAATGGCCGCTGGGCCGCTCCCGCCGAAGGGCAGTATTTCGAGACGATCAATCCCGCGACGAAGGCGGTCCTGGCGAAAGTGGCCCAGGGAAGCAAAGCGGACGTGGACGCGGCCGTCACCGCTGCCCACGCCGCGGCGCCAGGCTGGGCGGCGCTGACGCCACACGCGCGCGCCCGCTATCTGTACGCGCTCGCCCGCGAGGTGCAGCGGCACTCGCGCCTGCTGGCGGTCCTCGAGAGCCTCGACAACGGCAAGCCGATTCGCGAGACGCGCGATCTCGACATCCCGCTCGTCGCGCGGCACTTCTATCATCACGCCGGCTGGGCCCAGCTGCGCGACAGCGAATTCCCCGGCTACGTACCGGTCGGCGTCGTGGGGCAGATCATCCCCTGGAACTTCCCGCTCCTGATGGTCGCCTGGAAAGTCGCGCCGGCGCTCGCGGCGGGAAACACGGTGATCCTGAAGCCCGCCGAGTTCACCCCGCTCACCGCGCTCTGCTTCGTGGAGATCGCGCAGGCCGCGGGACTGCCGCCCGGTGTGTTCAATGTGGTCACGGGCGATGGGGCGACGGGGAAGGCGCTCGTCGAGCACCCGGGCGTCCAGAAGATCGCGTTCACGGGCTCGACAGAAGTCGGGCGCATCATCCGCAAGGCGACCGCGGGGAGCGGCAAGAAGCTCACCCTCGAGCTGGGCGGCAAGAGTCCGTTCATCGTGTTCGACGACGCCGATCTCGATAGCGTCGTCGAAGGCGTGGTGGACGCGATCTGGTTCAATCAAGGTCAGGTCTGCTGCGCCGGCTCGCGGCTGCTCGTGCAGGAAGGCGTCGCCGACCGGTTGACGCAGAAGCTGCGGGCGCGGATGGAGAAACTGCGCGTCGGCTCGCCACTCGACAAAGCGGTCGACATGGGTGCCATCGTCGCGCCGGTGCAGCTCGAGCGCATCCGCGGGCTCGTGGAGCAGGGAGTCGAAGAAGGCGCGAAGATGTGGCAGCCGTCCTGGGCATGTCCCACCGAGGGCTACTTCTATCCGCCGACGCTGTTCACCGACGTGTCGCCCGCCGCCACGATCGCGCAGGTCGAGATCTTCGGCCCGGTGCTGGTGAGCATGACGTTCCGCACGCCCAAAGAGGCCGTGGAGCTCGCGAATAACACCCCGTATGGACTCGCGGCGAGCGTCTGGTCGGAGAACATCAATCTTGCGCTCGACGTCGCGCCCAAGCTCAAGGCCGGCGTCGTGTGGATCAACTGCACGAATCTGTTCGACGCCGCTGCCGGATTCGGCGGCTACCGGGAATCGGGGTTTGGGCGAGAAGGCGGCAGGGAAGGGATGTGGGAATACTTGAAGGCTGGATGGGATAACAGAGGGGGAGAAGGGAGAGGGGAGAGGGACGCCGCGGTTGCGAAGCAAGTTGCGCCGCCGGAGCGTACCTCTCCCATCTCCCCTCTCCCCCCGATAGATCGAACGTACAAGTTGTTCATCGGAGGGAAGCAAGTTCGGCCGGATCAAGGCTACTCGCGCAAGATCGTCGGATCGGATGGCCGCGTCCTGGGCGAGGTGGCGGAGGGCAATCGCAAGGACGTACGCAATGCCGTCGAGGCAGCCCACGCCGCCGAAGGATGGGGGCGCTCCAGCGGTCATCTGCGTGCGCAGATCCTCTATTTCATCGCCGAGAACCTCGCGACGCGCGCCGAAGAATTCGCGGCGCGCGTGGGACGGGAAGAAGTGGATGCTAGCATGGCGCGGCTGTTCACGTACGCGGCCTGGGCCGACAAGTGGGACGGCGCCGTGCACCACACGCCGATCCGCGGTGTTACGCTCGCGATGAACGAGCCGGTCGGCGTCCTCGGTATCGCCGCCCCGGACGATTTTCCGCTGCTTGGCTTCGTGTCGCTGGTGGCACCGGCGGTCACGGTGGGCAACACGGTGATTGTCGTGCCTTCCGAGCCGCACCCGCTCGCAGCGACCGAGTTCTACACGGTGCTCGAGACCTCCGATGTCCCGGACGGTGTGATCAACGTGATCACTGGTGCCAAGGATGCCCTCGCGAAAGTGCTCGCCGAGCATGACGACGTGGACGGGATGTGGTACTTCGGCAACGCGGCGGGCGTGAAGGCGGTCGAGCTCGCCTCCGCCGCGAACATGAAGCGCACTTGGGCAACGGCGCGCGGCCGCGATTGGCTCGATCCCGGGCAGGGTGAAGGTCGGGAGTTCCTGCGGCGCGCGTCGGAAGTAAAGAACATCTGGATTCCGTACGGGGAATGAGTCGCGCGGCAGTGTGTGCTGCGCGAATCGCACTTTCAGTTTGCATCCTGGCCGGAGCTCGTGAGTCCTACGCGCAGGTTACGAAGATCTCCGTTCGCCGACCGCCGCTGCTGCCGAGGCAAGACACTTGCGAAGCAGACGCGTACGTTCGACTCGCCCGTAGCCGGTTGCTGAACGGAGATCTCGAGGGACATGCCGAGGCCGAAGCGGCACTGATTTGGGCGTCCCGCCTCGATCCTGGCTCGGCGGATCCGCCTTATCTCCTCGCTGTTGCGGTGCTCCGGCCAGTCGTCATTCAGGCGTATCGATCGGGCCGCTTTACCCATGGCCTCTTGCGCCGCGAGTTTACGCCGCCGCGTGTACGGTACCTTGATTCGCTCATGCGTGAAGCCTGGCTGCGCGAGCCGTTCCTGGATTTCGATTTGGAGCCGCTCCTGAGCATGGGAGTGTTTCCGCCACCGGAAGAGATCCATGATGCGGCACAGCGGGGCTATGTCGCATACCAAACCTTGAATCCCCGCCTCGCGCTCGACTCGTGGGCGGAAGCGATCGCCGGGTCTCCGAGTCGGATTGATCTGCGGTTTCACCGCGCTCACGCGTTCTACTGGCTCAAGATGTACGACAGCACTGTTGTGGAGCTCCGGGCCGTTCTTGCCGCCAGGGACTCAGCCGCGTCCGATACAGGCCGTACGATCGTATTCCCTGATAACGATGTGTTGGAGTATTCGTATGCTGTCGCACTGGAGCGGGCTGGCCATTTGGATTCCGCGAAGGAAGCGTACCACCGCGCGCTGGTCTCCAATCTCGGTCTGTACATGGCCCGAGTGCGGCTTTCCGATCTGCTCGCGAGCGTGAGTGATACGGCTGGCGCGATGAATGAGATCGTGCAAGCTGTCGATATCGCTCCCCGCGAACCGTGGTTGCTTGGCTATTACGGCTACATGCTCCTCAAGGCCGGGCGGCCCGCCGACGCGATCGTCCAACTCAACGCCGCCATCGCCTTGGATTCCTCGTATGCGACACCATACTTCCTGGTCGGTGTGGCGGAGACCAGCTTGCGTCGCGATTCCGCCGCGCTGGCAAGCTTCGAATCGTTTCTTCAGCGCTCGGCGCGCAGTGACGAACGACGGGCGTGGACCAGGCAGCGTATGGGAGCCATCCGCTCAACCATGCTTAAGCCGTCGGCGCCTGATGAATAAGCGCGCGGGAACGGCTGCGATCAACGCGGTCATGCACCGCGTGAACTACTCCGAAACCGATCAGATGGGCTTCGTCTACCACGCGAACTATCTCATCTGGATGGATATGGCCCGCACGGAGCATCTCCGTGAACGAGGAATGTCCTACAAGGAACTGGAGCAGCAGGGCACGTACCTCACCGTCACGGATGTCCGCGTCCGCTACCGCCAGCCGGCCCGCTATGACGATATGATTCGGGTCCGCTGCTGGGTGCGGGACCTGGGCTCGCGGCGGGTGATTTTCGGGTATGCGGTGGAGCGGGCAGAGACGGATGAGCTGCTCGCCACCGGCGAAACGTCACTGATCGCGTTGAACCAACAACAGACTCTCTCGCGCCTTCCGGAGCACGTGTGTGAGCTGCTCGAACCCACGGCAGACCCGGTTCGTCTCTAGTCTCCTCCTTTTTTCCGCACTGCTGGCCGCGCGGCCGGTGCTCGCGCAACGACCAGGCGCGGTGACGGATGAGACGACGGTGGGCGTGCTCGCCGGCCTGCTCGCGGCCGCCGATGCCCGTCGCTTCGATCCCGCGCCGCTGCGCGAGGCGCTGAGCCACGCCAATCCCGCCGTGCGGCGCCAGGGCGCGCTTGCCGCCGGGCGCATCGGCGACGCCGCGGCGATTGATCTCCTGCTGCCGGTCCTCAACGACTCTGTACCCGGCGTCCAGGCGGCTGCGGCCTTTGCTCTCGGATTGCTCAAGGACGCGCACGCGATTCCCGCGCTGTTGGAAAGGGTCCGTGCCGTGTCGTCCACGGATCAGGGCGAGCCGCAGCTCGAGGCGGTGACGGCGATCGCCAAGATCGGCGGAGACGACGGCTCGCGTGCGCTCACGGATATCCTCGCGGGCGGTTCACCGGCGGTCTCGACCCCGGTCGTGAACGCCGCGCTGCTCGAATCGTGGCGCCTCCGCGACCGCGCGTCGGTTGCAGAGCTGGTCCGCTTCGCCGATGCCTCCGACGCGGCGACGCGTTGGCGTGCCCTCTACTCGCTCGCGCGCCTGCGCGCTGCCCTCGGCGCCGCACCCCTGATCCGCGCACTCAGCGATCGGGACGCGCAGACGCGCACGGTGGCGGCGCGAGGACTCAGCAGGGCGTTGGTCGACAGCGCGCGCCTCGATCCGCGCGATGCAATCGCCGGCTTGCGCCGGCTGCTCGATGATGCCGACGCCCCTATCCGCATCAATGCGCTGCGTGCGCTCGCGTCGTTTCGTGACTCAGGGCTTGCCGGTGCAGTCGTGCCGCTCGTCGCCGATCGCGACATCGGCGTCGCCGTGCAGGCCGAGACGACGCTGGGCGTGCTGCGCGGCGCCGCGGCACTCCAGGCGCTGCGTGCCCGGCTCACCAGCAGCGTCTTTGCGGTCAAACGGCAGGCCCTCATCGCCCTGGCGCAGGCGGACAGCGGCGTGGGAGTGGCCGCCGCAGCCGCCGTCAGTGGCGATGCCGACTGGCGCTGGCGCAGCGTCGCCGCGGAGGCGTTCGGTGCCGCGCGCGCGCGCGACCGGCTGGAAGGACAGCTCGTCGACACCGACGGCCGGGTCGTGGCGCAAGCGCTGCAGGGGCTGCAACGCATCGTGCTGGCGGCCGACTCTTCGCTGCTCGCTCGCGCCCGGGCCCTCCTCGCGCATGCCGACCCGGCCGTGCGCAGCGTCGCGGCCGATATCGTCGCCCGCCATCCCAGCGTCGACGACGTCGATCTCCTGGTCGCCGCGTACCGCCGCGCCGAGGGCGATCCGTTCAACGATGCCCGCCTGTCCGCCGTCGCGGCGCTGGGCGCCATCGCCGCGACGTCATCGACCGGTCGCCTGCGCGTCGCGACCAGGTTCGTCTCAGTGACTCCACGACCCGATGACTATCTGGTGCGGCGGCTCGCCGCCGATACGCTCCCGGATACGCGCGACGCCTGGGGGCCGGTCCTGCCGATCGCGACCGGCCGCACCCTGGCCGATTATCGCGACGTCGCGCGCCGCTGGTTGGCGCCGGCCCTGGGGGGTGGGGGTACGAACCCGCACGTCTTCCTGGAGACGGACCGCGGTACCCTCGACATCGAGCTCCTGCCCGCTGAGGCGCCCCTCACCGTGGCCGCGTTCATCGATCTCGTCAACCGTCGCTATTTCGACGGGACGCGCTGGCATCGCGTCGTGCCGAACTTCGTGGTGCAGGACGGCGATCCGCGGGGCGACGGGTGGGGCGGGCCCGGTTTCGCGATCCGCGACGAGATCAATCCCGTCCGCTACGAAACGGGCACGGTCGGCATGGCGCTGTCGGGTCCGGCATTTACACGATCTTTGGTCGTGTGGTTGGGGGGGGCGGGGGGGGCGGGGGGGGCGCAATCGTGTTGAACGCGATCGGCCAGGGCGATCGTATCCGGAGCATTCATAGATGAAGGGATTCGTCGGCGTAGTCGGTCTCCTATTGGCGTGCGCCTCCTCGGTCGCGGCGCAATACGGCTACTTCGGGCAAAACAAGATTCAGTACCGCCGCTTTGATTGGCGTGTGCTGCGCGGCGAGCACGTCGACCTCTACTACTATCCCGAAGAGGAAGAGCTGGGCCGCGTGGCGCTGGCGTACGCGGAAGAGAGCTACGACACGCTCGAGCGACGCTTCAACCACGCCGTCACGCGCCGCATCCCCTTGATCGTGTATGCCTCGCACAGCGATTTCGAGCAGACCAACATCCTGCCGTTCATCCCGCCCGAAGGCCTGCTCGGCGTCACCGAGTTCCTGCGGCGTCGCGTGGCGCTGCCGTTCCGCGGGAGCTACGCCGAATTTCGGCACACGATCCGCCACGAGCTGGTGCACGTCTTCCAGCTGAGCCTCGCGTCACAGACATTCGGGCGCTACCCGCGTTTCCGGCAGACCGGGATGCCGCTGTGGTGGACGGAAGGGCTCGCAGAGTTCTTCTCGGCCGGCGAGGACAGCCGGGACGAGATGGTGTTGCGCGACATGACGATCGCCGGACATCTGCCGACGCTGCCCGACTTGACCTACGCCTACGGCGGGTTGGTGTATCCGGTCGGCGGCTGCATCCATCACTTCCTGGCCGAGCGCTACGGCGAGTGGCGCATCCTCGAGCTGTACAACGACATCTGGAAATACTCGAGCTTCGACGGCGCGCTTGCGGGCGTGTACGGCCGCACGATTGAGCAGCTCTCCGACGAATGGCAATACTGGATGCGGCAGCACTACTATCCCGCCGTGGCCAGCCAGCCACCGCTGGCGATCACGGCGCGCAAGCTCACCGAGCTCGCGATCAAGCCGACGGCCTATCAGCTCCCCGGCGATTCAGAGCCATCATTTCTCTTCTTCTCGCCGTCGAGCGGCTACACGACGATCTACGCGCAGAACCTTGCCGCGCGGAGCGGGCGGGGCGGGGGGGGCGGGGGGGGCCGGCGGGCCGTGGTGCAGGGCGAGCGCAGCGAGCAGTTCGAATCCTTCCACTTCTTTGAGTCCCGGATCGACGTGAGCCCCCCCCCGCACGGCGTGGCGGCGTTCAGCAGCAAGTACGCGGAGCGCGACGCGCTGTTCCTCTGGGACTTGAAGAAGGCCAAGGTCGTCGGCCGCTATCAGTTTGCCGAGCTCGTTTCGATTCTCTCGCCGACCTGGGCGCCCGATGCCAGGAGCATCGTGTTCAGCGGACTGTCTGTGTCCGGTTACTCGGACCTCTATCGCCTGTGGCTCGCCGATCCCGGCGATTCGCTGGGCGCCGGACGTCTCGAGCGGCTCACCTCCGATCGCTACGAGGATCTCGATCCGACCATCAGCCCCGACGGGCGGACGGTCGTCTTTTCTTCCGACCGGACACCCTTTGGGAGAACCGGGGCGCACAACCTGTTCGCGCTCGATCTCGCGAGCGGCGCGATCCGCTATCTGACCTATGGCGACTGGCGGGACGAAGCGCCGCGCTGGGGTGAAGGCCGTATTTACTTCGCGAGCGACCGCGACGGCACGTTCCAGGTCTACTCGATCGACTCGGCGGGGACGGGGCGGCGCGAGACGAGAACGCTGAATGGGGCGTTCGATCCGCAGTGGGTTCCGGGCGCGCCGGGCGCACACGGCGGCCTGCTGTTTGGCGGGTTTGCCGACCTCAGCTTCAATATTTATTTCGCTCCGCCGCTGGACGACGCGACGAGCACGTTTACCCTCGCGCATGCCTCCCCCCCTCGCGACAGTCTGCCGGCGGCCGAGTGGACGTGGGGTGAGCTGTCGCACCCGCAGTATGCTCGCGCCGATGGTGCCCCCTACGAGCGGAAATTCAGTCTCGACTTCGCCGCGGGCGATGCCGCCGTAGCGCCCGGTCTCGGCTCGGCGCAGGGTGCGGTCTTCGTGTTCAGTGACCTTCTGTCCGATCACCAGCTGTTCCTCGCGCTGTCGTCGTTTCAGAGCGCCGGCTTCGGAAGCCTGGTCGACAACATCAGCGGGTCCGCGTTTTACCTGAATCAGTCGCGCCGCGTCAACTGGGGCGTGGGCGCGTTCCGCCAGCGCGGCCTGTTCTTCGAAGGCGACTTCAATTCGCTGTTCGAAGAGCGCTCCTACGGCATGTTCGCGCAGGTGCGCTATCCGTTCACGCGCTTCCGCCGCGTCGTGGGCGAGTATCGCATCGAACGCTCGGATCGATTGGATCTCAGGACGGAGGACGTGACGGAGCCACGCCGCATCGGCTGGTTGGCGTCGAACTACCTGACCTACGTCAAGGACAACACGCTCTGGCTTTCCACCGGCCCGATCGACGGCGAGCGCTACAATTTCACGACCGGGCTCGTGAACGATTTGACGCACGGCCGGTTCGACTCGTGGCTCGTGTCGGCGGACTGGCGCAAGTACGTGCGCACGTCGCTGCACAGCGCCGTCGCGGTACGGGTCCAGGGTTACGCATCCGGCGGCGAGCGGCCGCGGCGCACCAGCATCGCCGGTTCGTGGGGCTTGCGTGGCTATCCGCAGTACGGCTACGTGGCCGGCACGCGCGCGTGGCTCGTCAACGCCGAGTACCGGTTCCCCATCCTCGACTTCCTCACGATCGGTTTCCCGTTCGGCGCGGCGCGCTTTCCGGGTGTGCAGGGCGCGCTCTTCGTCGACTACGGACGCGCGTGGTCGAAGACGACGACGAACCGCGGTGTGCTCGGCTCGAGCGGACTTGGATTGCGGATGCCGATCGGCCCGCCGCTGGTGTTGCGACTTGATATCGGTTATCGACTTGGAACGACCGATTTCGATGCGTACGGATTACCGGCGAGCACCCACAATCGTCGCTTCGTGGACTTCTTCTTCGGCTTCAACTATTGACCCGGCGACGTTCCTTTTCCTACATTGGCGCCTGTGCACTGCTGGCGGCCTGTCCCGGGTATCGCCCACCCGCGCCGCTCGTGCCGATGGCTCTGGCGCCGGCGAGTCGCGACAGCGCGGCGCAATGGGCCCGAACCACCCTGCCGCGCACGCCTGCGCTGATTCGATTTCGATGGCATTATCAGGACGAGCGGGTCAAGTACGCGGGGCGCGGCACGGTTCGCATCGCGCCGCCCGACTCGCTACGATTCGACTACGTAGGGCCGCTGGGCCTCGGCAGTGGGGCGGCGGTCATCATCGGCGACTCGGTGTTGTGGGCGGATCCGGAGAAGGATTTTCGTTCGCTCGTGCCGGCGGTCCCGATGCTCTGGGCGGCGTTCGCGATGGTGCGGCCACCTACGGAAGACGCCAGCGTGTTTGGGACGCAGCTCGTGGATTCGCTGCGACACACGCGGCGCCTGGTGTGGCGGTTCGCGCAGCCGGAGGATACGCTCGACTACATCATGACCCCTCCCGACAGCGCGGGTCGCGCGGCTGGGCTGGGGGGAATGCTGGAAGCCGAATGGCGGCGCCGGGGCAAAATGGTGGCGCGCAGCTGGTCTCGACTCGACACACTGGCGCACCCCGCAAGCGCGCGCATCGACTTCCCAGCAGTTTCGGGGGGGGCCCGATTTGAGCTTACTGTGGTGGCGTTCGATACGGCGCAGGTCTTTGCGCCGGCTGTCTGGCGCAGTCGTCGCTAGTACGGCGTGCCTGTGGCTTGCGGGCTGCCTGTACGGATTTGCAGGCGGCACCCTCCCGAACGTCAAAACCGTCGCCATCCTGCCGTTCGACAACGACACGCCCGAACCCCGACTGACCGCGGAAGTGAGTGAAGCCGTCCGCCAGGCGCTCGAAGGCCGCCTCGGACTGCGCGTGGCGACCGAAGCGAGGGCCGACGCGATCGTGCGCGGTCGCGTCGTGCGGTACGATCCCGACGTGCCGCAAAGCGTGCTGGCCGGTGTAGGGCAGGCGACGGTGACGAAACGCAAAGTGCAGATCATCGTGGACGTCGAGATCGTCAACCAGCGCGAAGGCACCACCGTGTGGAAGCGGCAGGGTCTCTCGGTGGACG
>WNFB01006980.1_pt1 | contig 12318 bp, 13 predicted proteins | sample 5400501 | NCBI WGS metagenome assembly WNFB01 (sample SAMN13153341, study PRJNA577476) | soil metagenome | isolation source: 200 cm saprolite under Douglas fir tree site 2 hole 1 | place: USA:California | collected 2015-04-18 | reverse complement strand
ATGTGATCGGCGACATCGGCCAAGATTTCCTCATCGGAGTCGCCGTGAGCTTCGAACGCGCACCCAGGAACAAGGTCATTACAATAAAGAACTTTCGCCATAAACGGTCACCCAACACACAAGTTAAGGATTGGGGGCGGGAGCTACCTTGAATGCTAGGCAGGCCAGGGAGGCGTGTCAATAGTACTCGGTTCATTTTGCGGCGGCTCGAAACACGGCTGTGGAAATTGGCTGGCCGATGAATCTTCGCGCCCAGACTGCCTAATTCGCGACAGACAAAGATCATTTTTGGCCGAGGGCGGCTTTGCCGTGGAAGCGGGCGGAGGAACCGAGTTCTTCCTCGATGCGAAGAAGCTGATTGTATTTGGCGATGCGGTCGGTGCGGCTGGCGGAGCCGGTCTTGATTTGCCCGGCGGCGGTGGCCACAGCGAGGTCGGCGATGAAGGTGTCTTCGGTTTCGCCGGAGCGGTGGGAAATGATGGAGTGGTAACCGGCTTTGCGGGCCAGTTCGATGGCGTCGATGGTTTCCGTGACCGTGCCGATTTGATTGAGCTTGATGAGGATGGCGTTGGCGATGCCTTCCTTGATGCCGCGGGAAAAGATTTCCGTGTTGGTCACGAAGATGTCGTCGCCGACGAGTTGGATGCGTTTGGATAACGACGCGGAGGAAGCTTTCTTGCGGCTCGGAATAACGTAAGGATTTGGATAGCCACTAACCTGGTAGATTTCCTTGGAACGAGGATAGTCAGGGACCTGTCCGGAAGCACCGCTTCCGAGCGATTGTGTCAGTTGCCTCCAGCCGGGCCAATCGTCTTCCCCCATGCCGTCTTCGATGGAGACGATGGGATATTTTTCCACCCACTTCTTCCAGTAGGCGACCATTTGCGCCGACGTGTGCTTGGATTTGTCGGATTTCTTGACGACGTACTTGCCGCTGGATTTGTCATAGAACTCGCTGGCGGCGGGATCGAGGGCGATGCTCACCTGCTCGCCGGGTTTGTAACCAGCAGCTGCGATGGCTTCCAGAACGATCTGGATAGCTTCTTCGTTGGATTTGCAACTAGGAGCAAAGCCGCCTTCGTCGCCGACCGCGGTGGAGTAGCGGTGCTTCTTCAGAGCGGTTTTGAGGGCGTGAAAGACTTCCACGCCCCAGCGCAGACCTTCGGAAAAGCTGGGTGCGCCGACGGGCATGACCATAAATTCCTGGAAGTCCACGGAACTATCCGCGTGGGCGCCGCCGTTCAGGATGTTCATCATCGGGCAGGGGAGAAGATTCGCGGAAGTATCTGACGAATAGCGGGCGAGGTATTTGTAGAGTGGGAGGTCGCGCGCGGCAGCCGCGGCACGAGCGGCGGCCATGGAGACGGCGAGAATCGCATTGGCGCCGAGGCGCGACTTAGTGGGTGTGCCGTCGAGCTCGATCATGCGTTTATCGAGACCACGTTGGTCGGAGGCGTCGAGCCCCACGACGGCCTTGGCGATTTCCGTGTTGACGTTGCCGACGGCTTTCAGAACGCCTTTGCCGAGATATTTTGACTTGTCGCCGTCGCGGAGCTCGAGGGCCTCGTGTTCACCCGTGGAAGCGCCGGAAGGAACAGCCGCGCGACCGAAGATGCCGCCTTCGAGAATGACGTCCGCCTCTACGGTGGGATTCCCGCGCGAGTCGAGGATTTGGCGGGCGTGGGTGCGGGTGATTTGCGTGGACATGGTTGTTTATTCTCCCGAGCAGATGCGAATCGATGATTTTAGCGGAGAATCCCGCACGGGCACACATTTCGGAGAGCGTGTTGCCAAGAGCGGTCAAATGGGCACCGTTTCTAAGCGGTTTCGGGTTCCTCGATGAGGGATTCCTGGCGCACGACGATGACAATACCTGAATCGGTGACATGGAAGCGGCGGCGGTCGGCTTCGAGGTCGTAACCGATCTCGCTGTGCTCGGGCAGGCTGACGTGGCGGTCGATAATCGCGCGCCGAATGCGCGAGTGGCGGCCGACGTTCACATGATTGTAGATGATGGAATCGGAGACTTCACAGTAGCTGTTGACGCGCACATCATTGCCGATAACCGATTTCTGTACGCGCGCGCCCGAGATGACGGAGCCGCCGGCAACAATGGAATCGAGCGCCACACCCATGCGATCCGGATCGGCAAAGACGAACTTCGCCGGCGGGTATTGGTGCTGCCAGGTGCGCAGCGGCCATTGAAGATCGGCGACACGCTGACGAGGTCCATGTTGGCTTCGTAGTAGGCATCCAGCGTTCCGACGTCGCGCCAGTAGAGGGCGTCCTTGGCGTTTTCGTCGACGAAATTGTAAGCGAAGACGCGATGCTTCGAGATGATGCGCGGAAGGATGTCCTTGCCGAAATCATGGTGCGATTTGGGGTCCTCGGAATCCGCAAGGAGGATGGGAATCATGAGCTGTGTATTGAAAATATAGATTCCCATCGAGGCGTTGCAATGGCCGGGATGGTGGGGCGATTCCTTGGGTAGGGCAGGCTTTTCCTCGAAACCGACAATGCGCCAGTCCTTGTCGGTTTCGAGGACGCCGAACTGCCGTGCGGCCTGGGCGGCGGGGATTTCGATGGTGGCAACGGTGACCTCGGCGCCGGAGTCGCCGTGCTGCTGCAGCATGCGACTGTAGTTCATCTTGTAGATGTGGTCGCCGGAGAGGATGAAGACAAATTTCGAGCGCTCGCTGCCGATGGAGTAGATGTTCTGATAGACGGCGTCGGCCGTGCCTTGATACCACTGCTGGGAGACGCGCATCTGCGGGGGCAGCACTTCGATGTATTCGCCGAGCCCGGCGAGCGGCGACCAGCCGGCACGGATGTGGCGATTGAGGCTGAGGGCCTTGTACTGGGTGAGAACGAAGACGCGGCGAAGAGCGGAATTAACGCAGTTGGAAAGCGTGATGTCAATGATGCGGTAGAGCGCACCAAACGGAACGGCGGGCTTGGCCCGGTCGCGCGTGAGCGGCCAGAGGCGCTCGCCCTGGCCTCCGGCAAGGAGGACTCCAATCGCATCCCGCATATCGGACATAGCCGGGCTCCCGTGGCGAGGACGTAGAAGCGGCTCATTCTAACAGCAGAAACGAGCAAAGGGGCAAGAGGGCTAGGCGAAATCAGGGACAAGGTGAATCCTGGCGAGGGGTCCTGCGGATCCAGGAGATGGCTACGCCGAATTGTTACCTGCCAATTAACACCGTAGCTGGGTGGTTAACAGGTGGGTACAGTACCGTCTGGACAGGCGAGAAATCGCAAAGATTCCTTGACTTGGAGCGCCGGAATGATTAGAAGAGGCCAGCTACCTTTCTGGGTGCGACCGCGAAGCGGCCAACAAGTGCGATAATCATGAATAGGGGCGGCGCCCAAAGTTTTGCGCAGCAGGCCGCAGCGTGGCCGGCGAGAGGTGCCGCAAGATACCAATCCCAACCGGATTGGGGGTGAAAGAAAACAGTGGCTGAAGTCACCATCCAAGAGAGTGAATCTCTGGAGAATGCCCTGCGGCGGTTCAAGCGCAAGGTGCAACAGGAAGACATCATCAAGGAGATCAAGAAGCATAGCTTCTACATGAAGCCCGGCGAGAAGCGTCGGGCCAAGGAAGCGCTTTCACGGAAGCGACTGCGCAAGAAGCAGCGGCGGGAATCGGAATAAGTACATGGGCGGCCCTTCCTGGGAGGGGCCGCTTTTCCGTTCTCCTCGCGGCTCGGCGCAGAACTTCCGAGAATCAGGCCCCCGTTAGGCAGAGCGTTTGGGATCGTGTTTCAGCTTCGTGCCCGCAGGCCCAAGGGATCCGCGCCCGGCGTCCCCGGATACTGGTCTCCTCAAGCATCTAGGCTCTCAGGTGCAAAGTTCGCCCAATCCTCTGCCCCACACGGGACCAGGGGAGAGCGGCTCATGGAATACCACGACAAGGTGTTGAAGTGTGCGGAGTGCGGCGCCGAGTTCGTGTTTACGGCCGGCGAGCAAATGTTTTTCGCGGACAAGGGGTTTAAGAACGAACCGAAGCGATGCAAGACGTGCAAGGCAAAGCGCGCGGAGGGCGGCGGTGGCGGCGGGCACGCCTCTACAGCGCGCGCCGAGACGAAAACCAATTGCTCACAGTGTGGGAAGGAAACAACGGTCCCGTTCCGCCCCACGCAAGGGCGGCCGGTATTCTGCAGAGAATGCTTCCAACAACGGCGAGCGATGGGCGCGGCGTAGACTTGAAGTAGGAAGAGAGATTGGAAGTCTAGAATAGGGCTCGCAGGGGCGAATGTTTCTGGTGGGACGGATGGGCGTATCCGTCCCGCCTTTTTATTTCCACCGTTTATACTCACCGGCTGTCCGCCAGCGCGAACCAATCAAGAATGAAGATCCAGATAGGCGCCGAACCGAGCAAGGGCCTCCGGCATGTTTTTGCGGCCGTAACCAAAACGAATGTGGCGCGGCTGATCGTAAACGTTTCCCGGCAGCAGTAAGACGCCCGCGACGCGGACAACATCCTCGCAAAAAGCAAACACGTCCCGGTCGAGTTTATATCGAACAAAGCCGATGGGGCCGGCGTTGGGTTTGACCCAATCGAAGAGATTCGACTGCTGCCGGAGGAATGCATCAAGGAGCGCCAGGTTGCGCAGGACGATCTCGCGATTCCGCTTTACCAGCACGTCGCGATGACGCAGTGCCAGCGCGGTGAGAAACTCGCTGGGGGCGCTGCTGCAAATGGTGGTGTAGTACTTGAACTCCAGGCAGCGCTGAAGAATGTTCGCATCCCTGGAAACAAGCCAACCAAGCCGCAAGCCGGGCAAGCCGTAAGTCTTGCTCATCGAGCCGAGACTGACCGCGCGTTCATAGACTTCGCAGGCAGCCGGAAGACGCGAAGCGGGATCATGCTCGAGCTCGCGATAGACCTCGTCACAAAAAACAATAATGCCGCGGCTGGCGCCAAGCGCGATAACGCGCTGGAAGACGCTCGCACGCATTAAGAGTCCCGTGGGATTGTGGGGAGTGTTGATATAGATGACTCTGGTGTTCGGCTGGAGCAATTGTTCCAACGCAGCCAGATCGTGCGCCCAATTGTTTTCGTAACTGCGGCGCCACTCGCTGACCCGCGCCCCGGTGCTGCGCGCCACTTCGAGCGCGCTTTCATAGCAAGGGGTCTCGACGATGACGTGATCGCCCGGCGAAAGCAGTGCGTGATACAAGACAAAAATGCCTTCCTCGGCGGCGGAAACAGCAAGAACCTCATCGGGCCTGATTCCCGTATAGATCCCGGAGATGACTGCCCGCAGCGCCGGCGCTCCCGGGGATTCCGTGTACCCGCACCAATGCGCGAGGAGGCGTTCTTGGGAGCCGGCTTCCAGCTCGAGCAATTCCTGAATCGTGCGGGATTCCGCATCCGAGTTTGAAAGCAAGTACTTGGCGGTGAATTCGTACTTTCCAAAGAACTGTTCGATACGAAACGGTTTAATTTGCATGACCGAGAGTCTGGCAAGCCCACGGTCCCAGAGTCCAGAGACAAATTGACTGACCCTCGGAGGAGGTCCCGGCGCCCAAGAGCGCGTAGTGCCATTTTCAGCCATGGCGCGGTATGATACGAAGCTCGAAGTCCCCGACACGCTCAAGCGACCCGGAAGGTCAGGCCATGGCCCACCGCTTCACCATCGGCGTCGAAGAAGAATTCCAGATCATTGACCCCGCGACGTGCGAATTGCGCTCGCACGTCAGCCAGCTCATTTCCAAGGCTTCGCCGGACATTGCCGAGCAGGTCAAGCACGAGCTGCACCAGTCCATCGTCGAAACCGGCACGCGCATTTGCGAGAACGTCAGTGAACTGCGCATCGAGATGCACCGCACACGCGGCGAACTCGTGGCCGCTGCGGAACGCGCGGGATTGCAAGTGGCCGCGGCAGGCACGCATCCATTTTCAAGCTGGATTGATCAGATCATCTCTCCCGGCGAGCGCTACCAGCATATCGTGGAGGAGATGGGACAACTCGCCCGATCGCTGCTCATTTTTGGCATGCACGTGCACGTGGCCATGCCAGACAAGCAGACCACGATTGACTTGATGAATGGAGTGCGCTACTTCCTGCCACACCTATTGGCGCTCTCGACCAGTTCGCCTTTCTGGATGGGCCGGCACACGGGCTTGAAGTCTTTCCGCACCACAGTGTTTCGGCGCTTCCCGCGGACCGGCGTTCCCGAACAGTTCGAATCTTGGAGCGCTTACGAAAATTTCATAAATCTTCTGGTGAAACTGAACTGCATCGACAATGGGAAGAAAATCTGGTGGGATGTCCGCCCGCATCCGACCTTCGGCACGCTGGAATTCCGCATGTTCGACGTTTCCACCAAGGTCGAGGAGGCCGTGGCCATTGCCGCACTGGCCCAGGCCATCATCGTCAAACTATACCGGCTGTACGAAAGCAATATGAGCTGGCGGCTTTACCGGCGCGCGCTGATTGAAGAGAATAAGTGGCGAGCGGCGCGTTACGGCATCGAAGGAAAACTGATCGACTTCGGCAAAGAAGCGGAAGTGCCGATGCGGCAGCTAATTCCTGAATTGCTGGAACTCGTGGATGATGTCGTGGATGACCTCGGGAGCCGCAGCGCCGTCGAATATGTCCACACCATCCTGAAAGAAGGCACGAGCGCGGACCGGCAATTGCGGGTCTTTCAAGAAACGGGTGACTTGAAAGCGGTGGTGCGCCATCTGGTTGCGGAGACCCGCGCCGGTGTGACTGAGCCACGCACTTCTTCCGCACACGCCGTGAATTGACGCGATCGCGAGCGAGGCAGTCCCACAGGTTCCTGGCAGGAGCACGCAAATGAAAAAAGTTGGCCTTCTCTGCGGGCGGGAATATAGCTTTCCTCCGGCTTTTATTGTGCGCGTGAACGAGCTGGGCAAGAAGGATGGAGTTGCGGCGGAATTCGTGAAGCTGGGCGGAACGTGCATTGGCGAACCGGCGAAGTACAGTGTGATTGTTGACCGCATCTCCCATGAAGTCGACTATTACCGCGGCTTTCTGAAGTACGCCATCCTGCAAGGAACCTACGTCATCAATAATCCGTTCTGGTGGACCGCCGACGACAAGTATTTCAACTATGCCATGGCGTCGAAGCTGGGAATCACCGTTCCCAAGACCGTGCTGCTTCCCCAAAAGGGCTATCCCAGTGACGTGGATATCACCTCGGAATCGCTCCACAACCTGGAATATCCCATGGACTGGGAGGGGTTGCTGGACTACGTGGGGCGACCGGCAATCCTCAAGCCTTTCTCCGGCGGGGGCTGGAAGCACGTCTACAAAGTGAACAACAACGAAGAATTGCTGGCGGCTTACGACAAAACTTCGCCGTATTGCATGACGCTGCAACAATTCATTGATTTCACGCAGTACGTGCGCTGCTTCACGTTTGGTAAGACGGACATTGTCCCCGTTCACTACGATCCGAAGGAACGCAAGTATCTTGTGGACCATGCCTACCTGTCGGCGGAACTGGGCGCGCGCATCGTGAAAGACGCCCAGACCATCAACCAGGCGCTGGGCTACGAGATGAACACCATCGAGTTTGCCATCCAGGATGGCGTGCCCTATGCCATCGACTTCCTGAATCCGGCGCCGGATTTCGAGCGCGACCGCATCACGGAATTCTATTTCGATGTGGTCGTGGACAAAATGGCTCGTCTGGTGATCGATCGCGCACTTCATGGCCAGGCTTCTCATTCCTGGCCGCGCTGGGAGGAAATGCTGGGGATCGGCGCCGCCGCAGGGTTCACGGGGGCTCCCAAGAGCGCGGCCGCGGGACAAAAGTCCGCCGCCGTCCCGGCCTGGGGATCCGTGCCGGGGTCGTAGCTTCCATGACCACCGCTCCTATACCTTCGCTGCAGCCTGCTTCGCCGGCAGAGGATTGGCATGAGATATTGAAGGCCCTTCTTTTGCGCTTGCCGGGGCTTCCGGAAGAGCTGTTCAAACGCATGCGTAGAGCCAAGCTGACGTTTGGCGACCGCGTCCATTGTCCTTTCCTGCGGCCATTTTTTCTCTCCCCGGAAGACGAAGTACGCGTGCGAACCGTCGCGGAGACCATCGTGGAGTTGGGTGAACGCGTGGTGACGGCAGCCCTGAACGACAAGCACCTCTTTGCTCAATTGCATCTGCGGGAAGAAGAAGAGCGCCTGGCACGCATTCCCGCGGGCTACGGCCCCGCGAGCACAGCGTCGCGCCTCGATGCATTCCTGCTTCCCGATTCTTTGAAATTCGCCGAATACAACGGCGAATCCCCGGCTGGCGCGGCGTATGCGGAAACCCTCGCGGAAATTTTCAGCGAACTTCCGGTCATGGGCCAGTTCGCGAAAAAATACGAAGTGCACAGCTATCCGCTGAGCGCCAAGCTCCTGGATGCCTTGCTGCAGAGTTACGCCGAATGGGGCGGATCAGCGCAACGGCCGCAAATCGCCATCGTGGACTGGAAAGAAGTCCCCACGTGGAGTGAATTTGAGATCCTGCAAGCTCGATTCGAAAAGATGGGGATCCCGACGCTGATTGCCGACCCGCGTGAGCTCGAATGGGACGGCAGATCGCTGTTCGCAAAGGAAAAGAAGATTGATCTGGTCTACCGGCGCGTGCTGATCAATGACATCGTGGCCAAGCCGGCGGAGTGTGCGGCGCTGGTCAAAGCCTACTCCGCGAATGCCGTATGCGTCGCAAACAATTTTCGTTGCAAGATTCCGCATGTGAAGGCCTTCTTTGCGGTTCTCACGGACGAACAAAATGGGGCGCTCTTTTCCCTCAGTGAGCGCGAGCTGATTCGCAAGCACATCCCCTGGACACGCGTGGTCGCCGATGTTCAGACGGCGCATTACGGCCAGCATGTCGAATTGCTGGACTTCATCCGCAAAGACCGTGAAAACCTGGTGCTGAAGCCCAGCGATGAGTACGGGGGCTCCGGCGTGACCCTCGGCTGGGAAACCGCGGAAGCCGCCTGGGATGAAGCCATCGAGTTCGCCCTTACCGCGAAGACTGGCGCGTGGATCGTGCAGGAACGCATTCCCATCCGCCGCGAAGTTTTTCCGTATGTCGCGCAAGTGGGCCAAGTGGATTATCGCGACATGCTGGTGGACTTCGCACCGTATTTGTTCGGTGGCAAACTCTGCGGATTCCTCACGCGCCTCAGCTCGACGGGACTTGCCAATGTCACCAGTGGCGGCGGCCAGGTGCCTGCCTTTCGGGTTTCGTCTCGAAGCTCAGCATCCAGTTCATCCGCATGACCGGCTGTCTGAATGCAAGTCCGATAGGACTTTGTCCGGAGTGGCAGGATTCTGACCGTCCCGATGGCTAGTGAAAAGAAAGGCGCACGGAAACGCCTTCGGTAGAAAATCTGCCGGATTCAGGTAAAATTGTTTGGATGAATTTCGGTTCCCCCCGTTCAGAGTTGATGCCTGGCGCGCGTAATGCGGTCGAGACCTGTCTTGGTGTGCAACGTGGCGAACATGTTGCTCTAATTGCCGATGAAGCGAGCCGAGCCGTGGCGGCCAGCATCGCCGCTGCGGTGGAAGAACAGCAAGCGCTACTTACGGGACTTCTGCTGGAAAATCTTGGCCCTCGCCCAATGGCGGCCGCGCCTTCCGCTGCTTTGAGCGCGCTGGAGACTGCGGACGTTGGCGTACTGTGCATGAGGCCGCAGCTTGGAGAACTGGGCGCGCGCATGGCCATCGTGAAAGTTGTCGAACGGCGGCAGATTCGCTACGCCCACATGGTCGGCGTGACGCCGGAGATCATGCAGCAAGGGATGCGGGCGGATTATCACTTAGTGGATCGCCTGAGCGACAAGCTGCGTGAACGCATGCGGCGCGCCGAAACTCTGACGGTCAGGACCGAAGCGGGAACGGAATTTGCCGCGCACTTCGACCGTGGGCTCGATTGGGTGAAGACCAGCGGCCTGATCAGCCCGCGCTACTGGTCGAATCTTCCGGCGGGAGAGGTGTTCACCACGCCCGCGAGCGTGGACGGCACCTTCGTCTGCGACGCCACCGCGGGCGATCACTTCAACGGAAAATATGGCGACTTGCAGTCCACACCGCTCACTCTGACCATCAAGGCCGCACGGCTCGTGGATGTGGAATGCGCGCGAAAAGATTTGCGGCAGGAATTCTGGGACTATTGCCACACCGACGAAAATAGCGACCGCGTAGGCGAGTTGGCGTTCGGCACGAATCTGGGATTATCCGAGATGATCGGCGTCCTGCTTCAGGACGAAAAGTTCCCCGGCGTGCACCTCGCGTTCGGTGATCCCTACGGCAACCAGACGCACGCCAACTGGAAGTCGACTACCCACGTGGATGTGCTAACCCGCAAGTGCGACGTTTGGATTGATGACGACCAAGTCCTCGAAAAAGGCCGCTACCAGCTCGAACATCTGGGCCTGGCGTGACAGCTCTCAACTGCTCCAAGGATTGATAACTGGCACGGACAGATCCTCGAAATGGGAAGTATTTCGCGTCGCCAGCGTGGCCCGCGTGGCTAACGCAATCCCCGCAATCATGGTGTCCCTTAATTCCACTGGTTGCCCCCGGAGCTTGCGCAGGGCCATCAGATCTGCGGCTTGCTCGGCCGCGGCGATATCGAAGAATACGTAGCGCTCTCCAATTTCTTCCCTCAGCACGGCTTCCAGCTCTTGTGTCATCTGTTCGCGTCGTCGCCCGGCTGACATGCTCCGCAGTCCGTATCGGATCTCCATGAGCGTGATGGAAGTTGTCCAGATCGACGACTCTGGCTGCCGGTCCAGCCACTTCAACACTGCCACTTCGGGATCAGGCCGCATCAGCGCGGAAAGCACATTCGTGTCCAGGATGATCATTCCGCGAAATCCGGAGGTTCGATGGTGAACCCCTTCAGTTCGGGAAATTCCTCGCCTTTTCTGAGCCCGACCTTGCGGAAGTGAGATGCGATCCGCGTACCAAGGCCTTTGCGGCTGGATGCTTCGTTCTTGGCCGCATCGCGCAAAATCTCGCGCACTTCTTCTTCCATGCTACGGCCGTGGCGCTTGGCGCGCCGCTGCAGCTTGGCCTTTACTTCATTTTCGATATTGCGGACAACCAGTTGCGCCATTTAGCCCTCCGTTGACATGATATCACGATATCACAGAGAATGATATCATGATATCATAAACCGATTTCCTGCAGCCCGAAGCGCGGCCACTCCTCATCCACCACAAAACGTCAGTACAGATGCGAGAGGTATTCCCGCATCTGGTGTTTCCAGTAGGGCCAGTCGTGGCCGCCCTGCGGGCCCCAATTGTCGAGGGAGTGGCGAATGCCCTTGCTGGAGAGAACTTCCGAGAGGCGGTAGGTGGGCCCGCTATTCTCCCACGGGCCGGTGCCGGTGGTGATGTGGATGTCGCAGCTCGCGATCTGCTCGTAAAACCAGGGATCGCTCATGTTGGAGAGATAATCGACGGGATTGTTGAAATAAAAATTGTCGTCGAACATCCCGTCCATGAAATTGCGAAGATCGTAGACGCCAGACATGGCGAAGCAGCGCTTGATCACGTCGGGATGCTTGAAGAGCGAGTTGGCCGCGTGGTAGGCGCCAAAGGAAGAGCCCATGGTGGAAATCGCGATGCCCTGAGTCTGGCAGTTGTTCCAGATAAAGGGCACGACCTCTTCATGCAGATAAGAATCGAACATCGCCTGAACGTAGCTGCGATGGAACGGGTGTGCGCCTTTGTTATAGAAACTAAGCCCGTTGATGGAATTCACGGTGAAAAACTTGATGCGCCCGCCATCGATGAAATCCGCGAGAGCACCGACCATGCTCTGGCTTTCGAGCTCCCATTCGTCGCCTGCGCTGGTCGGGAAACCCAGCAACGGCGGGCCCCAATGGCCGTAGACCACGACTCCAAGCTCCATTCCGAGCCGGTGAGAATACCAGCGGTGATACTCGCGTTTCATCGGTTGCCTCTTGCTTGCCGAAGGGAGAGAAAGTATGCCAGCATGAACGGGTTTCGAGCAATGAGGCAAAGGAATTGCTCGCGCGGGAAACAGCCCGTGAGCACTCGTGTCTCTATAAACTGCGGTGTTCACTTTTCAAGACGAAGGACGGGAGCCAACGCTTATGGCTGCATCGACATCAACGTCACGGCCAAACCCGGAACGCATTTTCAACACCATGATTGCGTTTCAGGAGACCGAGACGCTGAGAGCGGCGATCGAGCTGGACATTTTCACGGCGGTCGCCGACGGAGCAAACACCGTCGCAACTCTGGCTGCGAAAACGGCAACCTCAGAACGCGGCGTGCGGATTCTGTGCGATTATCTCACGATTAAAGAATTCCTAACGA
>WNFB01004561.1_pt1 | contig 12318 bp, 10 predicted proteins | sample 5400501 | NCBI WGS metagenome assembly WNFB01 (sample SAMN13153341, study PRJNA577476) | soil metagenome | isolation source: 200 cm saprolite under Douglas fir tree site 2 hole 1 | place: USA:California | collected 2015-04-18 | reverse complement strand
GCTCCCGTGAACACGAGCATGACCTCGGCCTCGCGCGCGACCTCGCCGCGGTCCTTCAGCACGGTCAGCGCCGCGAGGAGAGCCGCGGACTCGGGCGCGGTCCAGATGCCCTCGACGCGGGCGACGAGGCGCTGCGCCTCCTCGATCCGGCCCTCGCTCACGGCGACCGCGCCGCCGCGCGTGTCGCGGAGCACCCTCAGCATCTGGCGCCCGGCGAACGGGGACGGGACGCGCAGGCCGGCCGCGTGAGTCGTCGGGTTCTCCCACGCGCTCGTGTTCTCGGCGCCGGCCTGGAACGCCTTCACGACGGGGGCGCAGCCCTCGGCCTGGACGGCGAAGAAGCGGGGCAGTGGCCCCCCGAGCCAGCCCATCGCGCGGAGCTCCTCGTAGCCTTTCGGGATCCCGACGAGCCCGGTGCCGCCGCCCGTCGGGTAGAGCAGCACGTCGGGCATGCGCCAGCCGAGGTCGGCGGCGAGCTCGAGGCCGATCGTCTTCTTGCCCTCGAGGCGGTACGGCTCCTTGAGCGTCGAGAGGTCGAACCAGCCGAGGGCCGGCGCCGCCTTGGCGACGACGCGCCCCGCGGTCGCGATGGAGCCCTCGATCGTGAAGACGTGGGCGCCGGCGATGAGCGCCTCGGCGATCGCCGCCTCGGGCGTCCCCCGCGGGACGATGACGACGCACGGCAGCCCGCAGCGCGCCGCGTACGCGGCCGCCGCACCGCCGGCATTGCCCGCCGACGGGATCACGAAGCCCTTCGCGCCGAGCGTCCGCGAGCGCGTGATCGCCATGCCGAGACCGCGGGCCTTGAACGAGCCCGTCGGATTCTGACCCTCGTCCTTGGCCCAGAGGCGCCGCAGGCCGAGGTGAGCCGCGAGGCGGGGGAGGGCGAGCAGCGGGGTGCCCCCCTCGCCGAGGGCGACGGGCTCCTCGCCGTCGTCGAGCGGCGTCAGCTCGCGGAAGCGGTACATCCCCGCCGGCCGCTCGCGCAGCGTCTCCTTCGTGACGCTCGCCGCGACGCGCGCGAGGTCGTAGCGGACCGCGAGCATCTGGCCGCACGTCTCGCAGACCGTCAGCAGTCGCTTCGGATCGTGGCGGTGGCCGCAGACGGTGCACTCGACGTGACTGACGAAGCTCATGGCGCCTATCTTACCTTCGCCAGCTCGGCGGCGGCGCGATCGCGCCAGTACGGCATCTCCATCGCGCGATACTCGGCGAGCGCGGCCGCGAGCTCGGCGCGCGCCCGGTCGGCCATTCCCGCGTGGCCGCACGCCGTGCCGAGTCCGAGCCGGCAGTGGGCGAGGAGCGGCCGCATCCCCTGATCGCCGGCGAGCGCCGCCGCCGCGCGGAAGTGGGCTTCCGCCGCCGCGAGGTCGAGCGGCTCTCCGCGCGCGGCGAGCTCGCCGTGCAGGCGCAGCGCCCAGGCCTCCCAGCCGCGCTGGCCGTACCGCCGCGCGAGGTCCAGCGCCTCGCCGGCGCGGTGCGCTGCTTCGCCGCCCTCGCCCGCCACCAGCAGCGCGTCACCGAGGGTCCCGACGACGAGGGCGTGGCTGTACGCGAAGCCGATGGCCTCGGCGTGGCTCGCGGCCCGGTCGAGGAGCGCCAGGCCTTCCTTTGTCCGGCCCGAGCGCGCGTACGCCTCGCCGAGCGAGGACGCCGTGCGGGAGAAGTAGACGGCGAGGTCGCTGCTGGTCTCGCAGAGCGGGAGCGCCGGCTCCAGCGCGCCGATGGCGCGCTCGAGCGCGCCCTGGACGGCGTAGAGTCGTCCGAGGCCGAGCCGCGCCCACACCTGCTCGTGCGGGCTCAGCTCCTCGTGGGCCGCCGCCACCGCCTCCTCGCCGAGCGCCGCGCCCTCGGAGAACCGTCCGACCTCGGCCACCGCCAGAACGACCCAGACGTGCGAGAAGGACACCCCGCGCACCACCGAGAACGCCTGGCCCCTGAGCCTCGACTGTGCCGCGATCGCCCGGACGAGATCGTCGTTCCGCTGCGCCACGTCGATCGCCCGGCGATATTCGCCGACTCCGTAAAGCGCCCGGGACACGGCGACGTTGACGCCGAGCAGGTTCCGCAGGTCTTGCTCTTCAGTCGCGAGCGCCGTGGCCGCTTCGCCCTTGGCGAGCGCCCCCGGGAAGTCCCCGAGCGACGCGAGATCGTACGTCATGCGGTAGTAGATGCGCCCCAGCCGGCGGCGATCGGCGGCCGCCCTGGCGAGCGTCTCGGCTTCGCCGAGGCGCTCCAGACCCCGCCCGATTTCCCCGAGCCCCATGAGCGCCAACTCCAGTTCGACGCGCGCGTCGATGGCGTGCTCGGTCTTGGCCGGCCCCTCGGTCAGGCGATCCGTCGCGGCAAGCGACTTTTCGATGCACGCGACCGCCTCTCGATTCGCCGCGCGCGTCCGTGCCGCGACGCCCGCCCTTCTGAGGTAGGTCGCGGCCTGGTCCCAAACCTCGGCTTCCCCGTAGTGCAGCCCGAGGGCGAGCGCGTGGGGCTCGAGGTCCTCCGCGTAGATCGCCTCGATGGCCTCGGCGACGCGCCGGTGCAGCATCTTCCGGCGGGGACCGAGGATGAGACCGTGCGCAACCTCGCGGATCCTGTCGTGGATGAAGTCGAAGCGCTCGCCCGTGCCGTGGAGGATCCGGCGCCGCACCAGCTCCTCGACTCCCGCGGCCGTCTCGTCCTCCCCGAGCCCCGCCGCCCGCTGGAGCAGCGCGAACTCGAACTCCCGCCCGATCACCCCGGCCACGGCGGCCAGCGACCGGGCGCGCTCGGAGAGCCGCTCGAGGCGGCGCCCGACCATCTCGCGCACGCGCTCGGGCAGCCCGAGCCCCCGTCCCTGGGCGAGGGCGGCGCCCTCGGCGTGCGCCCGCACCGTCTCGACCACGACGAACGGGTTGCCCTCGCTCACCGCCCATGCCTGCGCCGCGAGCCGGTCGAGGGCCGCCTCGTCTCCCGTCCGCGCGAGCGCGCGGACGAGCGCCCGCGTGTCCGGGCGTGTCAGCGGCCGCACGGCGAGCGTCGCCAGCCGCCCCTCGCGGCGGAGGTCCTCGAACGCCTGCCGGAGCGCCGGCGCGTCGGCCAGCTCGTCCTCGCGGGCGGTGACGACGACGAGCGCGGGGCGCTCGGCGAGGCTCCGGCCGACGAACGCGAGCAGCCTCCCGCTCATCTCGTCCGCCCAGTGGAGATCCTCCAGGACGACGAGCAGCGGGTGCTCATAGGAAAGCTGCGCGAGCAGCTGCGCCACACTCTCGAAGAGCTGTCGGTTGTCCGTCGTCGCGCCCGCGGCGGGCGGACCCGCGGCCACCTCTGGCACGAGTCGCGCGAGCTCCGCGCGCCAGGCGGGGCCCAGCCGCTCGAGCAGGTGCGCATCCTCGGCGACGCGGCCCGCGCGCAACGCGTCGACCCACGGCCCGAAAGGCAGGATCTGCTCCGACTCGTAGGCGCGCCCGAGCAGCACCGTGAACCGCCGCCCGGCGGCTTCCGCGGCGAGCTCCGCGACGAGCCGGCTCTTGCCGACGCCCGCCTCGCCGAGCGCGGCGACGACCCGGCCGCCGCCCGTGGCGGCCGCGGCGAGGGCGGCGTGGAGCTGCTCCATCTCGCGCGCGCGCCCCACCAGCTCGGCGTCGGCGCTCACGCCCGGGATGCGGTGCTCGGCCACGCCCGAAGCGTCGCGGCGCTCGGCCGTCGTCGCCGTCTGCGCGCGCGGGGACCGCTGGCGGAGGATCTCCTGGTAGAGCGCCTTCGTCGCCGCCTCCGGCTCCACCCCCAGCTCGCGCTGGAGCACGCTCACGCACTGCTGGTACTGCCGGAGCGCCGTCCCCCGCCGTCCCTGCTCCGTGTAGAGGCGCATCAGCGTTCGGTGCACGGGTTCCTGCAGCGGGTCCAGCGCCAGCAGCCGGAGCGCGCTCGACACCGCCGCCTCGACGGCGCCCGCCTTGCGCTGGTGCGCCAGCAGCCGCGCGAGCCCCTCGAGGGCGAGCTCCCGCAGCCGCTCGCGCTCGCCCAGTAGCCACTCCTCGAACGGCCCCTCGTCGAGCGCCAGCCCCGCCAGGAGATCGCCCCGGTAGAGCGCGCTCGCACGTTCGAGGGCGTCCGGCGAGCCGTCGGCGATGAGCCGCTCGAAGTCAGCGACGTCGACCCTGACGGCGCCGCGATCGAGGGCGATCGTATCCCGCTCGAGCATGAGGCTCGCAGGGTCGGTGGTCGCCAGGGCCTTGCGCAGGGCGAAGAGGGCCTGACGCAGGCTGTTACGGGCTGACTCCTCCCGGATCCCGCCCCAGAGCAGCGCGGCGAGCTTGTCGCGGGGATGGGCCTGGCCGAGGGGAAGCGCCAGATACGCGAGCAAAGCCTGGGCCTTCTTCGTCGGCAAGGCGACGGCGCCACCGGGGTCGAGCCTGGCCTGAAAGCCGCCGAGGAGGGTGAGGCCGAGTCGCGCCATGCCACCTCCGAGGGAGCCCACCCTATCACTTTTGACGCCACTTTTAACGCTCGCCTCGACGGATCCATAACGCCCGGCGGCGTACAACGGGCGCGAGAGGAAAAACCCGATGAACGCTCACGAGTCCCGTCGACGACATCGCATCGCGCTCGCAGTGATCGCGTCGCTGCTCCTGACCCTCTGGAGCGGACCAGGATCCGCCCAGCCGAAGGATCCGGCCGCTCAGCCACAGGGTCTCGGAGTCCCGGAGCATCAGGTCGGAGGCGTCGACGTCGTCTTGCTCGACGTGCGGCGCACCGCCGGCGACGTCCTGACGGTCAAGTGGCAGTATCGCAACAACACGAACGAGCGAAAGCGGCTGACCGACGAGCGGACCGGCTGGATCGATCCGTACCGGCTCGCGGTGGATGCGTACGTGCTGGACGATCTGCACAGGACGAAATATCCGCTCGCGCAGGACGAACAGCGGAACCCGATCGCCGCGCGGCACGGCGGCCAGAACGAGTATGTCTTCGTGGGGCCGAAGCAGACGCTCTCGACGTGGGCAAAGTTCGCGGCGCCGCCGGCCGGCGTCGAACGGGTCACCATTCAAATCCCGGGCGCCGGCCTCTTCGAGAACGTTGCCATCGGCAGGTAGACACGGGCTGAATCGATGGACCCCACGGAGAAGGGCATGACGTTCATCGTCAGGATCACGGACGCCGGCGCGGGCGGGCTGCGCGGCGTCGTCGAGCGGGTCCGGACGGGACGCAAGGAGCAGGTCCACACGGTCGAGGACATCGGTCGCGTCATCGCGGCGATGGCCCTCGGGAAGGAGGAGACGATGTCACTCAGAGGCAAGCACGCACTGGTCACGGGAGGGTCGCGCGGGATCGGCCGCGGCATCGCCCTGAAGCTCGCCGAGTCCGGGGCGAAGGTGGCCGTCCATTACTATGTCAACGAGGGCGCCGCCCAGGAGACCCTCCAGCGGGTGCGCAAGCACGGCGCCGACGGGTTCCTCGTGCAGGCCGACGTCTCGCGCCCGGACGACGTCAAGCGGATGTTCGGCGAGGTCCGGCAGCGCTTCGGGACCCTCGACGTCTTCGTCGCCAACGCGCGGCCGGAGGCGGCGAAGTTCTACCAGAAGCCGATGGAGATCACGCTCGAGGCCTGGGACCACGCGATGGACTCGCAGGCCAAGGCGTTCCTGGTCGGCGTGCGCGAGGCGGTGCCGATGATGGGCGCGGGCGGGCGCATCCTGGCGATCACCTACGCGCCCGGCGGCCAGAAGGGCACGTGGCAGCCCTGGGTTGCGATGGGCTCGGCGAAGGCCGCGCTCGAGTCGCTCGTGCGCTACTTCGCGGTGACCCTCGCGCCGCGCGGGATCACCGTCAACTCGGTGAGCCCCGGCCTCACGGACGACAGCGTGCTGCAGAGCTTCGGCGACGCCGCAGTGGACGTCGCGCGCAAGTGGCACGGGAGCGGCTTCACGCCGATGGGGCGGATGGGGACGCCGGCGGACATCGGCAACGTCGTCGCGCTGCTCTGCTCGCCCGACGCGGGGTGGATCACGGGCCAGCTCATCTACGCCGACGGCGGCGCCTCGCTGGTGGACACGCTGCTGCCGCTCGAGATCCAGCGGGGGTGACCGGGCGCCCAGGAGGCTCACGATGAGGCGGGATTCTTCGCGGCCGCGCGGCTGCGTCGGGAGCTTCGGCTCCCGTACCAGCCGCTAGGCGGAGGGGGCGACGACGCTCAGCGCTCCTTCACGAGGACGACGAGGACGCGGGCGGGCTGCTTCGTCTCGTTCAGCGACTGGTGCACGGTGCCCTTGGCGGCGTACTCGATCTCGCCGGGCCTCACCACGCGCCGGGCCCGGCCCTGTGTCACGACGGTGAACGCGCCCTCGAGGACGTAGGCGAACTCGTTCGCGACGGCCGCGTGCTCCTCACCGCGGAATCCGGGCGGGAAGACGAGCTCGAAGACCGCGACCTGGTCGTTGTCGAGGATCAGCTTCTCGCCGACCGCCTGCGCGCCGCCGTCGGCGCCGACGAGCCCGCCGGCGATGAGGACGGCGACGACCACGAGCGCCAGACCGACCGCGTTGCGCTTGCTCACCCGCGCACCCCCTGTCGTCCCGCGATGTCAGCGCGGCCGCCGCGTGCGCGGCCTAAAAGACGACAGGCGGCGCGGGGCCGCCTGTCGACTGTCCCACCGGGGCGCGGCGCGCGCTAGAGCGACTGGCGCATCGCGGTCCGCGAGGGCATCGGGACGCCGCGCTCGCGGGCGATCTGGTCGAGCTCCTGGGGGAGCGCGAAGCGGACGTCCTCCTCCACCACGTGGACCTCGCGCACCGCGACCCCGTTGCCGCTGAGGGCGGCCACCGTCTCGCTCACCAGCATCTCCGGTGTCGAGGCGCCCGCCGTGACGCCGACGCGCACGGCCCCGGCGAGCCACTCGGGGCGGATGTCGCTCACGTCGTTGATGAGGTAGGCCTGGGTGCCCACGGTCTTCGCGACCTCGACCAGCCGGTTCGCGTTCGAGCTGTTCGCGGCGCCGATGACGAGCAGCACGTCCACGTCGCTCGCGAGCCGCTTGACCGCGGCCTGGCGGTTCTGGGTCGCGTAGCAGATGTCGTCGCGCGAGGGCCCGACGATCTTGGGGAACTTGCGCCGGAGCGCGTCGATCACGTCGCGCGTGTCGTCCACGGAGAGCGTCGTCTGGGTGAGGTACGCGATCTTGCTCGGGTCCGGCGGCCGGAGCTTCTCGACCTCCTCCGCGCTGGCGATCACGTGGATGCGGTCCGGCGCTTCGCCGAGGGTGCCGATCACCTCGTCGTGGTCCTGGTGGCCGATCAGGACGATCGAGTAGTTCTCGCGCCCGTAGCGGATGGCCTCGAGGTGGACCTTGGTCACCAGCGGGCACGTCGCGTCGATGACGCGCAGGCCCCGCCGCTCGGCCTCGCGGCGCACCTCCGGCGAGATCCCGTGGGCGCTGAAGATGACGGTCGCGCCGTCGGGCACCTCGTCGAGCTCGTCCACGAAGATCGCGCCCTTCGTGCGGAGCTCCTCGACGACGTGCCGGTTGTGGACGATCTCCTTGCGCACGTAGACGGGCGGCTCGCAGACCGACAGCGCCAGCTCGACGATGTCGATGGCCCGCTCCACGCCGGCGCAGAAGCCGCGCGGCCCCGCCAGCAGGATCTCGGCGATCGCGGATTTCATCCGGCCCCCCTCACCGGAAATAGTACGACATTCCGGCCACGCCCACGTGCGAATCCCAGCCGCGGTTGGGCCGGGCGGTGTTGCCGTTGGAGTTGTGCTCGTAGCGGTAGCCGGCGTAGAGCGTGGTCGAGTCGGTAATGAAGACCGAGCCGCCGACGCCGGCCCAGAGGAGGAAGGAGAAGTCGGAGGCGATCTCCTTCACCCGGAGGTCGGTCCCGCCGGCCGCCCCCGCGAGCTCCGCGTACGGCACGAAGCGCCCGAGCGCCAAGAAGTGGTAGCGGAAGACCGCCGCGAGGCCCGCCCAGAACGCCGGCTTCGGGTCCGTGTACCGCTGATAGAAGGGCTCGACGCCGATCTCGAGCGCGCCGCGGAGCGGGCCGTCGCCACCGAAGCTCTCGAAGGGCAGGAGCGACGCGCGGACCCCGAGGTTGAAGAACTCGAGGTCGCTCTGCGTGCGGTGCCCTTCGAGGTTGAACTGTGCGCCGCGGCCGCCCTCGACCGAGAGGACGTAGGTGCCCTTCGCGAAGGTCTGCGTGTTGTCGAACGCCGAGGCCGGCGCGGCGAGCGCCCAGAGCGCCATGCCTCCCGCGGCGAGCCCGGTCCACCGGTTCACGGTTCGATGAGCACCTTGAGGGCCTCGCCCTTCGCCATGAGGTCGAGCGCCCGCCCGACGGCCTCGAGCGGCATCCGGTGGGTGATCAGGCCGTCGGGCACCAGCACCCCGGACTCCATGAGGTCCACCGCCCGGCGGATCAGCTCGGGCGTGTGATGGAACGCCCCCAGGAGCGTCAACTCTTCGTAATGCGCCCGGCGCGTGTCCAACGTGATCGACGTGCCGGGCGCACAGCCTCCAAAGAATACCACGCTGCCCCCGCGGCCCGTCGCGTCCACGGCCTCTTCCCACACCTCCGGGTGCCCCGTCGCGTCGATCGCGACCTCGGCGCCGCGGCCTCCGGTCAGGCTGCGGATGGCGCCGACGACGTCCTCGGTTCCGGTCGCGTCGAGGCACTCCCCGATGCCGAGCTCGCGGACCCGGTCGAGCCGCCACCCGGCCTTGCCCACGAGCACGACCCGCGCCTTCCGGGCGACCGCCGCGAGGCCCAGGAGACAGCCGAGGGGTCCCACGCCGAAGATCACCACCGTCTGACCGGACTCGACCCGCGCGCGCTCGACGCCGAGGAGCGCGCACGCGAGCGGCTCGGCGAACGCCGCGCGCGCCGCGGAGAGCCCGCGTCCCAGGGGCACGACGTTCTTCGCGACGAGACGCGGGGGCAGGGCGATGAACTCGCCGTAGGCGCCGTTGACGAACAGGAGGTCCTCGCACAGGTTCGGTCGGCCCGCGAGGCAGAGCCGGCAGTCGCCGCATGGCGCCGAGTTCGCCGCGACGACCCGGTCGCCCTCCCTGAAGCGCCGGACTCCCGCGCCCGCGGCGGTCACCGTGCCGGCGAGCTCGTGGCCGAAGACGGTGGGGATCTTCGGGATCATCACCGGATGGCCGCGGCGGAGCGTCTTCACGTCGGTGCCGCAGGTGAGGGCGGCGTCGATCCGGACCACGAGCTCGCCCGCGGCGGGCTCGGGCACGGGAAGCTCCTCGTGCCGGAGGTCGCCGGGACCGTGGAAGACGACCGCCCTCACGGCGTCACGTACACCTTGAGCGCCTCGCGGCGGCGCATCAGGTCCACGCCGCGGTGGAGCCCGCCGAGCGAGATCCGGTGCGTGACGAGCCGCTCGGGCGCGACCGCGCCGCTCGCGATCAGCCGGAACGCCTCGGCGAGGTCGGCGGGCGAGGACGAGTAGGTCGCGGTGACCGTCAGCTCGCGATGGTAGAGCGTGTCGAGCCGGATCGGCAGGGCGTCCCCCGCGCCGCCGGCGAAGTAGTGGACGCTCCCGCCGTCGCGCAGGATCTCGGCGGCCCACGGCAGGACCTCGGAGCCGCCGCCGGTGACGATGACCTGGTCGGCGCCGCGTCCCTCGGAGAGCTCGCGCTGCGCCGCCGCCGCTACCTCCGCGGGCCCGGCCGCGGCCGCGCCCATGCGCTTGGCGACGTCGGCGCGCTCGGCGATCGGGTCGCAGCCGACGACGCTGACGCCCGCGTGGGCGAGGAGCCGCACGAACAGGCAGCCGATCGAGCCGAGCCCGAGGACCACGGTGGTGTCGCCCGGCTCGATGCGCGCGCGCCGCAGCGCCCGGAGGCAGCAGGCCAGCGGCTCGACGAACGACGCCGCCTCGTCACTCACGTGTCGGGGCACGCGGAACATCGCGTGCCGGACGTTCGGCGCGGGGACGCGGACGTACTCGGCGAAGCCCCCCGGGTCGAGGTTCGACGCCTTGAAGGCCGCGCACATGGACTCGCTGCCGCGGCGGCAGTAGTGGCAGTCGCCGCACGGCACGTGGTGGGCGGCGACGACCCGGTCGCCGATCGCGCAGCCGGCGACGCCCGCGCCGAGCGCCGCCACCTCGCCGACGACCTCGTGGCCGAGCACGGCGGGCACCCGCGTCCGCGGGTCCACGATCTTCGCGATGTCCGAGCCGCAGAGCCCGCAGCCCTTGAGGCGCAGCAGCACCTCGCCCTCGCCGATGACCGGGCGCGGCCACTCCTCGGCGGCGAGCCTGCCGCCCTCACGCAGGACCGCGGCCTTCATAGGCTCGCCCTCACGCGGCGCGCTCCTGGGCCGGGCGGCCGAACCGCGCCCCGACCCAGCAGCGGACGGCAATCGCGACCTTCCGCGCCGTCGGCACGACGATGCGCTCCCCGAAGACCTGGAAGCGTCGCGCCTCGATCTCCTCGAGGAGCGCCTGGTAGATCCGCCCCATGATCTCGGCGGGCACCAGGGCGCGCGCGTCGGCCGCCGGGAAGCTCGCGCGCGCAAGCCGGTAGAAACGCCGCGCCCGCTCCGCCTGGTGGGTCATGAGCGCCACGAACCGGTCCGTGTGCCGGCCCGCGCGCAGGTCCTCGAACGTCACGCCGAACTTCCGGAGGTCCTCCTGCGGGACGTAGACGCGCCCGTCCCGCGCGTCGGCGCCGACGTCGCGGATGATGTTCGTGAGCTGGAGCGCCGTGCCGAGGTGGATCGCGTAGTCGCGCGCGCGGGGGTCCGTGTAGCCGAAGATCTCGATGCAGCAGAGGCCGACGGCGGAGGCGACACGGTAGCAGTAGGGGTGGAGGTCCTCGGCGGTCTCGTACGCGACGCGGGCGAGGTCCATCTCGACGCCGTCGACGATCGCCAGCAGCGCGTCGCGCGGGATCGCGAACGCGCGCACCGCCGCCTGGAGCCGCCGCGCGAGCGGGTGCTCGGGCGCGCCGCCGGGCGCGTAGCACCGCGCGACCTCGTCGCGCCAGCGCCCGAGCTCGCGGCGCCGCGCGGCGACGTCGATCTCGCGGGCGGCGCCGAGGTCCGCGACGTCGTCCACCGTCCGGCAGAACGCGTAGACGGCGTAGAGGGCCTCGCGCCGCGGCCGCGGCAGCGTGAGGAACGCGTAGTAGAAGTTCGAGCGGCTCTTCCGGGTGAGACGCGCGGCGAGGTCGGCGATCATGCCGTCTTCCTCGCCCCGAGCTTGACATAGCCGTGCGCGGAAAACCACTCGGCCGCGTCGCGGAGCGCCACGCGCACGTCGGTCTGCGGCAGGCCGAGCTCCCGCACCGCCTTCGCCGGGCTGAAATACATGCGCTTCCGGGCCATGCGCACCGCGGTGAGCGGCACCCTCGGCACGCCACCCGTCACGCGCGCGGCAGCCTCCATGGACAGGGCCGCGAGCCACGCGACCGCGTACGGGATGCGCAGGCGCGGCGGGCGGATGCCGGTGACCTCCGACAGGAGCAGGCCGATCTCCGCGAGCGAGAGGTTCGCGTTGCCGAGGATGTACTTCTCGCCGACGCGGCCGCGCTCGGCCGCGAGGATGTGGCCGCGCGCGACGTCGCGCACGTGGACGAGGTTGAGCCCCGTGTCGAGCGTCGCGAACATCTTGCCGTCGAGGAAATCCGCCACCATCCGGCCCGTCGGCGTGGGCTTCACGTCCCAGGGGCCGACCGGCGCCGAGGGGTTCACGATCACGACCGGGAGCCCCTGCTGGGCGAAACCGAGGGCCACCTGCTCGGCGAGGAACTTCGAGGTCTTGTAGGGGCCGACCATATCGCGCAGCGAGACCGGCGTGTCCTCCGTGCCCGGCGCGCCGTCCTTCGGGAGCCCGAGCGCGCCGACGGTCGAGGTGTAGACGACGCGGCGCACGCCGTGCTCGGCCGCCGCCTCGAGGACGGCGCGCGTGCCGCCGACGTTGGCGCGATGGAGCTCCCCCGGGTCGCGGGCCCAGAGGCGATAGTCCGCCGCGACGTGGAAGACCGTGTCGGCGCCCCGCACCGCCCGGCGCAGCGAGGCGAGATCGAGGAGGTCGCCCTCGGCGATCTCGACGTCGAGCCCGGCGAGCGCCCGCCGGTCGCCCCGCGGCCGCGCGAGGACGCGCACCACGCACCCGTCGTGGAGGAGCTCGCGGACCAGGTTCGCCCCGACAAAGCCGGTGCCCCCGGTGACGAGCGCCCGGGTCATTGGAGCGAGGTCCGCGAGGCCGGGGCGGACCGTGGGTGGCCTGAGAGAGGCGCGCGTGGCGTCATTGGAGCGGGGTCCGCGAGGCCGGGGCGGACCGTGGGTGGCCTGAGAGAGGCGCGCGTGGCGTCATTGGAGCGGG
>WNFB01004559.1_pt1 | contig 12319 bp, 13 predicted proteins | sample 5400501 | NCBI WGS metagenome assembly WNFB01 (sample SAMN13153341, study PRJNA577476) | soil metagenome | isolation source: 200 cm saprolite under Douglas fir tree site 2 hole 1 | place: USA:California | collected 2015-04-18 | reverse complement strand
CGGTCTATCAGATTCGCAATCACCACGGACAGCTCGTCGTCTATCTTCGCCTGAACGGCATCGTTCCGCCGACCACCGCGCGGCGGCCTGCGTAGGTCTGTGCCAGAGCAGCTTGTGACCAGGCTCGCTTCAAACGGAAGGCCGGTGTGAGTCGCGAGTCGTGCTGGCCTCATAATCGAAAGGTCGCTGGACAGGAAGGGATTTCGCTACGACTACGAGACCCGTGAAGCCAGTTGGATGGAAGACGGACAACGCGGCATATACAAATGGAAGGCCTTTCGAGGCCGTCTTGCCGCTGCCCGTGGTCGCTCAGTTCCGGCGTTATGCGGCCGGGACAGGCGAGCGAGCCGAAATGATACGCGACAGTTCGCGTCGCGAGGTGCCAAGGATCAGCAGCGATCTGATCAGGAGGTCCAACGACACCGAAGGATCGCCAGCCTCCATCTTGGCGATGCGCGATTGGCTCGATTGGAGGCGCTTGGCGAGGTCTCCCTGCGTGAGACTCCGGCGCCGCCGCCGTTCGCGCAGTCCTGTGGCTAGTCGCGCCTTGAGATCGATATACGCAGCCTCCTCGGTGCTTAGGTGCAGAAAGTCCTGGGCAGTCCCGACCTTCCAGCCCTTCGCCTCCAGCCGCCGTCGCTTGTCTTCACGCACGGTCGTACTCCTTCAGTCTGCGAGTGCACGCGTCAATGACGGTCTTCGGCGTGGCCCGGGTCTTCTTGGCGAAAACCTCCAAGATCACCACGGCGTCGGCGTCGAGCCGGTACACGATTCTCCAGTCAGCCCCTGCGTCACGGACTCGCAATTCGTGACACCGCGGTCCCACGACGGGCATCGGCCTCGACTGAGGCATGCCAATCGCCTGCCCCTTCTGCAGCAGACGAAGCAGATAACCGGCCTCGATCCTGGCCGCCTGAGAGAGGGGCGGCGTCTTTATCTCTCCGTGGAGCCAGACGAGCGGCTTGTCGCTCGGGCTCACAATCGGTACTCTATGTCACATCCGACATGTAGTCAAACTGTAGCCCCGCATAACCCCGGCTGATACGCGCCGTTAGCCATCGTGCGGACAACTCGAAAGGTTGGCTCGATCGCTGCGGTCTTCTTTAGCGGCGTCGAGGATGCAAGGGCTGCGCTGGACGCGTGGTCCCCCAAGGCCTTCGGCCCACAGGCGACAGTCCAGGGATCGATCCGCGCCGGCGTGCCCGGGCTCCCGGTCCCGCCCGCGCGGGTCGCGGTCGCCCGCGTGTGTTAGCATCCCGCTCATCCTGACGGCGCAAGGGGAGGCCTCGATGGCAACGTTCAGGCTCTACGCGGACCGTGAGGGGCAGTCGCGCGTCGAGACGATCGACGTCGCGCGGACGGCGGAGTGGACAAAGGGGCTCGCGGCGACGCAGATCTCGTTCAGCGTCTGGCCCGCGGACCGGTTCCTCGACTGGCATCCGGCGCCGCGCCGGCAGTTCGTCATCATCCTCGCCGGTCAGCTCGAGATCGGCCTCGGGGACGGCTCGAAGCACGTCTTCGGCCCCGGCGACGCGCGGCTCGTCGAGGACACGACGGGCAAGGGCCACACGACGCGCGTCCTCGGCGGCAAGCCCTGCGTGACCGCGACGATCCCGCTCGCCCAACAGTGACCGCCGACCCAGGAGCCTCCATGACGACCAAGATCCTCTTCGCTCCGAGCCAGCCCGACGCGATCCTCGACATCGCGCGGTCGCTCACGCCGCCCGGCTTCGAGCTCGTCGTCGCCGACCCGGGAACGCCCGCGTTCTACCAGGCGGCGGCGGACGCCGAGTACTACCTGGGCCTCGCCCGCCAGATGGGCGGCGAGTTCTTCCGCGCGACCCCGAAGCTCAAGCTGGTCCAGCTCCTGAGCGCCGGCTACGATCGCGTGGACGTCGAGGCGGCGCGCAAGGCGGGCGTGCCCGTGGCCAACAACGGCGGCGCCAACGCGATCGCCGTGGCCGAGCACACGCTCATGCTCATGCTCGCGGTGCTGAAGCGGCTCGTCCGGTTCCACAACGACGTCGTCGCGGGCAAGTGGCGGGTCGGCGGCCTCGCCGACGAGCGCGTGTACGAGCTCGCGGGCAAGACGCTCGGCATCGTCGGCCTCGGCAACATCGGCAAGAAGGTGGCGCGGCGCGCGGCGGCGTTCGACATGCGCGTCCAGTACACCGACATCGCGCGGCTCACCGAGGACCAGGAGGACGCGCTCGGCGTTCGCTTCGTCCTCCTCGCCGAGCTCCTGCGCACGTCGGACGTCGTGAGCCTGCACGTGCCCCTCGACGACACGACGCGCAACCTCCTGTCCGCGCGCGAGTTCGCGCTGATGAAGCCGACCGCGATCCTCGTCAACACCTGCCGCGGGCCGGTGGTGGACGAGACCGCGCTCTACCACGCGCTGGCGGAGAGGCGGATCGCCGCGGCGGGTCTCGACGTGCTGGTCGAGGAGCCCCCGAAGCCGAATCACCCGCTCTTCGCGCTGCCGAACGTCACGCTCACGCCGCACTCCGCGGGGCCGACGTGGGAGAACTGGACGGCGCGGTTCCGCAACGGCTTCGACAACATCCAGCGCGTCGCGGCGGGCCGCGCGCCGCGGTGGGTGATCCCCGAGCTGGCCTGACGCGGTCCGCGGCGGGGGAGCACCCGGAGGACATGCGATGACCCTCGGCGCCGGCGAGGCGGTGGTCGCGGCCCTGCGCGCCCACGGCGTGCGCCACGTGTTCGGCATCTGCGGCTCGAGCCTCGTCGAGGTGCTCGACGCGATGTACGGCCTTCCCGACCTGACCTACGTGGGCGTCCGCCACGAGCAGGTCGCGGCCCATGCGGCCGACGGCTACGCGCGCGCCAGCGGCGGGCCAGGCGTGTGCCTCGCGACCAACGGGCCCGGCGCCACGAACCTCGTCACCGGGGTGGCCTGCGCGAAGGCGTGCTTCTCGCCGGTCGTCGTGCTCGCCGGCGCCGTGATGCAGGGCCAGGTCTATCGCGGCGTTTTCCAGGAGCTGGACCAGAGGGCGCTCTTCGCGCCGGTGACGAAGCTCACGCTCGACGTCCCGCACGCGTCCCGCATCCCGGATCTGGTCACCCTCGCGTTCCGCACCGCGATGGCCGGACGCCGCGGCCCGGTCGCCCTCAACTTCCCGCGCGACCTCCTGAACGAGAGCGTGGAGACCGCCGGGAACTCTCCGACGCCCGCCGCGCCGTCGCTCCCGGGCGCGGACGCGCGGGCGGTGGAGCGCGCGGCGGCCCGCCTCGCGGCGGCCGAGCGTCCGGTGGTGATCGCCGGCGGCGGCGTGGTGTGGAGCGGCGCCACGGGAGACCTCCTGGCCGTGGCCGACCGGCTCGCCGCCCCGGTGGTGACGAGCTACGGCCACAACGACGCCGTGCCCGCGAGCCATCCGCTCGTCCTCGGCGCCGTCGGGCGCGCGGGCTCGCCGGAGGCCGCGGAGGCGGTGAAGCGCGCCGACGTGATCCTCGCCGCCGGCACACGGCTCGGCCACTTCACGACGTTCTTCGACCATCGGTTGATCCCGAAGGGCGCGGCAATCGTCCAGATCGAGATCGAGGAGGAGGCGCTCGGCCGCTACTACCCGGCCGCCGAGGCCCTCCACGGCGACGCGGGCGTCGTGCTGCGCCAGCTCGCGGACGCCCTCGGCGGCCGCGCGCCCCGCGACGAGCGCGAGCGGCGGCGGTGGGCGGAGGCTCAGCGCACCGCGCGGCGGGAGCGCATCGAGCGCGACGGACGCGACGAGCGCGTGCCCATCAAGCCGCGACGCGTGGCCTGGGAGCTGCGCCAGATTCTGCCGCGGAATGCCCTCGTCGTGTTCGACTCGACGGCGGGCGCCGGACCGGCCCACGACATGCTCGACTTCCACGAGCCGCGCACGCTCCTCGACTCGCTCGACTGGGGGTGCGTGGGCGCGGGCTTCCCCACCGCGCTCGGCGCCCGCTTCGCGGCGCCCGAGCGGCCCGTCGTGTGCCTCGCCGGCGACGGGGGCTTCCTCATGACGTCGCAGGATCTCGAGACCGCGGTGCGCTGCCGTGTGCCGCTCGTCACCCTCGTCTTCAACAACGGGTGCTGGGGGATCGAGAAGGCCTACCAGAAGCACTTCTTCGGTGGACGCTACGTCGGCGCGGACTTCGGCAACCCCGCCTTCGACCGGTACGCCGAGAGCTTCGGCGCTGTCGGCCTGCGCGTCGAGCGTCCGGGGGAGATCCGGAGCGCCCTGGAGAAGGCGCTGGCGGTCACCGATCGCCCCACGGTCATCGAGGTGGTCGTCGATCCGGAGGAGCTTCCGTATCCGGTGCGCACCGAGGCCGTGCGCGCCGACCGCCAGCGCTGAGCCGAAAGGAGCCGACGCCGATGCCCGGTGACGCCCCGAAGACCGCATACGAGCTGGCGATGGAACGCCTCCGGCGGAAGGACCGCGAGACCGGAGTCGAGGAGCGCCCGCTCACCGAAGAGCAGAAGGCGGCCATCGCGGACGCGCGCCAGTACTATCAGGCGAAGCTCGCCGAGCGCGAGATCCTCTACCAGGACGCGCTGCGCAAGGCCACCAGCCGGGAGGAAGTCCAGAAGCTCGAGGCCGAGGTGACGCACGACCGCGATCGTCTGGCGAGCGATCGAGACCGCAAGATCGCCGAGGTCAAGCAGCGCCCGGCGACGTAGGACGGTGCGGCGTCGGGGTCAGCGACAGTCGAGGTCGAACGCCTCGGCGAAGCGGCGGTACGCCTCGAGGGGATCGCCGTACTTCCTGTGCCCGGCGGTGTGCTTGGCGCTCGCCAGGAGCAGCCGGTCGCGGTCGGTGGCCGTGGTGTGGAGGTAATCCTCCAGCAAGCAGAGCCCGAGCTCCTGGTTGTGAGGGTCGTTCCCGAGCTTGCACGCGGCGGTCGCCAGCGTCTGGACCAGGGGCGCGCGGTCGAGCCCGGACTTCAGATACGCCGCGGTCAGGTCCACGGCCTCGTCGGCCCGAAGCGCGAGGAGCGTCTCCTCCAGCCGCTCGAGCAGCTGTCGCTGCGAGAGCGACTCCGCACCCTTCGGCGGCGTGATCGCGCGCCGGCCGTTGTCCGGCGTGTTCGCCTGGTGCTCGGACGCCCGGTTGATGAACGACGCCGCGACGAAGAGGAGCGGAAGCCGCCGCGGGTGCTCGAACGTGTCGTAGAACCAGCGGAGCGTGTTGCAGTACTCGTAGCCGTGCTGCGCCATCGAGAAGTTGTTCGGGTGCCCCGTCTCGAGGATCACCTGGGCCGAGGCGATCTGGATCGCGTCGAGGATGCGGCGCGCCCCGCGCCCGGCCTTGAGAAGCCCCACGAGCGCCTCGATGACCGAGGGCTCCCGCTGGCGGAGGATCACGTCGATCAGCATCGTCTCCTCGGCGGGAGTCAGCGGCGCGTCCTGGGCGAGGAGCTCCCGGTCGCGGCCGTCGAGCAGGTTCTGGACGGCGTTGCACCCCATCTCGTAGGTCGAGTGCCAGCGGGGTCCGACGGCCATGTCGGGCACGCCTGCGTACAGCACGCTGTGCGCGCGGTCCCAGCCGAGGGCCTCGCCGAGCTCGATCGTGGCGCGGGCGCGGTACGACTTGTGGCCGGTCGTGTAGGAGCGGTTGTGGAGCATCCGGTCCTGCACGTCGATCAACCCGGCGAAGGCGAGGTGCGCCAGCACCTGCCGGCGGTTCGGCGCGTCCTCCATCAGCCCGAGGAACACCCGGTACGACGTCAGCACCTCGCCGCGCTGGACGAGGGTGAGCCAGTGGTTCAGGCGCTCGCCGAGTGGGCCGTCGACCCGGAGCGGCTCCTGGTCCGGCCAGTGCATCTCGGGCTTCGGCGGCTCCAGGTTCACCGCGATCTCGTAGAGGCGCGTGTAGTGGCCGGGCGCCCGGCCGAGGAGCTGGTTCCATGGATCGAGCCCCGTCGGGATGTACCAGACGCTCTGGGCCAGCGGCAGGAGGCGAAGCTCGGGCCGGATCATCGCCATGAGCGGCAGGCCGACCCGCTCGCTCAGCAGGCAGTGGTCGTTGTTCACGAACTTGACGACGCCGTCGTCGAGCCGCTGGTGGTAGGGGACGTGGGTGTACGGCGCGTGGATCCGCACGGTCTCGCCGACCATCTCGGTGACGGGGCGCCCCCGCTTCATGATCCCGTACAGCACCCCGCTCGCGCCGAGCTGATCGCGCGCGAGGATCCGCTCCTCGAGCCGGGCGTACTCGGCGGTCGGCATCGACTCGTTCAGGACCGCGGCGCTCGTCGCCATGGCGTCGTCACCTCACCTCGGTTCGCGCGGTGCGCCTCAATCGGCCCTGAAGATCAGGTCGGGCTTGAGGTCGGCGATCTTCGTGCGGCCGCAGAGGCCCATCGCCACGTGGATCTGCTCGCGCAGGATCTCGAAGACGCGGGCGACGCCCTCGGCGCCGTCGGCCGCGAGACCCCACAGCGCCGTGCGCCCCACCATGACCGCCCGCGCCCCGCGCGCGAGCCCCTTCACCACGTCGGTCCCGCGCGAGAACCCGCCGTCCACCACGATCTCGGCGCGGCCGGCCACGGCGTCGGCGATGGGCGGCAGCGCCTCGATCGACGACTGCGTATGGTCGAGCTGGCGCCCGCCGTGGTTGGAGACCCAGATGAGGCGCACGCCCGTCTCGACGGCGCGGCGCGCATCCGGCACGGTCATGATGCCCTTGAGCCCCACGGGCAGCTTCGTCGTCTTCATCAGCCACTCGACGTCCGCCCAGGTGAGCCGTGCCTGGTACTCCGAGTTGGGTCCGCGCGGGTTGGGCGCGATCTCCATCGCCTTGCGCGGGCTCCAGCGCGCGAGGATGTCGCGCTCGCGCCGGCTGTAGTGCTGGGTGTCGACGGTGAGGGCGACCGCCTTGTAGCCGGAATCCTCGACCCGTTTGAGCAGCTCGCTCATCCAGCCGCGGTCCCCGTGGGCGTAGAGCTGGAACATCTGGGGCGCTCCGCCGCCGGCCTTCGCGACGTCCTCGACGGGCCAGCCGGTGGCGCCCGAGAGCCACTGGAGCGTGTCGGCCTGCCCGGCGCCGCGAGCCATCTCCACGTCGCCCTCGGGATGGAAGAGGACGAGGCCACCCATGGGCGCGACGCCCACGGGGGACGAGAGCGGCACGCCGAGGAGGCTCGTCCGGAGGTCGATCTGGCGCACGTCCACGAGGACGTTCTGCATGATCGCGAGGCGGTCGAGGTGGCGACGGTTGCGACGGAGCGTCGCCTCCGACTCGCTGCCGCCGTCGCCGAAGTTCCACGCCTCGCGGGGGAGCCGCGACTTGGCCGCGCGGCGGATCTCGGGGAGGGTGACGAAGCGCGGGGGAGCCGGTGATTGGCTCATGGTGCCGTACTATACGCTACCCGGGGGAGGTGACCGAGCCATGGGCACCGGCGGGAACGCCGACACCGGCAAGACCACCATCATCCGCGGGGGTCGCCTGCTCGACGCCCCCGCCCACCGCGCCGACGCCGCCGACGTGCTCGTGGCGGGCGACGGCATCGCCGAGGTCGGCGCGCCCGGCCTGGCCGCGTCATGGACGCGCGCGGCCTGCTGCTGCACCCGGGGCTGATCAACGCTCACACCCACGCCCACGGGAACCTCGCCAAGGGCATGGGCGACCGCTGGACGCTCGAGCTGCTGCTCACGGCCGGCCCGTGGATCAGCGGCAGTCGCTCGCTTCCGGAAAAGCATCTCAGCGCGAAGCTCGGCGCGGTCGAGATGGTGCTCAAGGGCTGCACGGCCTGCTACGACCTCTCGTTCGAGTGGCCCGCGCCGACGGTCGAGGGGCTCCAGGCGGTCGGCAGCGCCTACGCGGAGGTGGGCATGCGGGCGGTACTCGCGCCGATGGTCGCGGACCGCACGTTCTTCGAGGCGATCCCCGGCCTCATGGACGCGCTCACGCCCGCCCTGCAGCGGGACGTCGAGAAGCTTAGACCGGCACCGTGGAAGACGAGCGTCGCGAACATGCGCGCGGCGCTGCGCGAGTGGACACTCGACCGCGACCGGGTTCGGCTCGCGGTCGCCCCGACGATCCCGCACCACTGCTCGGACGAGTTCCTCCGCGCCTGCGCCGACCTCGCCCGGGAGCACGGCGTGGGACTGCACAGCCACGTCGCCGAGTCCAAGGTCCAGGCGGTCGTCGGGCTCGAGCGCTACGGCAAGACGCTGACGGCCCATCTCGACGACCTCGGCTTGCTCGGCCCGCATTTCACCGTCGCCCACGGTGTGTGGCTCGACGCGGACGACATGCAGCGGCTCGGCGACCGCGGCGCCTCCGTCGCGCACAACCCGGGCAGCAACCTGCGGCTCGGCAACGGGCTCGCGGATATGCGGGCGATGCTCGAGCACGGGGTCAACGTGGGCCTGGGCACCGACGGCGCGAACTGCTCCGACAACCTGAACATGTACGAGGCGATGCGTCTCGCCTCGCTCGTCTCCAAGGGGCAGTGCCCGGAGCGCGAGCGCTGGGTGACGACGGAGGAGGTCGCGGTCGCGGCCACCGAGGGCGGCGCGCGGGCGCTCGGGCTCGACGGCCGCATCGGCCGGCTCGCGGCGGGCTACAAGGCCGACATCGTCTTCCTCGACCTCGGCCACGTCAACTGGGTGCCCCTGAACGATTCCACCAACCAGTTCGTCCACACGGAGGACGGCGCGGCCGTGCGGCACGTCATGATCGGTGGCCGGATGGTCGTGGAGGACCGGCGCGTCACGACGGTCGACGTCGCCGCGCTCGCGCGCGAGGCGGAGGCCGCGCGGCGGCGCCTGGCGGACGTCAACGCGGCGACGAAGGAGCTCTGCGAGCGGCTGGCGCCGGTGGTCGGCCGGTTCTGCCCCGGCCTGGCCCGGGTGCCCTATCGCGTCGCGCGGTACGTCAGCGGCCCTTGAACTCTGGGCGGCGCTTCTCCGAGAACGCCTTCACGCCCTCCTGGTAGTCCTGGCTGTTGAAGCAGTCGGCGATCAGCCGGTCGAGCAGCGCCAGATCGCGCTCGCCGGCGGGCTTCACGAGCTGCTCCACGGTGGCCTTCGCGGAGCGCAGCGTGAGCGGCGCGTTGCGCGCCATCGTCAGCGCGTAGTCGCGCGTGAAGCGCTCGAGGTCGGCCTTGGGCACGACCTGGTTCACGAGCCCCATCCGGAGCGCGTCCTGGGCGCTGAAGTCGGTGCGGGCGGTGAAGAAGATCTCCTTCGTGTACGCCGGCCCGACCAGCTTCATGAGCTTTTCCATCCCGTGGTAGTGGTAGCCGAGCCCGAGCCGCGCCGCGGGCACGCCGAAGCGCGCGTCGTCCGCCGCGATGCGGATGTCGCAGCCGATGGCGATGCTGACGCCGCCGCCCACACAGTAGCCGTGGATCATGGCGAGGAGCGGCTTCGTCAGGGCCGCGAGCGCCTCCTGGCCGCGCGCGTTGATCCGCCGGTACTCTTCCTCGTCCGCCATGTTGCGGCGGCGGTCCTTGAACTGCGAGATGTCGGCGCCGGCCACGAAGGCCTTGTCGCCGGCGCCGCGCAGGACGACCACGCGGATCGCGTCGTCGGTCGCCAGGTCGTGCACGTACTTCGGCATCAGCTCCCACATCTCCTGGCTCACCGCGTTCCGCTTCTCCGGCTGGTTGAAGACGATCCAGCCGATCGGCCCGTCCTTCTCCAGCAGCAGTTTCGGCGTCTCGCTCATGGGGCTCTCCTCGAAGCGATCTCGCTCAATGCATGACCAGGCCGCCGTCCACGCTGAGCGCCTGGCCGGTCATGTACCCGGCGCGGCTTCCGGCGAGGAAGGCGATCACCCCGGCGACGTCCTCGGGGCGCTCCATCCGCCCGAGCGGCACCTGGGCGGCGCGCTGCCTGGTGAACTCCTCGGGCGTCATGCCCATCAGGGCGCCCTGCTCGCGCGCGACGAGCGCCCACATGTCGGTCTCCACGAAGCCGGGGCAGACGCAGTTCACGCGGATGCCGTCCCCGGCGTGCGCGAGGGCGAGGCTCTTCGTGATGCTGATGACGGCGGCCTTGCTCGCGTTGTAGGGGAGGTTGTTGCGGTTGCCGATCTTCCCGGCCATGGACGCGAGGCTCACGATGGCGCCGCGCTTCTGCTTGACCATCGCGGGCAGCACGGCCTGGCAGGCGAAGAACACCGCCCGGGCGTTGATGCTCATGACCGCGTCCCAGTGCTCCTCGGTGACGTCGAGGGGCGCCGCGGCGCGGTAGATGCCGGCGTTGTTCACGAGGACGTCGATTCGCCCGAGCTCGGCGAGCGTGCGGTCGGCCATCGTCTGGAGGTCGGCGCGCCTCGTGACGTCGGTCGGCAGCGCGAGCGCCCGCCGCCCGAGGCTCTTCACCTCGGCCGCCGTCCGCTCGGCGCCGGCCTTGTCCAGCTCGGCGACGACCACGTCGGCGCCCAGCCGCGCCAACTCGAGCGCCGTGGCGCGGCCGATGCCGCGGCCGGCGCCGGTGACGATCGCGACCTGTCCCTGGAGCTCCATCACCGAGGTGAGTCTACCACCCGGCGCGGCTCCGGACGTCGCCGAGACGGGGCCTCAGCGCGGGGGCCGGCTCAGGTGCGCCGGAGCTTCGGATCCCACGCGTCGCGCAGGGTGTCGCCGAAGAGGTTGAAGCCGAGCACGGCGAGGCTGATGGCCAGGCCCGGGAAGATCGCGAGCCAGGGGGCCTGCTCCATGAATGCGCGCCCCGTGCTGCTCAGCATCAACCCCCAGGATGGGGTGGGCGGCTGGGTCCCCACGCCGAGAAAGGACAGCGTCGCCTCGATCAGGATGGCGTTCCCGAGCCAGATCGACGCGATGATGAGGATCGGCGCCGTCACGTTGGGGAGGATGTGGCTCATGATGATCCGCGGATGCCGGCAGCCGATCGCCTGCGCGGCCTCGACGTAGCGGTTCTGCTTCGCGGACAGGACGGCGCCGCGCACGATGCGCGAGTTGCCCGGAATGATGACGATGGCGATCGCGAGCATCGCGTTCGTCGTGTTCGGCTTCAGCACGGAGACGATGGCCAGCGCGAGGATCAATCCCGGGATCGCCTGGATCGCGTCCATCAGGCGCTGCGCGAAGAGGTCGAGCCGGCCCTCGCAATACCCGCACAGGAGGCCGATGATCATGCCCGCGACCGTCCCGATCCCGACGGCGAGCAGCCCCACCCAGAGCGAGATCCGGCTGCCGTGGATGACGCGGCTCAGGACGTCGCGGCCGATGTCGTCGGTGCCGAACGGGTGGTCCCAGCTCGGCGGAGCCAGCCGGATCTCCGGCCGGGTCGCGAGCGGATCGTAGGGCGCCAGGACGTCCGCGAAGACCGCCGTCAGCACGATCAGCGCGAGGAGGGCGGCCGACGCCATCCCGAGCGGCTTCCGCTTGATGACGGTCCAGAGCGCCGCCACGCGGCTCGCGGCGCGGACCGGCTGCTCCTCGAACCGGGAGACGCGCGCCGTCGCGATGGACATTACCGGTACCGGATCCGCGGGTCGAGCCACGCGTAGGTCAGGTCCACGAGCAAGTTCAGCGTGACGAGCGTCGCCGCGACGAGCATGACGTTGGTCTGCACCACGGGATAGTCGCGGAACAGGATCGCCTCGACGGTCAGCCGGCCCATCCCCGGCAGCGCGAAGATCGTCTCGACGACCACGGTGCCGGCCAGCAGCACCCCGAGCTGGCCCCCGACGATGGTGACGACGGGGATGAGGGCGTTCTTCAGCGCGTGCTTGTAGACGACGATCCGTCCCCCGAGGCCCTTGGCCCAGGCGGTGCGCACGTAGTCCTCACGGAGCACCTCGAGCACGGTCGAGCGCGTCATGCGCATCGTCGCCGCCGAGAGACGGAAGCCGAGCACGGCCGCGGGCAGCAGGAATTGCTGGAGATTGCGCCACGGCGACTCCCAGATGCTGACGTAGCCGATCGGCGGGATCCAGTGGAACCAGAGCGCCGCGAAGGTGATGACCAGCGTGCCGAGCCAGAAGTCGGGCAGCGAGAGGCCGGAGATGGCGACCACCCTCCCCGCGTAGTCCGAGGACGTGTCCTGGCGGGTCGCCGAGAGCACCCCGATCGGAATCGCGATGACCAGGCCGAGGATCAGCGCCAGCGTCGCCAGCTCGAGGGTGACCGGAATCGATTTCTTCAGGGCCACCGGGATGGGCTCGCCCGTGAAGACCGAATCACCGGGATTCAGGCTCACCATCTGCCAGACCCAGATGAGGTACTGCTCGTGATACGGGCGGTCGAGGCCGAGATCCTTGCGGAGCTTGGCGAGCTCGCGCGCGCCGACGTTGCCCGACTCCGCCATCAGCGCGGTCAGCGCGTCCCCCGGCATCACGCGCATCAGCCCGAAGAC
>WNFB01004556.1_pt1 | contig 12323 bp, 10 predicted proteins | sample 5400501 | NCBI WGS metagenome assembly WNFB01 (sample SAMN13153341, study PRJNA577476) | soil metagenome | isolation source: 200 cm saprolite under Douglas fir tree site 2 hole 1 | place: USA:California | collected 2015-04-18 | reverse complement strand
GAAAACGTAGCCTTCTTGCAGCCGCGAATAATGCAATGCTTTCCCGAGCGCGTTCTCCCCAAATGTGGACGCGTTTTCTTCGAACGAGGGCAGGGAGTCGAATCCCGGCAGCAACTCCAGTTCCACCGGCAGGTCAGTCTCGATGGTCCGGGCCAGCTGACGATATTCATCGAGCTTTCCCGGATTTGATGACGCCAGAAAAAGTTTAACGGGCGCGCGCACTGAATTTCACCGGCAGAACCGCGCGCTGTTCTTCTGTCAGGCGCCGAATCCCGGCGGCTGCCAGCGCCAGCAAATCCTGCATCTCGCTTCCGGTGAAGGCCCGCCCCTCGGCCGTGGCCTGGATCTCCACAAAATGTCCGCCGCCCGTCATCACCACGTTCATGTCCACTTCGGCGCGCGAATCCTCTTCGTAAGCCAGGTCAAGCAGCGCGCGATCATCGACAATGCCCACACTCGTCGCCGCCACGGAATCGATTAGCGGCGACCTCTTCAACATTCCCCCCGCTACCAGCCGTTCGAACGCCAGCGCCAGCGCCACAAACGCTCCGGTAATCGATGCCGTCCGCGTTCCTCCGTCTGCCTGGATCACATCGCAATCGATCCACACGGTCCTCTCGCCTAGCATCTCCTGGTCCGTCACCGCCCGCAGCGACCTCCCGATCAACCGCTGAATTTCCTGCGTGCGTCCCGATTGTTTTCCTCGAGCGGCTTCCCGGGGCGTCCGCTCCTCCGTCGCCCGCGGCAACATTCCATATTCGCTAGTCACCCAGCCCTTGCCGCTACCCTTCAGAAAAGAGGGCACGCCGTCATCCACCGTCGCCGTGCAAATCACGCGCGTGCTGCCCAGCTCGATCAGCACGCTGCCTTCCGCCGTGGAAATAAAGTCCGGAATCATTTTTACCGGGCGCATCTGGTCTGCGTTGCGGCCGTCGCTCCTCACTCTTCCTCCTTGGTTTTCACTCGGTACGCAAGCTCAGCGCTTTCGTTCGAGCTGCGCCAGTTTGCCGGGCCCGCTCCCCTGTGTCAACTTCACCGCCGCTCCTTGCTTGTTGCCGCTAGTGGCTTGTCTGCCGTCGGCGCATTACTTGCCGGAGCCGGCGCGCCTGGCATCGGTGGAGCGAGCGGTGGCTTCGCTGTTGGCCCCTGTGCGGGCTTCGTATTCACCATGAACGTCCCCGTCAAATCCAGGTGCCCCGCCAGCGTCTCCGTTTCCTGTCCGTGGATCAAAATCTTCAGCCGCTGAACCTGCGGCACATTTGATTCCAGCGTTCGCGCGATCGAATCTGCCGCCAGTTGCTCGCTCTGTATCCCGGAAGGGATAGACGTAGCCAGCGCCTCGGAGAAATCAGCAATTCCCGTTCCGTCCGGCAACAAATAGAATTCCAAAAGCACCGCATCGGGAGGCAAGGTGCGTAATTCCGTATCCACAGGCCCCGCCAGCAGCGTATTCAACACCTGCTTCGCGCGCAGCACCGGGTCATTCGAAAGCGGCAACTCCACCGTGGTTGCCGCCAGCGAGCCATCTTCGCTGCTCGACGCCCAAAACATAGTAGTCTTCACGCGCGGCTGGCCAGGATTAACCGGCGACACCAGGGTCAAATCGCGCCGGGCTTGCTCCTCGCTCTGCTGCTGTAATCGTGCGGCGCGCTGCATCCGTCGCTTCAAAATCGGAAAATAGATCCCAGCCACAACTACGGCCGCGGCCAGAGCTCCCAGCACCAACTTGCGCCAGCCCGGCGTCATGGTACGGCTCCCGGAACCGGTGAAGCATCATAGATCGGCCGGAACGCCGTCACCCCTCGCGCGATCGCATCTGCAATTCCAGTTCCCATCCGTGCGAGTTCCGCAGGATCTTCCACCAGGACGCTCGATACTTCCACCGCAATCGCGGGCGCTGCCGTCGCGCGCAATTGCCGAATGGTTGCGGGTTGCGTCGTGTTCGGCGATCCTTTGAATTGCAGCGTAAGTTGTCCCTGAACCAAATTACCCAGTTGACGGCTCAGTTCCAGGAACGGCGCTTGCGCCCGGTCCCACGGGAGCAATCCTGTCCCGCTTGCAGCCGCGGGGAAATCAGTCATCGTGTACACGCGCACTGTTCCCGGTGACCCCGTTGACGAAACATGCAGTGTCACAAACACCGTGCTGCGCTGCGCATTGGCCATTGCCGATCGGTCATCGAACGATGGGTTGTCGTTTCCTTGTCGCGTTAGGCGTACCTGGAAGCCCTGAGCCTCCAAAGATTTGCGCGCTTGCGCCGCATAATCCAGCACCAGGTCGCTCTCCCGCATTCCTCCCGCGCCTCGCGCGCCTGGATCCGTGCCTCCATGAGCGGGATCAATCACCACCACAGTCAGGCCCCCGCGTTGCGCTTGTGCTTGCTGAGGCAAAATTCCTGCGGGGGCCGTGCTTGATTGCACCGATGCCGGTTGGCCGCTCGGTGCCTGCGTTGTTTGTGGCAGTTGCGTTTGTAGGGAAGCAAGAGCAAATGATCTCAGGCCAGCTCCCGCCAAAACGGCGAGGAGAACGCTTCCCAACACTACGATCCCGGTCCGCAAAGTGATTCGCACATCGAGCAGCATATCAAAACTGCCCGTTCCTTAGCGCGCTCGGAGTAGCTTCAACAACCCTCATAAGAGATAATCGGGCAAAGCGCTGCACCTTGTGAGGTAAGAGTTTCGGCCTTGCGAGGCATACGCTCGTCCTTGAAGCTCAAGGAGAGTTAGGCACAATGAAAAATCTCTCGAACCCGGAAACCAAGGAAGAGATCTTCCGTCGGCTGCTAGCGATCCATCCTGCCACCCAACGGCGGTGGGGCAAGATGTCCTCGCATCAGATGGTCTGTCATCTAGGCGATTCCTACCGCATGTTCGTGGGCGAGAAGCCGGTAAAGCCCGCGCCCGTGCCGTATCCGCGTACACTGCTTCGGTGGATAGCGCTCTGGGTCCCTCTCCACTGGCCACGAGGGTTCAAGGCAGCTCCGGAATTGGACCAGCAAGTTGGTGGAACTCGGCCGATGGAATTTGAGAAAGACATGAGCGAACTGCATGAACTCCTAGGCCGCATCACGCGGCAGCCAAGAGATTTTGCATGGCAGCGACTTCACCCCCACTTCGGTAAAATGTCGGAGAAGGATTGGCTGCGCCTCGCCTACCTCCACGCCGACCATCACCTTCGTCAGTTCGGCGCTTGAACCTTCGGCTGCAAGGTCGAGAACAGTGCGGGCAGTACCGACACACAAGAACAAAGCCGCCCGGCTCATTCGAACCGGGCGGCAGGGAACTCCAGTTTTGCGGAACGTTCTAAGCGGGTTCGGCGTCTTCTACCACCACCGGCTGAATCTCTGGCCGCAGTCCTCGTGTGGCGAAGTACAACATAAAACCACCCATCATGATCAGCGTCCCGAACGCCAGCCCATTGATCCCCAGCACCGTTTCGCTATCGCTCTCGATCAGGGCAAGGATGAGTAGCAGCAGCGGGAACACGCCCGCGAGGATAGCCCCGGTAAGCCCTCCGGGGACCCGGAAACCCCGCTTCAACTGCGGTTCGCGGATGCGTAGCGCGACAAGCGTCACAAATTCCAGCATCAGGCTGACTCCATAAAGCATGATGTCCAGTGTAATCAGCCGTTTGAAGCCCAGCCCCAGGCACAGCGCCCAGCACGTCGCACAAACGACGATCGCCACCCACGGTGCATGGGTCTTCGAACTCACCTTCCCGAAGATTTTTGGCAACATGCCATCACGCGCCATGGCCAGCGGCAGCCGCGAATAGCTCATCACCAGTGCATTGAACATTCCGAACGCGCTCATCATTCCGCCAAGCACGATGAGAAAACGCAGCCATTCGAACCCCAGCACTTTCCCGCCGACGAGCCCGCCGATCTCCCCCCAAGCGCCATCGCTTCCAAAGGTCGCTGCCGGGATCCCGGTCATGTACACGGCCACGAACGGTAGAACATAGGTCAGCGAAACGAGTATCACCGCCGCTATCATCGCCCTCGGATAGGTGCGCTGAGGTCGCTCCACCTCCTGCGCAATTGTCGAGGCGTTATCCCAGCCCATGTAGTTCCACATTGCTACCATCACGCCACCCAACAGCCCCAGGCTGGTCGGCGTCGAAGCTGCCTGCGGCACCGCAAACGCTCCCGGTTTAAACGGCGCCATCGCCACGATCGCCGCGAAGGGTGCCGACAACAGGAAGAACAGCCACAGTGAAGTGATGCCGACGACGCGGATCCCCGCGATGTTCAGCAACGCGCATCCCACGACCACAAACAAGCCCGCCATTACCGCGTGGCTCCCCTCGCCAAACCACGGCGCTACTTGCTTCAAGTAAAAAACAAACAGCGTCGGGTAGATGGCCATATCAAAGATGCTGGCCGCCAGTGACAGCCACGCCTCTTGAAAGCCCCAGAAATTCCCCAGTCCGCGCCGCACCCACGCGTAGTAGCCGCCCTCTGCGGGCAGCGCGCTCGATAGCTCCCCGATCATGAAAGCCGTCGGCAAGCTCCACAGCACGGGCAGAAACAATAAGATGAGAATCCCACGCCCGTAGCCGGCGCCGTGCACGATTTCTTCCGTGCCGTAGGTGCCGCCGGACACCATGAAGAACGTCGCCGCGACGAGCGGCCAGAGCGTCAGTTTTGCGACCCTTTTTTTCGCAGTGGAGAATGCTTGGGTGGGAATGTGGGCGGGCAGCGATAACGTGCTCAATTTTTACTCTCGTCCTCCTAAGCGACCCTCACTCTCTCTGCTGCTGTGAAGCGAGTTCGCATCCGCAGAATACAGGGTTCGTCTCTGCATGCAAGGGGAAAATGCATTTCCACAAATTATTTTTTCCACCTCCACCTTGGTGCTTCTCTACTCCCCTGCGCCTCCGTCGCTTCCTCGACCTCGGATTTCCCAGGCTCACCTCTCTACATCCTGTCCGTCCCAGACTGATGTGCTACACTCCGGCCTTTGCTTTTTTCTTCATTCTTCATACCAGGAGCCTTGTTCATGAAATTTATCGGCCACTTCCTCATTCTGACGGCAGTCCTAGCCTTGTCCCCTTGCTGCCATTCCCAGTCGCCTTCCCCGGCGCCTCGCGCGATTACCGTGGACGACCTGTTTCAACTCCGCGAAGTGGACGACCCCCAACTATCTCCTGACGGTCAGTGGGTGGCTTACACCGTTAAGACCGCTATGCTCAAGGAAGACAAGAACGAGGAGCGCATCTGGGCGGTTCCAAGTGCCGGTGGCGGGCCTATTCCCATGACTGCTGAGGGAACTTCTTCTTCCCACCCTCGCTGGAGTCCTGACGGCAAGTACCTCGCTTTCCTCTCCGCTCGCGGCGAGGGCAAAACTCAGGTTTGGCTCCTCGATCGCCGTGGAGGTGAAGCCGAGTGCCTGACCGAAACTCCCCAGGATGTCGAAGATTTCGCGTGGGCACCGGACAGCGGCCGCCTCGTCCTAGTTCTCCGCGATGCTTCCCCCGAAGAGTTACAAGCACCCAGGGAGTTGAAGGAGCAAGGCGATAAGGCCGCTGCAGCGAAGGAAAAGAAGACCAAGACGCGAAAGCCCTGGGTTATCGACCGTCTGCAATTCAAGGTGGACGAAGTGGGTTACCTGGACCGTCGCCGCACCCACCTCTACGTCTTCGATCTCACGGCGAAAGCCATGACCCAGGTGACTTCCGGTGACTTCGACGATGCGGAACCCGCGTGGTCCCCCGACGGCAAGCTGGTGGCCTTCTCAAGCAATCGCTCCGCTCCCGATCCTGACCGCACCTATAACTCCGACATCTGGGTCGTGGCCGCGGACAACACTGACAAGGGCGCTCATCTTACCCAGGTCACCACAAATCCCGGCTCTGATCAGTCGCCCGCCTGGTCCCCCGACGGCAAATGGATCACCTATGTAACTCAGCTCGATCCCCATCTCTTCGATTACGCCACGCATCACCTTGCAGTCTCGCCTGCTTCCGGAGGCGCAGCCAAGGTTCTCACGCAGGCCTTCGATCGCCAAGTCACGTCACCCCGCTTTTCCCCCGATGGCAAGTCCATCTACTTCATCGCCGACGATGACGGCACGCAAAACCTCTGCCGCATCCCCCCCGAGGGCGGTCAAATCACGCGCCCCATCAGCGGACGCCTCATGCTCTACGACTATTCCCTCGCCAAATCCGGCGAAATTGCCGCGCGCATCCTTACACCGGATCACCCGGACGAAATTTATTCGCTGCCCGGCGCTGGCGGAAAGCTGACCCAAATCACTCACGTCAATGACGCTATTATGGCGCAGTTGAGGCTATCTCCAGCCGAGTACGTCCACTTCCAAAGCAAGGACGGTACCCCCGTCTCCGGTTATCTCTACAAACCTCTCGATTACGCACCGGGCAAGAAGTATCCGACTCTCCTCTTTCCCCACGGCGGTCCCGTTTGGGCGTATTACGCCGAGTTTGACCATCAAGTCCAGCTTTTCGCCGCAAACGGCTACGTTGTCCTCCTCCCCAATCCTCGCGGCTCCTCCGGCTACGGCCAGAAATTCTGCCAGGCCATCCTCGCCGATTGGGGCAACAAGGATTTTCAGGACGACATGGCCATCGCGGATTACGCCATCGCGCAGGGCATCGCTGACCCGGATAAGCTCGGCGTCGGCGGCTGGTCGTATGGAGGCATCTCCACTGATTTCATCATCGCCCAGACCACGCGGTTCAAAGCCGCCACCTCGGGCGCTGGATCTGCTCTGTTCACCAGCATGTACGGCCACGACGAGTATCAGAAGGACTATGAGGCTGAGCTCGGCCTGCCTTGGGAGAACAAGGCACTTTGGGAAAAAGTCTCCCCCTTCTACCGGGTAGCCAACATAACGACTCCTACTCTCTTCATGGGTGGCGAAATCGACTGGAACGTCCCGATCCTGGGCGGCGAACAGATGTACCAAGCTCTGAAGCGCCTCGGCCGCACGACCGAACTGGTCGTTTATCCCGACGAATATCATGAATTCAAGACGCCCTCACACCTCAAGGACCGCCTCGAGCGCTACCTCGCCTGGTATGCTCATTTCGTAAAAGGGGACTCCACTTCGGCCCGGCCAACCTCCCCGTCCACCGATTAGTTGGTCTGCTCGAAGCCGAGAAATTCGCGTCTTTCGGAGTGACTTCTGCCAGCCCTCTGTCGTCTGATACGCCAGGGGGGTGACATGGCCTCACTGTGGCAAGATCTGCGTTATGCCTGTCGGCTTCTTCGCCTCAGTCCCGGGTTTACAATCGTTGCGATTCTCACCCTGGCCCTGGGAGTCGGCGCCAATACCGCTATTTTCCAACTCATCGATGCGGTCCGGCTGCGCAGTATTCCCGTGAAAAACCCGCAGGAGCTTGGGACTGTACGGATTGCCGACTGGCATGGGGGATCGGGCCAGTTTTCGAGCCAGTATTCCCAGCTCACATTTGCCATGTGGGAGCAGATTCGCAAGCGCCAGGAAGGGTTCGCAGAGATCGCTGCCTGGTCCAACCAGCAATTTAATCTGGCGACTGGCGGGGAGGTGCGCCACGCGAAAGGTATCCGGATCAGCGGCGATTTCTTTCACGTGCTAGGTGTAGAACCGATTCTTGGTCGGCTGCTTGGCCCGGAGGATGACCAGCCGGGCTGCGGAACGGCGGGAGCAAACATCAGTTACGCATTTTGGGTAAGGAATTTTGCCGGCGACGCTTCCGTGGTTGGGAAGCGGATTACACTGGATGGCAATTCGTTTGAGATTCTCGGCGTTACGCAGCCGGGTTTCAACGGCATCTCTGTGGGTGATGCCTTTGACGTGGCGGTGCCGATCTGTGTTGAGCCCATCCTGAATCCGCGCAACAACCGCCTCACCATCCGTCATGCCTGGTGGCTGGCCTCCATCGGAAGATTGAAACCCGGATGGACGATCGAGCGAGCCAATGCGCAAATGAACGCGGTGACGCCCGCGATTTTGCAAGAGACGATTCCGCCCTTCTATGACGCCGAGGCCGCAAAGAAGTACCTGGCCTACAAGCTGGGAGCGTTTCCCGCTGGCACCGGATTTTCGCAGCTGCGCAAAGACTCGGAAACGCCGCTGACGCTCTTGTTTGGAATCTCCGGACTAGTCTTGCTGATTGCCTGTGCCAACCTCGCGAATTTGATGCTGGCGCGCGCCGGTGCGCGGGAACGCCAAATCACCATCCGCCTGGCGCTCGGAGCGTCTCGCGGACGCATGATTCGCGACTTGCTCTCGGGGAGCCTGTTGCTCTCAGCGGGTGGAGCGATTTGCGGATTATTCTTGGCGTTTGCTGCTAGCCGCCTCCTCGTCGCCTGCATCAGCACCTCGGAAAATCAGATTTTCCTGGATCTCGCCATGGATTGGCGTGTTCTAGCGTTCACTACCGCACTCGCGGCGCTGACAACGGTTTTCTTCGGGCTGGCGCCGGCCGTGCGTGCGACGCGCGCAGACCCCGCTGCGTTGCTGCAGTCCGGGAGCCGGGGAATGACTGGAGGCCGGGAGCGGTTTGGTCTCCGGCGCATTCTGGTCGTGTCGCAAGTGGCATTGTCCCTTGTGCTGTTGATGGGTGCGCTGCTTTTTGCCCAGAGTTTGCGCAACTTGATGACATTGAATACAGGGTTCCAGCAGAACGGAATCTTGATCACCACCGTCGATTTCAAACGCCTGCCTGTCGCGGAAGATCGCTATTCCGAATTCAAACAGGAGCTCGTAAAGCGCGTGCGGGCGATCCCGGGTGTGGAATCCACCGCGAGCGCTATGCTCGTTCCGTTTGGCGGAGATACCTGGAACCAAGACGTTCTTACCGAGGGGTCCGACGACGACAAGGGCGTGGCATGGATAAATTATCTTGGCCCGGGCTATTTCCAAACGATCGGGACGCCGCTCCTTGCCGGGCGGGACTTCGACGACCGCGACACCGCAACCTCGGTGAAGGTGGCCATCGTGAATCAGGCCTTCGTGCGCAAGATTCTCAAACGTGCGGATCCTCTGGGGAAGAGGTTTCGATTGAAAGAAGCACCGGGAAAACCGCGGCCACTCTATGAGATTGTGGGTGTCACCGGGGATAACAAGTTCGAGGACATGCACGAGGAATTCTTGCCGTTCATGTATTTCCCGGCAACACAGCAGGAAGGACCCAGCCCCGATGATCAAATCCTGATTCGGTCCTCTCTCCCCTTGGCGAGTCTGCTCGCTTCGTTGAAGCAAACCATCGGCAATCTGAATCCAGGAATTGACCTTGAGTTTAGGGTCTTGCGGACGCAAATTCGCGAGTCGCTTTTGCAGGACGAAGTGATGGCCACGCTTTCCGGCTTCTTTGGTTTTCTCGCTGCACTTCTCGCTGCGATTGGACTTTACGGCGTGATCTCCTACATGGTCATTCAGCGCACCCGCGAGATCGGCATCCGCATGGCGATTGGCGCGAAGGGGAGTCACGTCGTAGGAATGATCATGCGCGAAGCGGGCATCCTCACGGCTATCGGCTTGGTCCTCGGTGCCGGACTCGCTCTCGCCACCGCTCAGGTGGCCAAGTCGCTGCTCTTCGGTCTGAAGCCGCGTGATCCCTGGACGCTCGCCATGGCTTTCGCCATCTTGTCGGCCGTTGCGGCGCTCGCCGGCTTTTTGCCCGCCTATCGCGCCTCCAAACTCGATCCCATGCTGGCCTTGCGCGACGAATAATCCGGCCTGGCCGGCTAAGCTTGCATGACGCGACCAGCGAGAAGGGAAGAGCAAGATTGCGCGCATCTCTCAGGAAAATGTTCGTAGCCATGTCCCCCATCAAACTTGCTTGCGGTACACGATGAAGCCGGAGAGCTCCGCGACCTTGTCGTAGAGCCTCCTCGCCGTCGCGTTACCTTCTTGTGTTTGCCAGTAGACCCGCGTCGATCCCGCAATTCTTGCCCGTTCATAGACCGCTTCGATCAGTGCGCGGCCGATTCCCTGGCCCCGTACGGCCTCGTTCGTGAACAGATCCTGCAAATAGCAGACCGGCTCGATCGAAGTCGTGCTGCGATGAAACAAATAATGCGACAAGCCGAGAAGCTGCCCATCTTTCTCGGCGACCAGTGCATGAACCGGCTCATAGGCGTCAAAGAAGCGCGACCACGTCATCCGGGTGATCTCCGCGGGAAGCGCGGGACGCCCGTAGAAGAGGTTGTAGCCTTGCCACAACGACTGCCATTGAGCGAAATCCGTGCTGGCTACCGAGCGAAAAAACTCGAAGCGCCGTCGCTCTCCCCTCAAGAATCCTTATCTCCGCACAATCTCTGCGCTCTCGGCGATTTTCTTTGCTCCGTAACTTCTTCGTCTTCTGCTTCTTCCGCACTTTTACCCCGAGCGATACTTGCGAGGGGCGTTGCGCTCTTCGCATGGCAAGAGTATTCGACAACTCTTTTGGGATCATATCGTTCCGCACTCTTTTGCAAATACCCGGGGGTAGGTACCCCCTCGCTCATTCCGTTTCGCAGTCCTGCGTAACATCAGACTCAACCAGGGGCGGCTTTTCTCCGTCCTTGCCTGCCTGTGCTAGCAGGCTTTGCCCGCCGCGGCGGGAATCCTCACTTCGCTCCTTTCTCTCTTTCGCCACTAAGTCTTTTCTTTGCCACACATCTTTACCTCGAGCGCAGCGAGGGGCACGCATCCACTTCGCTAACTCTTGTGTTTGCCACACATCCAGAAATCGCGTCCATAACTCCCTTGCTTGCCACACATCCAAAAACACAGGGTTTAAAGTCCTGTGTTTGCCACACATACAAAAAATGGCGGGGGTAGGGGGTATTTTGTTAACCTGCAATTCAAATCTTCACTCCGCGCCGCTTCCGGGTCCGACACCGGATGAAGTAAACTGCGTTGGCCAAGTTCAGGCACAGGTATGGACAAACGCATCTCCTCCGCCGACGCCGCCATCGAAAAACTCACCGATGGTGCCACTATCCTCATGGGCGGCTTCGGCCTCTCCGGCATTCCAGAGAATCTCGTCGATGCCGTTCGCCGCAAAGGCACGAAGGACCTCACCATCGTCAGCAACAACGCCGGGGTCGATGGTTTCGGCATTGGACTTCTTCTCCAGAATCGCCAGGTCAAGAAAATGATCTCCACATACGTCGGCGAAAACAAACTGTTCGAGCAACTCGTCCTCAGCGGCGATATACAGCTGGAGTTGAATCCCCAGGGCACGTTTGCCGAGCGCATTCGCGCCGGCGGCGCGGGAATTCCAGCTTTCTACACGCCCACCGGCTACGGCACCATGGTCGCCGAGGGAAAGGAGACCCGCGAATTTGACGGCCGCATGTACGTACTCGAACGCAGCCTGCGCGGCGATTTCGCGTTCATCAAGGCCTGGAAGGGCGACCGCTGGGGCAATCTCATCTATCGCAAGACCGCGCGCAATTTTAATCCCATGATGGCCACGGCCGCCGATTACGTTATTGCCGAGGTGGAACAGCTTGTCGAGCTGGGCCAGCTCCCGCCCGACCAGATCCACACGCCCGGCATTTTTGTGAACGCCATCTTGCAAGGTTCTAACTACGAAAAACGCATCGAGCGCCGCACCGTGCGAAAGTAATCCTGAATTTGTAGGGGCGCAGCATGCTGCGCCCCAATGGCTGAGGACTCAAGTATGCAGCTGACTGACGAACAAAAACGCGAACGCATTGCCCGCCGCATCGCTCTGGAACTGCGCGACGGCTACTATGTCAATCTCGGCATCGGCATGCCTACCCTTGTCGCCAATTACGTCCCCAAAGGCATGGACGTCATCCTGCAATCCGAAAATGGCATGCTTGGCGTGGGGCCGTATCCCCTCGAATCGGAAATCGATCCCGACCTGATCAACGCCGGCAAAGAGACCGTCACGGAAATTCCCGGCACTTGCTATTTTTCTTCCGCCGATTCTTTCGCCATGATCCGCGGCGGCCACGTTGACCTCACCGTCCTTGGCGCGCTGCAGGTCGATGAAAAAGGAACGCTCGCGAACTGGGCCATCCCCGGGAAAATGCTTAAGGGCATGGGCGGCGCGATGGATCTGGTCGCCGGCGCCAAGCGCGTTTTCATCGCCATGGAACACGCCACTCGCGACAACAAGCCCAAAATCATGAAAAAGTGCACCCTCCCGCTCACAGGCGTTCAAGTCGTTGATCACATCGTCACCGAGTTCGCTGTCATCGACGTTACACCCGAGGGCCTTCTTCTGCGCGAGCTTGCTCCGGACGCCACTCTCGATTTTGTCCAGTCTCTCACCGAACCCAAGCTCCTTCTTCCGCCCTCCGGCCCCAAGCCGATGCCGATATGAAAGCCAAGAAGACAAAACACCCGCGCCCGAAAATG
>WNFB01004552.1_pt1 | contig 12327 bp, 8 predicted proteins | sample 5400501 | NCBI WGS metagenome assembly WNFB01 (sample SAMN13153341, study PRJNA577476) | soil metagenome | isolation source: 200 cm saprolite under Douglas fir tree site 2 hole 1 | place: USA:California | collected 2015-04-18 | reverse complement strand
CTCTTGACAAGGTTGTGGATTAATCCGAGATAGCTTTCGTCACCTGTCATTTGAGTCGGCTTTCGGCTCGCCTGGTTATCAGCCATCCTTGGCCTTCGTATTGCAGGCAGCATCCAGGTCGTCTGATTCATATCACTCATATCGCTCATATCACTCATATCACGAACCCCGTTTTGCCCTGTCTATGCGAGATGCCTCTCCATTCCTGGTACCCGCAAGGGGCACCAGTACATTCTGTTGGGGCAGACGATGTCCAATTAACGGTGAGGCGACTATACCAGCGATCAGGAAGCCGAGGTACTCTACACCGCCAGGACCTGTCCAACCATCTATAACCAAACTGTTAATGCTGAGCGCAATGAGAGCGATTATCCCTCCTCCGAGAAGAGAACGGTAACGAATATCTATAGCCAGCCAGTTGCGCCACGAAAACCAGAATGCAAAACCCAGAAGTAAAAGGAATACCAGCATAACAGGTATTCCTGCCGTTGCTCCCCACTCCAGGAAGGAATTATCTGGCTCCGCTAGAGGCGTAGTCTGTGCAAGCGCACGGAAAGGTTCCGCACGAACCAGGTATGCCTGACTTCCCAGGCCAATGCCAAACAGGGGAAACGCTTCGATGACCCGAACAGCCGTTTGCCAGCTTCCCACGTGCAGCGAGAGATCGCTCTGGTTGTTAGCATGATATAATTGCGTGGCGACCTGTGAAGGAAAAACAGAGAATGCTAACACTGCCAGCGCCGCCATCAACAAAAGCAGCAGCACACTATTACGTAAGCGCCCCACCAGGAACATAAAAACCACTGTACCTGCGACTACAGCTATCCACGACCCGGTACTATAGGTGAACAGCAGTGCCAGCAGGATCAACAGCGTTTCCAGAAGATAGATCATCTTTGCCCAAAGCTGTTTACTTTCTATAAATAATCCTAATGGAAGGAAAAAGCAAGTGGCAAGAAAGACTCCGTTGCCGTTCGGATTGCCGAGAAACGAACCGGAGCGAGAGACAGCTGTCCCCACTATGTGATAGTTCGAGTATGTGAAAAGCGTGATTTCAGCTTGTGCAGATTCAAACAAGAACTTGCCGGTGGTTGCCTCAATAATAGTATGTATGGCGATGAGTGCTGCCAGAAGCGAGAGCAATTGAAACACACGCCGCACAGCCGAAATATCTTTCGCGATGATGTTGCCCAGCCAGAACATGATGAATGTGCTGAGAACGATATTAAGATAGAAGGCGATGGCGTTTCTCAAACTGAAAGCGCCGCCATTAATGGTAGGGTAGATATTCAGGATGAGAAACAAAATCCAGAGCCAACTCGAGCGCGGCCTTGTCCAGGGATGATCGGCAGACCGCCCAAAGTAGCAGACAAAGAGCAGTACCAGCGCCATTAGCATTGCGACTTGATACACGTCGAGGCCGAGATACGTGTCAACCAATATGTGAACAGCGACAATGAGTGTCACAGTAAATTCGTCCAGCCTGAGCAGAACGACGATCACCATAATGAAAGTGCCAGCGACGACAGCACTATATACGGGGCCAACTGTACCCATGGCCACTCCCAGGAAAAGCGCCGCCGGTAATGCCAGGATCGAGAAAATCGATGGGAAAGAAAACCAGGGCGACCGCAAGGTTCCAGGACGACCGCAAGGGTCGCCCCTACCCGGTAAGCGGAGTATGTTTGTTACGTTTTTCATGATGTTTGAGTTCCTGTTCTTGTGCAGTTATAGTCAACCCCAACACTCATGTCTTCATTTAAAGATTGGGTGAGTGCCGCAGTCTTGTTACCGGACGCGATAAATCGGGTCCCTACGCCCGTGATCAGCGCGCAGGACGGGAGTGTGATAAGCAGGTGCAAAGTCCATTGAGTACCCGCTTGTCGCTGTACCAGGTACTGGTAATGCCAACCGCTGCTATCTTTCGTAGCTGCATGAGGCACATGCCAGATAAGCGTGATGATATGGGTTTGGCCATCAAGAAGCGTGAAGCGCCCTGCCCATACCCTGTGACCAAAAGCCTGGGAGGACTGGATAGCGGCAAGCCCAGTCTGCATGTCTAAGGTACTACCAGGTGGAGCATAGATACGTATATAATCTCGATAGGTGGGCCAGCCATAGCGTTGCCCCGGAATGATCCAGGCGTAGGTGAGGGTCGTATGATGAACGGCGGTGCCCTCCCCATCAAGATCGGCTTCATCGCGTACCGTGTTGACCATGAAGTTGTTGGCATTCGTCGCCCCGAGATTTGCGTCCACCACGAAAAGACTATCCTTGTCCGATGGTTGAATGGCAGCATCAAGGTGAGAGAGGTGTAACAGATTTTCCGCGGCGCTGGAGTTGAAATAGATTTGGATATCCTTTGAGCGTAGCGAATTACTGAGTAGTTGCGCCAGCTTGGGAAAGGTTGAAGGTGAAAGTTGGCGGACACGAGCCAGAACGTGCTTTGCCAACACAGCCGTGAAGTGTTTACGCAGTGATGAATACCCATCGGGTGAAGGATCGGTGGGAGGACCCTCATAGGCCGGTCCCAGTTCGTGGTATTGAATACGCGCAACCAGGTTTTGCGCCGTAACTACCTCGTGATACTCTGTGACATCGATGGGTCCAGTAATTTCAAGAATATGTTGGACCAGTGCCGGTGTAATAGCGATCACACCCAGAACTGGGACTGGGCCACCTAGACGTATGTAGTTCTGCTCGCCATAACGTGCAGCCGTTGGAAAGTCTGCGTCGAGGTTGGAGTCGCGAAGACTCCAGCTATGTGTTGACAATGTAAACCAGCGGTAAGCTGGCGGATAAGGAATCACCTTGCTAGCTCTGAGAAAAGGTGTCTCAAGCAGAGCGACATCAGTAATGTGAGCAGTCATGAGCCGTCCTGCTGAAAGGGTAAGAATGCCATAGTTTCCGATGAAGCCACCGCCCGGTCTCAGTTCAGTCGAATCGAGCACTTCTAGCAGATAGTTTGCCGGCTTGTCAACCCCTAGAAGACCAGGGACGACACCAGGCAATTGCCCAAGGTCATTAAGTGCTGCTTGTAGCGCCGGTATGTAACGGTAAAAGGACGTAAACAGCTTACTCAAACGTGGATCAAACGCTACATCGGTTGGTTGTAGCTGATTCGCTTGCTCAAGAACCTGTGTCAGGGCTATCTTCATCTTGTGAAGATCCTGGTCGATGGGGCTGAAGTCATGCATAGTCAGCCCACGTCCTTGAATATTCAACGGATCATTCCGAGTCTGTCCCCCAGACAGACTGTCTGAAATGAGCGCATTCAGTAGATCACAACCTGATACTCCTGCCAGAGATATCCCAACTGCCATAAGCGAGAGGTGGAACCCGGCGTATAGTCGAGTACCGTATATGGGGATACCGGACGCGATAAATCGGGTCCCTACGCCCCATGATAACGGCTGCAGGTCATTGGCCAGCTGAGCGAAACTCGTGGATGCTGCTGCAAACTCTTGTCGCGCCTGGCTAATAGTATGGGTGTCAAGAGGATCACTTGGAAGCTTGGTTACAAGCGTCAGAGCCATGCGTAGGTGTTGGGTCCCCACTTCCGCCAAAAGCAAGTAGCGAGGGTAGTTCGCGGTCAACCTTTGGTACCCAAGCAGCGAGAACACTCCGCCAACCACACCTAGAAGTAGCAAGGCCAAAGTAAAAAGGTACACTCCCACGATAAATCGGGGAGCTACCGTTTGCTTATTGCCTTTTGCAGTACGGACGCGAAGGAATTGATACGCGCTCCGCAAGCTCCGCTGAGGGTCCCTACGCCCCCATCCCCGGACGCGATAAATCGGGTCCCTACTGTCCATGTTGCTTACCTTTCTGACTGTCACGCAGTGTCGGCTCGGCTGCATCGCGGGCACCTGCTGTAGGGACCCGATTTATCGCGTCCGCGGGGTGGGGCGTGGGAGCCGGATGTGCATTGTTCGTGCGATGGTTGTTTGCATCGTGCTGACCATCGGAACGGTAGTAGTAGTAAGAGTAGGCAAAGTCTTTGCGACTGCGACGTTGTTTGTTGATGACATAGCCAGGGACATGCGCTCCGGCCTGTTCTAGCAGAGTTTTCACCTGCCCGAGGCTCCCCTTAGTGGCGCGAGTGATGTCGACCACGACCAGCGTCCCATCCACCTTTGATGCCAAAATGCTGGCATCTGACAGGCCCAGGACGGGAGGAGTATCAAAGATAACAATATCCGCACCATAACTTGCAATTGCTGCAAAGAGACGCTCCATAGCTTTTGAGTCAAGTAACTCTGAGGGATTCGGTGGCAGCGGCCCAGAAGGCATAACTCGCAAATTGGGAATATCCACAGCATGAATAAAAGGATCGAGCAGGGTGTTGGCAAGGGCTACCTTCGTGAGTAGCTCATCTGCTGGTGGTTGGCCCGCAGAGAAAATAGCGGAGAGAATCTGGCTTTCAGGAGATACGTTAGTCATAGTGGGCACGCTAAAAGCCATGATGGCATTGCTCAAGCCTTGCTTATCTGGTGAAAGGCCAAATTTCTCATGCAGGGTTGGGCGGCGCAGGTCCCCATCGATGAGCAGCGTACGTTTACCAGCCTTGGCCATAAAAATTGCCAGATTCGCCGCAACGACGCTCTTGCCATCATAAGGCAGAGCACTCGTCACTACCAAAGAATGTAGCGGTTTGTCTACACTTGAGAAGCCAATGCTCGTACGCAAAATGCGATAGGACTCGACATTGGCATCCTTGCCCGTTGGGTGAATGAGGGCTTCTGGGTGATCCGAGCCTGTCCCCCAGACAGGCTGAGGTACACGCCAGACTGTAGCTAGTACGGGTCGTTCCACCAGTTGGGTAACGGCCTCTGGAGTGCGAATCTGTGTGCTTAGCTCTTCAAGTAATATGGCCAGCAATATTCCCAGGAACAAACCTGTCGCCAGGCCGGCACTGGTATTGAGGAGAATATCGGGTTGTACAGGTCTTGTTCCAGGCTGCGCGGCCTGGGCCACTTCCAGGAAATTGCCGTTCTCTGCCTCTGTCAACTCAAGCTGGGTCAGCGACGACTGCAATTGGGTGTTGTGCTGCTGTAAACCATTCTGTTGCGCTGCTAAATCTGCGATCTGGGCATCCGTTCCTTTCTGTGTCCGCAATGCCGTGCTTTTAAGTTCGTCAATCTGGGTTGTGAGAGAGTCTATCTGCGCCTGGGTTGCATCAAGATCTTGTCGAATTTGTTGCTGTGATTGACTATTGTTTTGTTGCATGATTTGTTGCTGCAGGTTGATCAACGTTGCTACAATATCGTTGGCAATATCTGCCGCTCGTTTCGGGTTTGCATCCACCACATTGATCTCAAACAATTGTGTATTCAGTCTGGGCGTCGCTGTCACCTGTTTTGCGAGTCGCTCGACCGTAAGGCCAGTGTAGTGAGAAGCAACCGCACGCAGCACAGGATCACTTACGGCCAACTGCGCCTCTGTCTGAACAAGCTGGTCACTGGCAAGTAAACTATTGATGTCTGCTTGATTACTCTGCGAACGGATAGTGATCTGGATAAGTGCCGTCGATTTATAGAGTGGGGTGCTGAGTATGCTGCCAATATAAGCGCCCAGTCCTAGTACGAAGCAACAGATGACGACAAGCAGCCATCGCTTCACTAAAATGGTGTAAGTGTGTCTAAGTGTCATTTCTTATGACTTCCTTTCTATGTACGGGCGTGATTCATCACGCCCCCTCCGCCCCGTTATCTGCCGCGGCAGAGTACCATCTCGACGACGGTCATCAAGATGACACGTATGTCAAGTATGAGTGACCGGTGTTTGATGTAGTAGAGATCGTATTGCAATTTTTCCAGTGCATCTCGGTCGCTACTTCCGTAAGGATACTTCACCTGAGCCCAGCCCGTCAGTCCGGGTTTGACGCTCAAGCGACACAGATAAAATGGGATGGTCTTTGCCAGTTGAGAGACGAAGGCTGCTCGCTCTGGCCGTGGGCCTATCAGGCTCATTTCGCCGCGCAGGATATTGATTACCTGTGGTAGCTCGTCTAAATGCGTGGCCCTTAGGAAGCGCCCAACCCGCATAACGCGTGGATCATCTTCACTTGTCCACCTTGGATGCCCTGCGCATTCGGCGTCGGCACGCATCGAACGGAACTTGTGAATGAAGAATTTCCGCCCCTGATATCCCAGGCGCTCCTGGCTGTAAAAGACAGGGCCAGGAGACTCTAAATAAATTAGGAGCGCCAGAACAGGCAGGAGCAAGAGCATTACTGCCATGCCAACAAGCGCAAAGGTTATATCTATCACCTTGCGCCAGCATAGGTAGAGCGGCCGGAAACGGATCTCTGATGGCAGAGCTGCATACCACTGGTCTCCGAGATGTTCGATCGGGACCTTGCTCCATGTGCGTTCGTAGACCATCGCCATAGGAATTACAGAAATGCCGAGCTTTGTTGCTTCAATAGCTTGCTGAACGAGTTCAGGATGTGCTTTGTAATCAACAGCCATGATAATTATGTCTATCAGACCATCCTCTATGAGGAAACTCAGTACATCTCTGCCACCCAGAATAGGGAGACCATTTTTCTGAGTTCCTGCTTCTGCACATTCGCCTGCATGCTCACTGATGTAGCCCAGAATGTTTAAAGCGGGTCGTTGGGCACGACGCAACTCTTCAACAATGATCCCTCCTGTGGCGCTCGTTCCAACGACAACCGCGAGAGGACGCACTGCTCGACCGGAACCTTTTGTTTCGCCTGTTCTTCTCAGATCATCTCTACTGTGAGAGTCAGGGGCGTCTGGATGCTCGACTGCATACGGGCGTGATGAATCACGCCCTGGGGGCTGCTCTGCAAGGGAATGTGGGGCGTGATGAATCACGCCCGTACGCAAAGCTTCTTCCTGGACCTGATACAGGTTTTGGGATGTCTCCCCAGGTGTATCTCGTTCAAGATCAGATCGCATGATGTACCTTTCTTCTCTTGCTTCTCGCTATTCCATGCTTCTCAACACTTCTCAATATAACCGGGTAGCAAATCGATGAAAATTCAATCATGTTCTGCCAGCGTCCCGTAGGTCCCCGATTTATCGCGGGACTTCTTCGGGATGCCTCTCTGCCACCTTATCTCTATCGGCAAAGATATTCTTGCCCAGTAGTGTTGCAATGTGTGCATCAAGTGCCACAGTAAGCTGGTCATAGTCAAAGCGAGCCTCTACCAGTGCGCGGCCATGCTGACCCATTGATCGTGTCAGATCGGGATGCTCGTGCAGGTAGCAGATCGCTGAGACGAGCGCGTCGGCATTCTCTGGCTCTACACAGAGAGCTGCGCCTGCCCCTTCTGTTAATCGGCGCGCTTCACCATTGCCCGCCAGCACAATAGGACAGGCACAGGCCATTGCCTCAAGCATCTTCACGGGCAGTGCCATTTCGGGCATTGGAATATTCCGTAGCGAGATCAGACAAGCATCGGCGGCAGCTAATAACTTTGGCACCTGCTCATGTGGTACGGGGTCTAGAAAGGTGACATTGTTGAGACCCTGTCTCCGGGCATATGCCACGAGTTCTTTCTTCTTCACACCATCGCCGACGAATACTATGTGTATACCAGTGTCATCCCACATTTGTTCTGCTGCTTCAAGAATGGTCTCCAGGCTGTACAGCAACCCATGATTCCCTGCATAGAGAAGCGTGAAGCGGTCATCCCAGCCAAGCTCGGCGCGTGCTTGCGCTTGTGGCAATGGACGAAACGTCGTCGTATTCACCCCATTGGTCAGCAGGAAAACATGCTCTGGCGCAAGTCCACGGTCGATGAGTGTCTTGCGCAGCGGCTCTGACGGAGCCCAGACCAGGTCAGCCCGCTGGTAGGTGGACCATTCCAGCCATTCGGCGAGGCGAATCACGATGTGGTTACGCAATATCCCCACCTGAACTGCGGCCTCAGGCCAAAGATCAGCAACCCAGAAGATGAATGGGCAATGCTTGAGCCAGGCAAGTATACGTGCTGCAATGACATTGAAAAGTGGAGGAGATTCAACAATGATGACATCTGGACAACCAATGGCTTTTCCTCCAAAGAGAGGCGCGAGACATCCAAAGGAAAGCTGTGCCAGAATGCGATGCAGAAAACCCTTGTTTGCGCTGATATAGCTCCAAACTCGTACTACGCGCACTCCATCGAGATTTTCTTCTTGAAGTACACGGCCGCGGTATTGGAGGGGTACTATACCAGTTGGATAGTTTGGGACAGTGGTCAGCACTGTCACCCGGTGTCCCAGTTTCACCAATCGCTTCGCTGTTTCACTGACGCATACGGCTGCTGCTGCCTTCTCCGGCGGATAGTAGCGAGAGATAAAGAGAATATGGGCCATTTATTTCATCCTTCATCCGGTTATCTATTGAAACTCCAAATTTTGCACAATGCGTGTTGCCGCATTTCCCGCGCCATATGGATTGTGTTGTGGAGGTTCTGGCTTTGGCAATTGAATAGCCTCAATAATGGCCTGCCAACGACTACCGACCAGCACATTCCACCCGCTTTCGACCGTTTCAGTCCATTCTGTCTCTTCGCGCAGGGTCACACATGGCACACCGAGGAGAAAGGCTTCTTTCTGTATGCCGCCAGAGTCCGTGATAACGCGATACGCCGCCTGCTCAAGTGCCAGCATAGCGATATATCCTATCGGTTCAATAAAGCGGACGTGCTCCCCCCAGGTGATGTCGTAGCCTTGCAGGCATTTGCGGGTGCGCGGATGAATGGGGAAAACAACTGGCATCTCCAGCCTATTGAGCGCGTGAGCAATGTTACGCATTGCCACAGGATCATCAGTATTCATGGGCCGGTGTATCGTCACCAGGAAATAGGCATGTGCTGCAACGTCTAATGCAGGTAAGAGTGCCTGTACCTGTGCCGCAAGCCTTGGCTGAAGGTGCAGCAGAATGTCATAGGTGACATCCCCCACCAGCTCAACGCCCTGCGTAATGCCCTCGCTGCTCAAGTGCCTTTGGGCTGTCTTCGTCGGACAAAACAGGCGCTGCGAGAGATGGTCAGTAACGACACGATTGATCTCTTCCGGCATCGACCAGTTAAAGCTTCTCAGCCCTGCCTCGATATGCACTATGGGAATTTGCAATTTTGCCGCCGCCAGCGCGCTAGCAAGGGTGGAATTGGTATCGCCAAAGACAATCACCCAATCTGGGTGCTCTTTCATGAGAACTGGCTCAATAGCTTCGAGTATCCGAGCAGTCTGCACTCCATGTGTGCCAGAGCCAACCTCGAGGTTATAGTCGGGGGAAGGAATAGCCAGCTCATCAAAGAACTGGGCAGACATACGATAATCGTAGTGTTGCCCGGTATGGATAATGATCTCCTCATGCCGCAGCCGCAAGGCACGACTCACAGGTTCGAGCTTCACAAACTCAGGACGTGCTCCAACGATTGTCGCCAGCTTCACTATAAATCCTTTCTGGATACCCGCCTCCGTTCACGGGGCGGGAGGAAAGAAAGGCACCGCCAGGTGGGCATTCTTCCTCTTGCGTGTTTTGTACATTTGAGCTATACTGTGCTTGTAGGCTTAGGCACTCTGGTTCGCCAGAGAGAGACAGTTCGCCTACAGGGCATCTTTCCAACGGAACGTATGGCGTTCTGGCTGTACCTCCCGCTGTAGGTTTTTTCTGACCGCCGTCACCGATAGCAATATACTGCATACCCAGAGACTCAATATGTTGCGGGCAGAGTGCTCTGCGCCCATCCATCACTACACGACAATGCGCAAATCGACTGAAATCGAGTGTTCGGTAGTTTGAATGGTCTGCTTGTAGCACAATTGCACATATTTCATGCTCATGCTTTGCAGGCAGAGGAGTGTATCCCAATTCACTTAGTTCAGCCGCACTAAACAAAGGGTCATCAACGTACACGCTTGCTCCACGAGCCAGGAGAGCATGCTGAAGTAATTGCGCACTCGTGAAGGCTACTGCACGCACATTTCCCCGATACGCTATCCCCAGCACGAGCACAGACTGGTGCGCTAATGATCCCGTAATAGCCTCAATCCGGTTCACTGCATACTCGGACATCGCATCATTCACGTGGCGGGCAGCGCGTGGCAGGGTGAGCATGTGCGCTGGGTTGAGCTCGCTGGAGGCGAGCTCGTTGTGAGTTTGAAGAGCAGGTTCTTCCAACGCTTTGAGCAGAAAGTAGGGATAGACCGGAATACAATGTCCACCAACACCTACCCCTGGCGAGTGTATATGTGAGTAGGGCTGCGTATTTGCTGCCGCGATGCTCGCTGCTACATCCAGGCCATAGGCATCCGCAAAGCATGCATACTCATTAGCCAGCGCAATATTGACATCCCGGTAGGTCGCCTCTATGAGCTTTACAAATTCGGCTTCATCCGTCGAAGCCATGGAGATGATCGGGGCATCAAGCACAGAGCGATAAAACGCTACGGCAGCGCTGGTACTCTTCTCATCAATGCCACCCACTACTTTGGGATAGATGCGCAGGTCACGAAAGATAGAGCCTGATGATACGCGCTCTGGACTGTATGCAAGGAGAAAGTCAACACCAGCTTGCAGCTTGGCCGTACGTTCGAGAATCGAAGCAAAGCGTTGTGCCGTAGTACCGACGGGCAGGGTTGTCTCATAGATCACCAGCGTACCGGGTTGCAATCCTGCTCCGATGGCAGCCGTGACAACATCTATTGTCTGGAAGTCCACATCGCACTGTGCTTTGATGCTAACAGGGACAATGACGACGACCACCTTAGCCTGCCGTACAGCCTCCGTCGTGTCCAGTGTTGCCTGGAGCAATCCCCTGGATACCATAGCGTCGACTCCTGCAATAAGCCCTGGTTCTTCGCGAACAGGTGATTGCCCCAGGTTAATTGTTTCTACCACCTGTGGATTGGTGTCGCAGCCAAGCACACGCCACCCGTGCTGGGCATACTGCACAGCAAGCGGTAGACCGATCTTACCCAGGCCAACCACCGCAACACATCGAAATGTAGTGGCACGGGGTGGCTGGGTGGATGTGGGGGGCCCTTGTGGGTGCCAGGCCTCACCACGAGATGGATTATTAAGCATGTGCTACCTCGATCTTTTTAGCGTTATGGAGCGTTTGCCTCACATTATCCATGTTGTGTGTGGACTCGACGAGTAGATGCGCAATTTTCAGCACTGCCAGGCCATCTTCAGCCGAGACGGTGGGAAGTGTATCGTTGAGCAGAGCTGCGATGGTATCTTCATACTCCAGGCGCAGGGGTTCGGCTTTTCGCACCTTGAGGCGTGTCATCGAGCCTTCGCTGACCCCGGTGAAGGAGCCTAAAGCATCCCAGGTCATGGTAGTGTAGTCGTTCTCGTAGAAGTACACATCCTGGGTCAGGTAGTTCAGGAGATACATGCCTTTTTCACCTGTGATGCTCAGTTCGCGTACCTTTGTCGGCGTCAGCCAGTTCACATCGAGCACGCCAATGGCATCGTTGGTGAAGTGGAGGATGCCCAACAGCAGGTCCTCGTGCATCTGGTTTACGCGGCGCTGGGTGACGGCTCCGATTGCTAGTAGCACCTCCGCATCTACAAGGTAGCGCATGACGTCGATGTCATGTGTAGCCAGGTCCAGGGTCACGCCAACGTCATGGACACGTGCAGGGAAAGGACCGAGGCGGCGGGCATGTAGGTGAAATACTTTCCCCAGTTCATGGGCCACTAAGCGTCGTTTTAACTCGGTGACGGCCGGATTAAAGCGTTCTATATGGCCAACGGCGATCTTGACATTGCGCAGGTGAGCACGTCGAATCAGCTCAAATGCTTGCTCTATTGTACTAGTGAATGGTTTTTCAATGAGCACATTGACACCCTGATCGATCACATACGAGGCAACCTCAAAGTGCATGCATGTGGGGACAACGACCGCAACGAGGTCGGGGTGTGTCTCTTCTACCAACTGGCGATAATCTGTATAGCCAGCAATATGAAAGCGGTTCATCGCATGATGTAATGCGGCTGCGTTTAAGTCTGCAACGCCGACGAGCCGCAGGTGCTCCTCATTGAAATCGTTGAGCACTCGCAGATGATTCATGCCCATTGCACCTGCACCGATAACTGCGACATTCAAACGCATAATGTCAGCACCTCTTTCACGATGGTCGCAAGGTCTTCTTGGCTGAGGGCAGGATGGACGGGGAGCGATAAGACCTGCCTGGCGGCAGTCTCGGTGATGAGCAAACCTTGCGGTGGAATACGGTATCTCGTCGTTGCTTTGCGGTAGAACGGTTGTTGGTGAATGCCGCTGGGGTAGTGGATAGCCGTCCCAATACCGCGTGTATGCAAGTGCGCTGCCCATGCATCTCGGTTGCCGGT